>Ga0136846_1208942_pt1 | contig 16363 bp, 14 predicted proteins | sample HopSoiMetagenom2_FD_96841 | JGI IMG/M metagenome (GOLD analysis project Ga0136846, IMG submission 96841) | Grasslands soil microbial communities from Hopland, California, USA - 2 Assembly 2016 (version 4) | ecosystem: Environmental > Terrestrial > Soil > Grasslands | place: USA: Hopland... | reverse complement strand
GGCTACATCGCCGCCCGCTACGACGGCAAGGAGGCCGACGAGTGCCTCGCCTACGGGGTTGCCTGCGGCGCCGAGTCGACTCAGCATTTCGGCGCCGGCACGGTCGACCGCAACCAGGTCGAGCGCCTCCTCGGCGAGGTCCACGTCCAGGATTTGGAGGTCCCCGCCGAAGTGTAGGCTGGGGTTTCAACGCCACCCTGGAGGACTTAACTTGGAGATCGACATCGGTCGAGGCAAGAAGGGGCGGCGCGCTTACGGATTCGACGACATCGCAATCGTCCCGTCGCGCCGCACCCGCGATCCCGACGACATTGACATCAGCTGGACCCTGGGCCCCTATCGCTTCGAGCTGCCGCTGGTCGCCTCGGCGATGGACGGCGTGGTCAGTCCAGATACGGCCGTGCTGGTCAACGAGCTGGGCGGGCTCGGGGTGCTCAACCTCGAGGGGATCTGGACCCGCTTCGAGAACGCCGAGGAGAAGCTCGAGATGGTCGCCGCCGCGCCCAAGCACGAGGCGACGCGGATCATGCAGGAGATCTACACCGAGCCGGTCAAGTCCGAGCTGATCGGCAAGCGGATTGCCGAAATCAAGCAGCGCGGCGCAGTTGCCTGCGGCTCGCTGACGCCGCAGAAAGTGCGCGAGCACTATGAGGTCGCGGTCGAGGCGGGGATCGACATCCTCGTCATCCAGGGCACGGTGATCTCGGCCGAACACGTCTCGACCACGGTCGAGCCGCTCAACCTGAAGGAGTTCATCGCCGAGGTGCCGGTGCCCACGGTGGTGGGCGGTTGTGCCTCCTACTCGACCGGCCTGCACTTGATGCGGACCGGCGCCGTCGGTGTCCTTGTCGGCGTCGGCCCCGGCGCGGCGTGCACCACCCGCGGCGTGCTTGGCATCGGCGTTCCCCAGGCGACCGCGATCGCCGACGTGGCGGCCGCTCGCTCGCAGCACATGCTCGAGACCGGCGAGTACGTCAACGTGATCGCCGACGGCGGCATGCGCACCGGTGGCGACGTCTCCAAGGCGATCGCCTGCGGGGCGGACTCGGTGATGGTCGGCTCGCCACTGGCCCGCGCCAAGGAGGCGCCCGGTCGCGGCTTCCACTGGGGGATGGCGACCTTCCATCCCTCGCTGCCGCGTGGCACGCGCGTGACGACCAAGCAGGACGGCACGCTCGAAGAAATCCTGCTCGGCCCGGCCCAGGAGAACGACGGCACCTTCAACCTGATGGGGGCGCTCAAGACCTCGATGGCGACATGTGGCTACGAGGACATCCGCTCCTTCCAGCGCGCCGAGGTGATGGTCGCTCCTGCGCTTATGAGCGAGGGGAAGAAGCTGCAGAATGAGCAGTCGGTGGGGATGGGGTCGAACGGGCGAGCCGCGGTCTCGGCCGGTGTTGGAGTCGCCGACGACTGAGGCCGGCGCCTCAACAGCGCCGGCCCAGGCCTCAGAGGAGGTGCTGGTCCTCGATTTCGGGGGCCAGTACTCGCAGCTGATCGCGCGGCGAATCCGCGAATGCGGAGTATTCGCCGAGCTGCTTCCTGCGACGACCGGGGTCGAAGCGATTCAGGAGAGGGCTCCCAAGGGCTTGGTGCTCTCGGGCGGTCCCGCCTCTGTCTACGAGGTTGGGGCGCCGCGGTTCCCGACGGAGCTGCTGGAGCTCGAGATTCCAGTGCTGGGGATCTGTTACGGGATGCAAGCGATGGTCCAGGCGCTTGGCGGGCGGGTCGAGGCGGCGGAGGCCGGGGAGTTCGGACGTACCGATCTGGCTCTGATCGACAGCGGCGGCCACCTCCTCGCCGGGCTTCCGGAGGAGCAGCACTGCTGGATGAGTCACCGTGATGCTGTCTTCGAGCCCCCCGACGGCTTTACGGCACTTGCCTCGAGCCCCGGCTCACCCGTGGCCGCTTGCGAGTACCCCGACCGCGGCCTCTACGGGATCCAATTCCATCCCGAGGTCGTGCACACGCCGTACGGCACGGAGATCCTCAACCGCTTCCTGCGCGACGTCGCCGGCTGTGAGCAGCAGTGGTCGCCGCAGTCGGTCATCGAAGAGCAGGTGGGAAAAATCCGCGCGCAAGTGGGGGAGGGGCGGGTGATCTGCGGTCTCTCGGGCGGGGTCGACTCTTCGGTCGCGGCGCTGCTCGTCCACAAGGCGATTGGCGAGCAGTTGACCTGCGTCTTCGTCGATCATGGCCTGATGCGGCTCAACGAGGCCGAGCAGGTGGTCGCCGCCTTCGAGCAGTTCGGCATCCCGCTGGTCCACGTCGAGGCCGAGCAGCGCTTCCTCGAGAAGCTTGCCGGCCACGACGAGCCTGAGCGCAAGCGCAAGATCATCGGCGAGGAGTTCATCCGCGTCTTTGAGGAGGAGGCGACGAAGTTGGAGGACGCGGCCTTTCTCGTGCAGGGCACTCTCTACTCCGACGTGATCGAGTCCGGGGGCAGCGAGGGCGCGGCAACGATCAAGTCCCACCACAACGTCGGCGGCTTGCCCGAGGACCTCGAGTTCGAGCTGGTCGAGCCGCTGCGAATGCTCTTCAAGGACGAGGTTCGCGCGGTCGGGGCCGAGCTTGGGCTGCCGGAACGGATGGTCTGGCGCCAGCCATTCCCGGGTCCTGGCCTGGCGATCCGGATCGTCGGCGGCGAGGTCAGCAAAGAACGGCTCGACATTCTCCGCGCCGCCGACGCGATCTTGCAGGAGGAGATCCGCGCCGCCGACCTCTACCGCCAGCTCTGGCAGTCGTTCTGCGTCCTGCCGGTCGTGCGCTCAGTCGGGGTGCAGGGCGATGGCCGTACCTACGCCTACCCGATCGTGATCCGCGCCGTGACCTCAGACGATGCGATGACCGCCGATTGGGCCCGGCTGCCCTATGACCTGCTGGAGCGGGTCTCCAACCGCATCATCAATGAGATCACCGACGTGAACCGGGTGGCCCTGGATATCTCGTCGAAGCCGCCAGCGACGATCGAGTGGGAGTGACGACGGCCCAGGACGCTGCCTGGCGGTGTCTTGGGATGTCCACGATGCTCCGCATTGCCGACATCGTGCGTCCTCGCCACCCGATGTCCTGACCTCACCATCAGTTGCCGTCATTCGCGGTTTCCATCTCGATCCTCAGCCTGGTTCAGGCGGCGCTGGTGGCGCTGCCGGCGCCGCGGCCGTCGCCGGCTTGGCTGGGATGGGCACGGAGCCCATGGTGGGCGCTGATCCCGACGCTCTCGATCGCCGTCGTGATCGCGGTGATCGAGCTCGATTCCGACTCCGCGACGTGGCTCTCCTACCTGGCCCTCATCACGGTGCCGCCCCTGGCGGCCTACGCGCTGGGGGCCCTGATCCACGGCTCAAACACGCTGACTTCGCCTTTCTTCGCCAATAGGGCGACAAAAGGCGAAGTCAGCGGTGGGGGGGTGCCGGTGGTGGTTGCGGCGGCGCTCTTTGGGCTTGCCTGGGTTGCTCGGGGTTCGCTCACCGGGGAGACCGCGGCGATGGCGCTCTCCGGGCTTGCCTGCATCACCCTTGGTTGGCTGCTGGCCTCGATCGTGCCGGCCCTCTGGCTGCGCCTCGGCATCTACGCGATGGCGGCGCTCGATACCTGGTTCGTCGCCTCAGATCTTCTCCAGGGGCCGAACGCGGTGCTCAGCACCGCTTCCCCGGTCGGCGACCTGCCACGGCTGCAGGCGGTCCACTTCGGCTCAGCCCAGATGGGCTTCGGCGACCTCTTCATAGCCGCCCTCGTCGGCTGCTTGCTGACCCGGGACCGCCGGCGCCAAGTCCAGGCGGCGGCCCTGGTCGCCGTCCTCGCTCTCGCCTTCGACCTGCTCTTCTTCGCCGTCGACACGTTGCCGGCGACAGTGCCGGTCGCAGTGGCCTTGGCGCTGGCAACTCGGAAAAGCTCGACCAAGGGTCGATCCCGGTAGGGGTGGAACGTCTTGCACTTTTGAGCGTCCACCTCGCCGCCAGCAAGGCTTGTCTCCATCCAAAGAGTTAAGTGGAACCCCTACCGGGACTGAGCCGGCTCACTCAGCTGTAGCGGTCCCATTTTTCGAGGTAGGGCAGCGGGTCGATCGGGCTGCCGCCCTCATACCAGCCGGGCGCCGTCCAGATCTCGAAGTGGAGGTGACAGGCTGTGGCGTCGCCGGTGTCGCCGACGATCCCGATCGGCTGGCCGGTGCGGACCTGTTCCCCTGTCTGCAGCGGCGAGGGTTCGGCCAGGTGCGCGTACATGAAGTCGAGCGAGCTGCCCTTGCCATCGATCACGACGTAGTTGCCGGCGGCACCCTGGTAGCCGGAGTACTGGACCGTGCCACCGCGCGCGGCGACCAGCGGCGTGCCACAGGCAGCCATCGTGTCCTGGCCCTGGTGGGTGTGGCCCGACCGTGCGGCGCCGAAACGGCCCTCGGCGCCACCGAAGTCGTGCGCCCCGAGGATCGGGAAGGCGTAGCCGTAGAGAGCGAAGCCGAGGCTGAGCGGCGCAGTCGAGGTTGAGGCTCGGGCGGCCGGCTGCGTGGTGGCGCCCTGGGCCTCGATCCGGAAGCTGTAGCGGCCGTTTCGGGCGGGCCGGCCTTCGCTCGTCGTCCCGTCCCAGCGGATCCGGACTTCGACCTTCGGTTCGACGTCGTTGCGGTAGAAGCTGCGGGCGACTTCGCCGGCGGTATTCACGACGTCGATCTGGAGGTCGTTTTGCGCTTGCGTGCTGGCGATCGCAAAGCGGACGCTGGGGTAGCGGAAGCCGTAGAAGAACGATTTACGCGGCGTTGCCTGGGCGGAGAGAAGGCTGAGGGCGCCGGTGCTCGGCGTCTCAGTGGCCGGGGCACCGCTGGGGCTGCCGGGAGGCGGTGGGCCGCCGGCAGCCGTGAAGGCACCGCCGGTGCTTGCCGCGGCCGGCGCAGTCGAGATCAGCAACAGGACCACCGCCACGATCGTCATATGAATTCCCGCCAACCAAGGCCTGGCGCTCTTGCTTGCCACGTGCCCTCTCTTTCTTTTGCCTGCGGAGTTAGCTGTCGGGCTCGCGCTGAAAGAGATGCGCTACGACCTTTTCGGCCGATTCGCCCCGGGAACCTGCAACGGTTCCTGCGGTTCCTCCGCTCCCAGCCCCTGTGCGGCTGGGATTAGGCAGTTGTTGGCGCGGCAGTATAGACACCACTGCGGCCACGTACACCAAGACGGCGCGGCGGCTATCATGCCGGAGCCGCTGGGAGCTCCCCGCGGTTTTTCTCTGATGAAGACCTATGTCGCCAAGCCTTCCGATCGCCAGCGTGACTGGTACGTCGTCGATGCCGAGGGCCAGACTCTGGGCCGCCTCGCGACCCGGATCGCCGACGCTTTGCGCGGCAAGCGCAAGCCCGAGTACACGCCGCACATCGATACCGGTGACTTCATCGTCGTCATCAACGCGGAGAAAATCCACGTCACCGGCGACAAGCTGAACCAGAAGCGCTACTGGCGTCACAGCGGCTACCCCGGTGGGATCAAGTCCCGCACGCTGGCCGAGATGCTCGATCGTCGGCCCGAGGAGGTCATCCGCAAGGCGGTCAAGGGAATGCTTCCCCGCAACCGGCTTGCCCGTCAGCAGCTGACCAAGCTGAAGGTCTATGCGGGTCCCGAGCATCCGCATGCCGCTCAGCAGCCCAAACCCATGGAGATACAGACTTGATCGACGACGAGCAGGGCAAAGAGACCTCAGAGCAGCAGGAGCCCGAGGCCGTGGAGGAGACTCCGGCTGAGGATTCGGACGGCTCGACCGCGGGTCCTGTCGCCGGGGAGGACTCCTCGTCCTCGCAAGCTGCGGGCGAGGAGCCCTCCCCCACGCCACCCGCGGATGAGGCGTCTGAGGCTGAGCCCGAGGTCCCCGCGGCCGAAGGTGACGCCGCCGAGGAGCCTGCTGCGGAGGAGCAGCCGGTTGACGAGGCGTCCGCGGCCGATGGAGACGCCGCTGAGGAGCCCGTCGCCGTCGAGGAGCCTGTTGCTGAGAAAGCCTCGGGGCCCGAGCCCAAAGCTGAGAAGCCCAAGGCCGACGAGAAGAAGAAGGACGTTATTCCCGGGGCTGACCTCGAGCCGATTGCGGTTGAGACTGACGAGCGGCCGCTCAGTGCTGAGGAGCAGGCTCGCAAGGAGGCTGAAGAGGAGGAGCGGCGCCAGCGCGAGGCGGCGCTGGTCGGCGATGCCGAGGAGGAGCCCAGCGCCGCCAGTCGTGCGCCGGCCAAGCTCGAGGGCGACGCTCGCTACCTCGCCACCGGCAAGCGCAAGACTTCGATTGCCCGCGTGACGCTGCTGCCGGGCAGCGGCAAGATCGAGATCAACAAGCGTGCGCTGGACGAGTTCTTCCCGCGCCCTCTACATCAAACGATGGCCGTACAGCCGCTGACGACGACCGGCTACGAGGGCAGCGTCGACGTCCGCGTCCGCGTCCACGGCGGCGGGATCAGCGGTCAGGCCGGGGCCGTGCGGCACGGCATTGCGAGAGCGCTGACCGAGATCGATCCTGAGTTGCGCGGCGAGCTCAAGCGCCGCGGTTTCCTGACCCGCGACGCGCGGGCCAAGGAGCGCAAGAAGGCCGGCCTCAAGAAGGCGCGCAAGCGGCCTCAGTTCTCCAAGCGTTAGGAGCCAGTCATGACCACAGGGCGCAAGCTCTTCGGAACCGATGGGGTCCGAGGAGAGGCCGGAACGTTCCTCACGGCAGAGTTGGCAACGGCGCTTGGCCGGGCGGCGACCGCCTCGTTGGACGTCTCACGACCGCAGGTTCTGATCGTGCGCGACACGAGGGAGTCGGGGCCGATGCTGGAGTCCGCGCTTGCAGCCGGGATTGCCGCTGCGGGCGGCGACGCCCTGCTCGGCGGCGTGCTACCGACCCCTGCAGCGGCGATCCTGGTCAAGCGCCTTGGTCTTGACCTGGCCGCTGTGGTCTCCGCCTCACACAATCCCTATCGCGACAACGGGATCAAGTTTTTCTCGGCCCAGGGAACCAAGCTCGACGATGCTGCCGAGGCGCGGATCGAGGCGCTGATCGACGCCGGTTCTCCCGACGCCGCCGAGCCGGGTGGGGTAAGCGAGCTCAACGGTGGCCTCGAGGACTACCTGCGCGCACTCGAGTCCGCCTTTCCGGTCGATCTCTCCGGCCGACGGGTCGTGCTCGACTGCGCCAACGGCGCGACCTTCCGTGCCGCGCCGATGATCTTCGAGCGCCTCGGCGCCACCGTTGAGACGATCGCAACGGAGCCCGACGGCCGCAACATCAACGAGGCCTGCGGCTCGACTCACCTCGAGACCCTGGCCAAGTCGATGGTCGCCTCCGAGGCAACGGTCGGCTTCGCCTTCGACGGCGACGGCGATCGCGTCCTTGCCGTCGATGGCTCCGGTCGCAGCCACGACGGTGACGAGCTGATCGCGTTGATTGCGCGCGGCATGGCGAGTCGCAGTGAGCTGGTCGGCGGCGTAGCGGTGACCGTGATGAGCAACTACGGCTTTCACCAAGCGATGGGCGAGGCCGGGATAGAGGTCGCAGTGACGAGCGTCGGCGACCGCTATGTCCTCGACGAGCTGCGCGAGCGCGACTGGGTGCTGGGCGGCGAGCAATCGGGCCACATCATCGACACCCGTTTCGTCGCTACCGGTGACGGGACCGCCGCCGCGCTGGCGACGATGCGCGAGTTGGCCGGCCGCGACCTCGCCGCGGTCGCAGCGATGGAGAAGCTGCCGCAGACACTGGTCAACGTCGAGGTGGCCGATCGTGAGGCGATCGCGGGCGCCGAGGCGGTCTGGGGGGCGGTCGAGCGCGAGAGCAAGGGGCTCGAGGGCCGCGGCCGGGTCCTGCTGCGACCGTCGGGGACCGAGCCCCTGGTGCGAGTCATGGTCGAGGCACCGAGTGCCGAGGAGGCCGGCGCCGTTTGCGAGCGCCTTGTCACGCTCGTGCGCCACGAGTTGGCCTGAGGCCTCGGTCTCTACCCTTCATCGACTCCTATGTGTGGAATTGTCGGATATGTAGGCGGGCGGCCATGTTTAGACCTCCTCGTCGCTGGGCTGGAGAAGCTCGAGTACCGCGGCTATGACTCAGCCGGCGTCTCGGTGATCGACGACGGCCATATCGACAGCGTCCGCGCGGTGGGCAATCTGGACAACCTCCGTGCGGCGATTGCGCGGGAGGCAGAAGGGAGCGGTGGAGTAGCCGTCGCCGCATTGCCCGCTACGACCGGCGTCGCCCACACGCGCTGGGCGACCCACGGTCGCGTCACCGAGGAGAATGCCCACCCGCACAGCGACAGCTCCGACCGGGTCCACATCGTCCTCAATGGGATCGTCGAGAACCACGCCAAGCTGCGCCGCCGGCTCGAGGGCGAAGGGCAGGAGTTCAGCTCCGAAACCGACGCGGAGGTCGTCGCCCACTTGATCGCCAGCCACTACGACGGGGATTTCGCCGCCGCCGTGCGGGCCGCCTTCGGCGAGCTCCGCGGCCATTACGCCTTCGTCGCCATGCATGCCGAGGAGCCGGGCCAGCTGGTCGGCGCGCGCAAGGAGTGCCCGTTGGTCGCCGGCGTCGGCGAGGGAGAGAGCTTCCTCGCCTCCGCCATTCCTGCCTTTCTCGCCGAGACCCGCCAGGCCGTCGCGATCGAAAACGACGAGATCGTCACGGTCGATGCCTCCGGCGTGCGCATCACCGACACCGAGGGGAACCCGGTGCAGCGCGAGGCGGAGGAGATCGAGTGGGACGAGGAGGCCGCCGAGAAGGGCGGCTATGAGACCTTCATGCTGAAGGAGATCCACGAACAGGCAGACGCTGTCGCGGAAACCGTCGCCGACCGGCTCCCGGGGGACGACGGCGTCGACCTCTCGGAGGTCGAGCTGGACGACGCCTATCTGCGCGACCTGAAGCGGATCGTGGTCGTCGCCTGCGGCACCTCCTACCACGCCGGCCTGATCGGCCGCTACGCGATCGAGGAGTGGGCGCGGGTGCCGGTCGAGATGGACGTCGCCTCCGAGTACCGCTACCGCAACCCGGTGATCGGGCACGGCGACCTGGTGATCGGGATCACCCAATCGGGCGAGACGGCCGACACCCTGGCTGCGATGCGCCTGGCCCGCGAGAACGGAGCCAAGGTGCTGGCGATAACGAACGTGATGGGCAGCCAGGCCACCCGCGACTCCGACGCCGTCCTCTACACGCGCGCTGGGCTCGAGATCAGCGTTGCGGCGACCAAGACCTTCGTCGCCCAGGTGGCGGCCATGTACCTGATCGGACTGCGCTTGGCCGAGCTGCGCGGAACGCTCGAGCCGGCGCGCCTGTCGGAGCTGGTCGGCGAGCTAAAGACGATCCCGTCAAAGATCGAAGCCACTCTTGCCTCAATCGAGGACCGCGTGCGGGAGGTTTCCACGACCCACCACGACCAGCAGTTCTTCCTCTATCTGGGCCGTCACATCGGCCTGCCGGTCTGCCTCGAGGGGGCCCTGAAGTTGCGCGAGATCTCCTACATCCCGACTGACGCCTACGCGGCCGGGGAGATGAAGCACGGCCCGATCGCCCTGCTCGACGAGTCGACGCCGGTGATCTGCGTGGCAACCGAGAGCCCGGTTCTCGACAAGGTCCTCTCCAATGTAGAAGAGGTGCGTGCCCGCGGTGCGCAGACGATCGCGATTGCGACCGCAGGCTGCCAGCGCGTCGGTGATGTCGCCGACGAGACGATCGAGGTCGCCCGCACGGATTGGATCCTGCAGCCGATTGTCGCGGTCCTGCCGCTGCAGCTTCTCGCCTACGACATCGCCCGCGCCCGCGGCCTCAACGTCGATCAGCCGCGCAACCTCGCAAAGACGGTAACTGTCGAGTAACCCCAAGTACCGCTACCCTCTTCTGGCCAATGATCAGGATTCGTGTCTCCATTTCGGTCTTTGCGGTGCTCGCTGCTGTCCTCGCCGGCTGCGGTGGGAGTGGCGGCGATGCCACGAGCTCGGTGACGCCGGCCAGCCTCGCGGCGCCGGGCTCGCTCGTCTACGTCGAAGGCAATTTGAAGCCGACAGGCACGCTGAGGTCGAACGTCAACTCGGTCGCCAATACGATCGCCGGCATCGATGACCTTGGCGAATTCGTCATCTCCGAACTCGAAAGCTCGGCGCGTGGCGAAGGCGAACCGGTCGACTTCGCCACGGAAGTGGAACCGTGGCTCGGCAAGACGGCTGGAGTCTCTTTCGAACGCCTCGCAGGGAGCGAGCTCTCTGAGCCGTTGATCGCGATCGAGACGACCAACACGAAGGAAACACAGGGATTCATCGCCAAACAGGCGCGCAGCGGCAAAGATCCCTACAAAGACTCTTCGTACGAAGGAATCGACTTCAAGGTCGGCGGCTCGGAAGGGAACGCGATCGGCGTCGTCGGCGAATGGCTTGTCATCGCCGATGGCGAAAAGTCCTTCAAGGCGGCGGTTGATGCATCCAACGGCGATTCGCTGGCCGGTGAAGACCGCTTCCAGACGGCCTTTGATGCAGCCTCGAACGCCAGTCTCGCCGATATCTACGTCGACGTCGGCGGTGTCCTCGAGCAGTCGGGCGACAAGATCGATCCGCAGGCCCAGGAAATCCTCCAGGGCTCTGGCATCGACCCGAGCGAAGCGACGGCTGTGGCGAGCGTGATCCCCGGCTCCGACCAGATCGAGGTCGATCTGAGCAGCGACCTCGGTGGCGAGAAGGCGCCCAGCGGCGACGTCTCCAAGCTGCTCGGAACGATGCCCGCCGGCTCGGTCGCCGCCTTCGCCGCCTCCGGCTTTGGCGAACAGGTGGAAGAAGCGATCGACAACCTGGATGAATCGGGGATTCCGCCGGAATTGCCGCCTCATAAGCTGAAGAGCACCCTGAGCCAGGCCGGGATCGACCTCGACAAGATCGCCGCATCGCTCGAAGACGTGGCCGTCTATGCGGAAGGCAACAGCAGGAAGACCCTTGGCGGTGCCTTGGTGGTGACTGCCAGCGGCGATGAAGCCGCCGAAGCGATCGCGGCTCTCGGCACGCTGCTGCGCGGGGCAAAGGTCCCGGGTGTTACCGCGGTTAGCGGCAAGGCGAGCGGCTTCTCGATCCGCAGCTCGGAACTCGGCGGCAAACCGGTCGTCGTCGTCGCCGAAGACGGTCGAATCGCAATCGGCTACGGCCTTGCCGAGACGCTCCAGGGTCTCGAACTCGGCTCTGGCCCGACGCTCTCCGGCAGTGCTCCCTACAAGGCTGCAGTCGCCTCGCTGGGCAACACGCCGATCAGCGCCTACGTCAACGGCGCCGGCGCGCTGCGCTTGGCGGAAGCACTGGTGCCGCGTTCCAAAAAAGGCTTCTGGGAAGCCGTTCCCTACCTGAAGAAGATCGAATACCTTGCCCTCGGAGCCGGCCCCAGCGATGAACAGGCGACCGCGAAGCTGATCGCGGGCCTCGGAAAGTAGTTTCCTCCGGTGGCTTCCGCCATCGGCATAGACCTGCTGGAGATCGGGCGCCTCGAGCGCGCTCTGCAACGCCATCCCCGCCTGGCCGAGCGGGTCTTCACCGACGCCGAGCGCGACTACGCCGCCGCCCACGCCCGTCCAGGCCGCCACCTGGCCGCTCGCTTCGCCGCCAAGGAGGCTGTCGTCAAGGCGCTGGGCCTCAATGGCGGCTTCGGCCTGCGCGAGATCGAGGTCGTCGCCGGCGAGCCGCCGAGTGTGTCCCTCTCCGGCCGGGCGGCCAAGGCCGCCGGCAAGAAGCAAGTCAAGATCTCGCTCACTCACTCGCGCGACTTGGCGACAGCGGTGGCCATCGTCGACACTGCCTGAATGCAGTCGTGGTTGAAGCCGCTGTACGACGCCGAGACGATGCGGGCGGTCGATCGCTGGGCGATCGAGGAGCAAGGGATCGCCGAGGCCGAGCTGATCGAGGCCGCTGGGACGGCGCTGGCCGAGGCCGTCGCCGGGCTGGCGCCTGACGGTCCGGTTCGCATTCTTTGCTGTAAGGGCAACAATGGTGGCGACGGGTTGGTGGCGGCGCGCCATCTGGCCGGGATGGGGTTTCCGGTCGAGGTCCTGGAGCTCTTCTCGGGCGAGTTGCCCGGCGATCTCGACGCTTGGCTCGAGGGCTCGGGCGCCGTCGTCGACTCGATTTTTGGCACCGGCTTCGCCGGGGCGCCGCGCGAGCCCACCGTCACAGCGATCGAGGCGATCAATCGCTGTGGCGCGCCTGTCGTCGCCTGTGACATCGCTTCGGGGGTCGACGCCTCGACGGGCGAGATTGCCGGGGTGGCGGTTGAGGCCGACTTGACCGTCAGCTTCCACGCGGCGAAGGTCGGGCAGCGGATCGCGCCCGGCAAGTGGCGCACCGGCGAGCTGCGGGTGGTGCCGGTTGGGATTCCCGTCGGCGCGCCCGGCGAGCCGATGGTGGGTGTGATCGATCCCGCGGTATTGAGGCTTGCGCCGCCTCGCGGCTCCCACTCGACCAAGTTCAGCTCAGGAGAGGTGGCGATCGCCGGCGGCTCGAGGGGGCTGACCGGCGCCGTGCGGATGTCATCGCTGGCGGCGATCCGTGCCGGCGCCGGCTACGCCACGGTTGCCGTGCCGGCAGAGCTCGAGCCGGTTTTCGAGGCGGCTCAGCCCGAGGTGATGTCGGTTGGCTGCCCGGGAGGGGACGGCTGCCTTGCGCCGGGGTCGCTGAAGGCGGTCCTGCGGACCTTCGAGCGCGCCGCGGCCGGTGTGCTGGGGTCCGGAATGGGCCGCGATCCCGGCACGGTCGAGCTGGCTCGCGACGCCGTGGCCGCAATCGAGGCTCCGCTGGTGATCGACGCCGACGGCCTCAACGCCTTCGCCGGCGAAATCGAGCGGATCGCCGCCCGCAAGGCTACGACGATCCTGACGCCGCACGCGGGGGAGCTGGGGCGGCTGCTCAGCCGGTCCTCCGAGCAGGTCGCTGCCCACCGCCTCGCATCGGCTCGTGAGGCGGCGGTCGCCGCCGCGGCGGTGGTCGTCCTCAAGGGGGACGACACGATCGTCACCGACGGCGAGCGGGTCGCGGTCAACGCGCTCTCGGCTCCGGCGCTGGCGACGGCGGGCACCGGCGACGTGCTCGCCGGGGTCATCGCGGCGCTGCTCGCCCGCGGCCTCGATCCCTTTGCCGCGGCCTGCGCGGCCGTCCTCGGACACGCTCGTGCCGGGCTCGATGCGACCGCCCGCATCGGCGCGGCCGAGTCGGTGATCGCCGGCGATGTGATCGACTCGATCGCGGTCGGGATAGCTCCCGGCGCTGCGGTCGAATAATCTCGCTGTCATATGAAGACCGCCGCCGAAATCATGGACGCCGATGTTCCCACCGTCTCCCCAGACGCCGATGCTCGCGCCGCGATCGAGCTCCTGGCGAAGACGGAGATGGGTGCGATTCCAGTCATCGATGCCGAACGCAAGGTCGTCGGCATCGTCAGCGAGTCGGACCTCATCCTCAGCGACGAGGAGGCCGACCTGCATCTGCCGCATTACCTCAACATCATGGGCGGGGTCGTCTTCGTCGGCTCGATGAAGGGTTTCGAGAAGCGGCTCAACAAGGCATTTGCGACCAAGGTTTCCGAGCTGATGACAGCGGACCCAATCGTCGCCCGCGACGACGACGACGCCGAGGCGATCGCCAAGACGATTGCCGAGCAGCACCACAACCACCTGCCGGTTGTCGACGGCGAGGGCCGACTCGCCGGGCTCGTGACCCGGGCTGATGCGTTGGCCGCGCTCGTCGCCAGCCACTAGCCCGATGGCGCGGGCGCTCGCCCGAATCGACCTTGCAGCCGTCGAGCGCAACTGCGCACGGCTGGTGTCCGAGCTGCGCGACGGGGCCGAGCTCTGCGCTGTGGTCAAGGCCGATGGCTATGGCCACGGTGCCGACAGCTGCGTCTCGGCGGCGCTGGCCGGCGGTGCGACGCGCCTGGCGGTGGCGACCGGCGCCGAGGCGGCGCAGATCGGCCGCCGCTTTCCGCAGATCCCGCTGTTGACGATGGGGGCGCTCGCCGCCGATGATCTCGAGGACGCGCTTGCGGCGGGTTCGGAGGTCGCGGTATGGCATGAGGACTTCCGCCGGCTGCTCAGTACCCGTGGCCGGGCTCAGGGCCGGCCGGTACGCGTTCACGTCAAGTACGACAGCGGCATGGGCAGGCTTGGCAACCGCGATCCCGCCGCTGTGCTGGCACTTGCCCGTGCCTGCGCCGCGGATCCAGAGCTCGACCTGGCCGGTGTCTGGACCCATTTCGCCACGGCCGATGAACTCGATTCCTCCTTCTTCGGCGAGCAGCTCGACCGCTTCACGGCGGTTGCCGATGCGCTCAGGGCGGAGTTCCCGGGGATCACCGTCCACGCCGCCAACAGCGCCGCCGTCTTCCGCGACCCGCGGGCCCACTTCGACATGGCCCGCTGCGGCGTCGCCGTCTACGGCCTCGATCCATTTCAGGGGGACCCCGCCGAGTGTGGGCTCACGCCGGCGATGTCGCTGCGCTCCTACGTCGCCGACGTGAAGCGCTTCTCGGCGGGTGACAGTGCCGGCTACGGCCAGACGTGGCGCGCCCCGAGCGACACCTGCGTTGGGGTATTGCCGCTTGGCTACGGGGATGGCGTGCGTCGCGCTCTTTCGAACAACGCCGATGTCCTGGTTCGCGGCCGCCGTCGGCCCCTGGTCGGCACCGTCTCGATGGACAACATCACCATCGACCTCGGTCCGGACACCGACGTCGAGCCCGGCGATGAGGCGGTGCTGATCGGCTCCCAGGGCGAAGAGTCGATCCTCACCGAGGAGATGGCCCGGCGGATCGGCTCGATCAACTACGAGGTCACCTGCGGGATCTCTGTGAGAGTGCCGCGGGAAGCGGTATGAGCGTCACCGAGGTACTTGCAGCTGCGCCTCCGGTGGTCTTGGCGCGATGTGCGCTTGCCGGCCCCGAAGGAGTGTGGATCGTCGGCGGCGCCGTGCGTGACGCCGCTTTGGGCCGGGACGTCGTTGACCTCGACCTCGCCGTCGCCGGCGATGTGGCGGCTGTGGCAAAGGCGATCGCTCGCGAGGGCAAGGGTCACTCCTTTGAGCTCTCCGCCGAGTTCGCGACCTGGCGGGCCACCGCGCCGGATGGCTCATGGCAGATCGATCTGACGGCGATGCGGGGAGAGACGATCGAGGCCGACCTTGCGGAGCGCGACTTCACGATCGGCGCCGTGGCGGTGCCGCTCGGCGGCGGCGAGCCGGTCGATCCGTATGGCGGCCTTGCGGACCTCGATCGTCGCCTCCTGCGGGTCGTCGGCGAGCGCAGTTTCTCCGCCGATCCGCTGCGACTGTTGCGGGCGGCCAGGCTTGCCGCCGCGCTGGAGTTGGAGGTCGATGCGGGCACCGTCTCTCTCGCACGCTCGGAAGCCCCACGCGCCGGCGAGCCGGCAGGGGAGCGCCAGCTGGTCGAGCTTCGGCAGCTGATCGGTGGCCCGGACCCGCTGCGCGGGCTGCGACTCCTCGATGAGCTGGGTCTCACCTCCGTGGTGTTGCCCGAGCTGGAGGCGCTGCGGGGAGTCGAACAGGGTCCGAACCACCACCTCGACGTCCACGGCCACACGATCGCGGTGCTCGAGCGCACGCTCGAGGTCGAGGCAGAGCTCGAGCGCTTCGGCGGCGAGCGTGCCGCCGAGTTGGAATCCCTCCTCGCCGAGCCGCTCGCCGATGAGATCAGTCGTGCGACGGCATTGCGCTTCGGCGCCCTCCTGCACGACATCGGCAAGCCGGTGACCCGGACCGAAAAGGACGGCTTCGTCACCTTCATCGGCCACGACCGCGAGGGTGCGGAGATCATCGGCACGATCTGCGGCAGGCTGCGCGCGAGTCGCGCCCTCACCCGCCACCTCCAGGATCTGACCTTGCACCATCTCCGCCTCGGCTTCATGATCCGGGAGGCGCCCTTGCCGCCCCGCCGGGTCCACGACTATCTGCGGGCGACTGAGCCGGTTGGGGTCGACGTCACCCTGTTGACGATTGCCGATCGTCTCTCGGCGCGAGGCTCCGGTCGGCTTGCCAGCGAGGAGGCGATCGAGGCGCATCTTGCTCTCGCTCGAGAAATGCTCGCGGCGGCGCTTGACTGGCGGCGCCAGGGCCCTCCGCAGCCACTGGTTCGTGGCGACGAGCTGGCAATCGAGCTGAAGATGCCGGTCGGCCCTGAGCTGGGGGACCTCTTGGCGGAGCTGGAGGCCGCCCAGTATGCGGGCGACGTCTCGACTTGGGATGAGGCGGTCGAGCACGCCCGCCGTCTACGGCGCTGAGCCGGCGAGGGGGCGGTCCGCTACGCTCCCCGCCGCATGGCGAAAGAGGAGAAGATCGAGATGGAGGGCGAGATCACCGAGGCCCTCCCAAACACGATGTTTCGGGTC
>Ga0136846_1220208_pt1 | contig 16365 bp, 18 predicted proteins | sample HopSoiMetagenom2_FD_96841 | JGI IMG/M metagenome (GOLD analysis project Ga0136846, IMG submission 96841) | Grasslands soil microbial communities from Hopland, California, USA - 2 Assembly 2016 (version 4) | ecosystem: Environmental > Terrestrial > Soil > Grasslands | place: USA: Hopland... | reverse complement strand
TTGCGGATCGTCAGCGTCGGCCCGTCGATCGCGAGCGGCGGAGCGATGACGTTGACGCGCGAGCCGTCGGGCAGGCGCGCGTCGCAGATCGGCGACGATTCATCGACGCGGCGGCCGACCTGGCTCACGATCCGCTGGCAGATGTTCATCAGCTGCTGGTTGTCGCGGAAGCGGACATTGGTCAGCTGGATCTTGCCGGAGACCTCGATGTAGGTCTTGTTCGCCCCGTTCACCATCACGTCGGCGATGTCGTCGCGCGCCAGCAGCGGCTCGAGCGGGCCGTAGCCGAGGACGTCGTTGCAGATGTCGTCGAGGAGCTCTTCCTGCTCGGCGATCGACATCACGACGTTCTTGAGCCCGATGATCTCGTTGACGATGTCGCGGATCTCCTCGCGGGCGGCATCACCCTCGAGACGCGAGAGCTGGGCGAGATCGATCGCCTCGATGAGGGCGCCGAAGATCATGCCCTTGGTCTGGTAGTACTCCTCGGACTTGCGCTTCTCGGCCGCGACGACGAAGGGCGTCGGCTCGGCCGCCGCCGGCTCGGGCGCGGCGGAGCGCGCCGGCGCCGCCTCCGAGAGCACGGGCACGGCCGGGGCGCTCGACGGGATCGGTTCGGCCGGCCGCACGGCCGACAGGCCTTGCGACGATCCTGCTCCTGGACGCTTGCCGAACATTCGGTCTGGATCCTCTCAGCCGCTCACGAGGCCTTGCGTCGCGCCAACCGGGCGAGGATCGGCTCGAGCAGATTGGCTTTCGCGCGTTTCGGCTCGCTGCGCCCGGTCATCGCGGCCGCGAGCTCGCCGAACGCCTCGGTGATCTTCCCGACCGGCTGCACCTCGGCGATCATCTGGCCGTTGTTCGCCGCCGTCCCGAAGAGCTGGGCATCGAAGGGCAGCGACGAGAAGATTTCGGTCCCGAGCGCCTTCGCGAAATCGGCCGCCGAGATTTCGGGCCGTTTCGGCAGGCCGACCTGGTTGAGCACGATCTTGGGCTTGCGGTCGTTCGGCCGCGCCTGGCGCAGGCTGTCGAAGAGGTTCTTGGTGTTGCGCAGGCTCGCGAGCTCCGGCGCCGCGACGATGGCGATCTCGTCGGCGCCGATGAGCGTGCGCCGCACCCACGCCGTCCACAGATGCGGCACGTCGAGGATGATGCACGGGACGGAGGCGCGCAGAATGTCGAACAGGCCGTCGAGTGCGGTCTCGACGAGGTCGGTGGTGCGATCGAGCATCGCCGGCGCGGCGAGAAGGCTGAGGTTGTCGCTGCACTTCGAAAGCAGCCGATCGACGAGATTGGCGTCGAGCCTCTCGGGCGCGAAGATCGCCTCGGCGATGCCCTGCGGCGGGTCCTGGTTGAAGTCGAGACCGGCGGTGCCGAACGCGATGTCGAGATCCGCGACGACGGTCGAGAGCGAGAGCTGGCGCGCCGTCGCCCAGCCGAGATTGTGCGCGACGGTCGACGAGCCGACGCCGCCCTTGGCGCCGACGACCGCGATGGTGCGCCCGACCGGCTCAGCGCCCGGCGCGCAGAACAGGTCCGAGATCGCCTTGACGACGTCGAGCACCGCCACCGGCGCGATGATGTACTCGCTGATGCCGCGGCGCACGAGCTCGCGGTAGAGGACGACCTCGTTGACGTGGCCGATGACCACGACCTTGGTGCCCCCGTCGCAGACCTCAGACAGCGAATCGAGGTGCCCGAGCAGCGCCGCGCGGTCGCCGATCGACTCGAGCACGATGACGTTCGGCGTCGGCGCCTGGCGATAGGCTTCGACCGCCGCCGGGGCACCGCCCATCTGCACCTTGACGTGCGCCTTGTGCATCCGCCGGTCGTCGGCCGCGGCCTGGATCGAGGCCGCGACGTCCGGCGTCTCGCAGAACGCCTGGATGGTGATGCGCGGAACCGGCGCGATCAGGAGGTCGCCGCTATGGGTCGAATCAGACATGCTCGCCAGCCTTTTCCCGCAACGCCGTCAATTGCCGACCTGGGTGTTGATCTTGCCCTTCTCGTCGCTGCGGTACTGCGTCGACGGGTCCTTGCCCTGGCGCAGATTCTCGATGTCCTTCGAGCGCCGCAGCGTGTCGATGCGGCCTTCTTGGCGCCCGCGGACGAGATCGACCGGATCGGCGACCTGGGCGGCGACGTTGCTCTGCAGCGCGCAGCCCTGATTCCAGTAAGGGCCGTTGTTGAGGTCGGCGCTCATGTTGCTGACGCCGAGATCGTGCGGCCACAATCCGCATTTGCCGGCGACCTTGGCCTTGAGGCGCTGGAACGAGAGCCGGATTGCCGACGCGGCGCCGGGATCGGCGACGAGATAGGTCGAGACCGAGAGGTAGCCGCCCGGAACACCGCCGATCTCGAGCGCCTCGCGGACGGCCTCGAGCGTCCGGTGCGCGCCAAGCTCGGCGCCGGCCCCGGCCGGCATCTGCGCCATGAGCGGCCCGTGGCCGTAGCGCCGATACTCGATCGCAAAAGCGACGACATCCTCGCGCTGACGCGGATCGAGGCCGCTCGCGGCATTGACGAACACGTCGAGGGTTCGAGCGCCCTCCGCCAGCACCATCGGATGACGCTGCCGGTAATCGGGCGAGTAAGTCGACCCGGTCACGGTGCGATCGGCGCCGCAGGCGGCAAGCGGCAGCCCGGCCGCCAGAATGGCGAAGCGGCGAAGGGCTCGTCTGGTGTTCGGCGGGCGCGTCATGCGAAAGCTTCCCGATTTCCTCCCGCGCCGCGGCGCGGTGCTTGAGCAGGCTTAGTCCGTGATGAACCCGAAGCGCCCCTTGAGGGGACCGGCCGCAGGCTGCGCGCCGGCGACCCCGTAGATCCTGTTCAATCGGCCGAGGAGCACGGTCTGGGCGTCGTGAGCCTCGACGAAGCCGTCGTCCGGGCGGGTGACCTCGGCCGCCTCCATCGGCTTGGCGATGTAGGGGGTCACCATGATCATCAGCTCGGTTTCCTTGCGCTGGTAGTCGCGCGAGCGGAACAGGGCGCCGAGCACCGGCAGGTTCAGGAGGCCTGGGACGCCGCTCACCGCCTGGGCGGAGGTCTGGCTCAAGAGGCCGGCGGTCATCATCGTCGCGCCGGAAGGCAGCTCTACGCTCGTCGCCGATTTGCGCACCTTCATGCCCGGCACGTTGACCGTGTCGAACCTGAACTGGTTCTCGTAGTCGAGCTCCGTCACCTCGGTCGAGACCCGCATGCTGATGCGGTTCTCGGAAAGGACGACAGGCGTGAAGTTCAAGGTGACGCCGTAAGGCTTGAACTCGAGCCCGATGGTGCAGGTCCTTTGGCCACCCGCCAACGGCGTGTCGCAGCTCTGCGATTTCGGGATCGGGATTTCGCCGCCGGCCGTGAAGGTCGCGGCCTCGCCGGAGATCGCCACCAGGGTCGGCTCCGCGAGCACACGCGACACGCCGGCGCGCTCGAACGCCTCCAGCGTTGCGTTCGCGAACTTGCCGCCTCGCTGCACCGAGCCGCTGACCCGGTTGTTGACCGCGAGCACCTGGTTCGAAAGCGGGTAGACGGCGTTCGTGAGGAAGTCGAAACCCGACCAGCTGCCAGACGTGTTGATGCCGAATTGCTTGAGCACGCTGCGGGCGACCTCGACCACGGTGACGCGCAGCATCACCTGGTCCTTGCCGCGGATCGTCACCGAGTTGATCACCGCGCCCTTGGCGGCGCTGAACAGGCCGCCGGAGACGCCGACGAAGGCGTTGGCGATGTCGGTCGCCTGCTGCGCCTCCGAGCTCGACGACACGACGCCGGTCATCAGGATCGAATCGCCGGCCGGCTTGATCTCCAGCACCGCGTTCGGCAGCGCGCTCCTGAGGGTCTGGCGCAGGACGTTGAGGTCGCGGCCGACCGAGACCTCAAGCGCCGCGATCTGGCGACCGTCCGCGTCCATGACGAAGATCGAGGTGGCGCCGTTCTCGATGCCGATCAGGAAGAGCTTGCGGGTCGAGCGCACGACGGCGTTCGCGACCTTCGGGTTGGCGACGAAGACCTCCTTCGCGTCCCGCGGCAGGTCGACGACGAGCGAGCGGCCGATCGACAGGTCGATGCGGCGGGCGATCGCCTGCTCGTCCGGACCAACCTCGAGGACCGGCGCCGCAGCGACCGGCCCGTTCGGGCCGACGTCGCGGGCGAGCGCTGGCGCAAGGAGTGCTGGTGCGAGAAGCGCAGGCGCGATGCCCGCGACGAGCAAGCCGATCCTTGTCTTTGCCGTTCTGCGGCGGGTCGATCCCATCAGGCAGCCCTTCTTGAACTCTGAACGTCTCTTCACCGCTTCGGCGATTGCTTGGCGACGCCGTAGCGCACGACCGTCAGCGCGCTCTCGGCGCGATCGGAGCGCGGCGCGTCCTGGGTCTGGTTGGCGTCGGCGAGGCTGCGCAAGGCGAGCGAGAGGTGACCGATCTTCTGCGCCAGCGTGATCATCTCGGCTTGGGCCGGAGTGAGCTCGAGCGTCGCGGTCTCGCCGGTGACGACCTTCTCGCCGTTGCGCTCCTGGATGTTCTGGCCGATCGCAAGCACGCGGATGTTCGTCAGGATGGTCTCCGACATGTGCACGTCGACGCCGCCGGCGCGGGAGGATTCGTCGTCGCGGAACGTGCGGATGATGTCGACGCGGTCGTTCGGCAGGATGAAGCCGCCGGCCGAGCTCGCGCCACGGGTGTCGATCGACATCGCGACGGCGCGCATGCCGGCCGGCAGGATCGCCGAGAGAAAGCCCGAGCCGTCGGTCTTGATCAGCTTCTCGCGCCGGATCGGCTCGCCGCCGAGAAAGCTGCTGCGGGCGAGCGAGCCCGTGGTCTCCTCGAGGCCGTTCGGGAACTCGCTTCGGCGAATGAGGGCGCTCGAGGCGCTGTCCGCCGGCCACGCCACCCAGCGCATGTCGGGCGCCTTGAGGTTCTGCCCCATCGGGATGTCCGCCGAGGCGACGAGGACGGCGACGGTGCGGACTGAAGGCGCGGCTTCGACGACGCGCGGCGGCGGCGGCGGGTCGCCTCCGCTCATCATGAGCGCGGCGGCGCCTCCGGCGAGAATCGCGATGCCGAGGACTGCAAGGCGGGCTGGCTTCATGAGGGCTGACCTGAACGCGACGCCGGAAGACCGACGCCGCGAATTCCATCAGCCAAACGTCAAATTATGGTTAACCAGACCCTATTCATTCGCGGCCGAAAGCGGCGCGCCGATCACGGCCCGACGATCGCGCCCCAGATCGCGGTGTGCGGAAAGACGACGAGGGCGGCGAGCGCGAGCGCGATGCCGTAGGGAACGCCGGTCTTCGGGTGATGCAGCCGCGACAGCCAGTCCCAGCGTAGCGCGATCGCCGGCAGCGGCAGCTTCCGAAGGGCCAGGATCGCAAGGGTCAGCCCGCCGCCGGCGATCGATGCGACCAGGAAATACTCCATCAGCGTGTCGAAGCCGAGCCAAAGCGCCGTCGCGGCGGCAAGCTTCGCGTCGCCGCCGCCGATCCAGCCGAACCCGAACAGCGCGAAGGTGAGCGCCAGAACCGCGGCGCCGGCGCCAACGTGCAGGAGGGCCGCGTGAGCCGACAATCCGCCGGCGACCGCGAACACCGCGAACGCCGCGACGAGCGCGAGCGATAGCCGGTTCGGGATGGTCATCGTCAGGAGGTCGCTCGCGGCAGCGTAGGCCATCAGAGCCGGAAAGACGAGGAGGAGTGCGGTTTCGATCACCGGGGTTTTTCCGTTCGACGCCCTCCCATACTAGGGCCGGCCCATACTAGGGCCGGATGGCTTCGATCCGGTAAACGTCCCCTCGGCGTGCGGCCCTCGTGGGTCCGATCACTTAAATCCGGCGGCAATGCCGTCGTAGGATGCCGAGACCTTGACGCCGAGCGCCGTGACCGCGGCGATGATCGCGACGGCGATCAGCAAAGCCAGAAAGGCATATTCGATCGAGGCGGTGCCGCGCTCGTCGCAACTGAATCGTCGAAGAAGGGAATTCATGCGAGGGCCCGCTGAAACGATCGGGGAATTCGTCCGGCGGCGGCCCCGGCGCGAAGCCGGAGCCGCCGAGCCAAGACGGCTTACTTCAGCTGGTTCGAAACCGCCGTGAACGTGCTGGTCAGCTTCGTGCCGAGCGTCGTCATCGCGCTGATGGCGGCGACGGCGATGAGGGCGGCGATGAGGCCGTACTCGATGGCGGTGGCGCCCGACTCGTCGTTGGCGAAACGGTTGAAAAGGGTCTTCATGATCAGCTCCTTTGACCTGGTTGCTTCACTGCCGTCCGTCGACCTTCGCTTGACAGGGCCGATCGGAACCGAGGTCGACCATAATGCCGGCCCGTTGCGACATAGTTAAACCCGATGCTTGCAAAGACGATCTTCTCCCAAATACTGGAGATGGTTAATTGCGTCTTTCTGGTTTCGCGTAAGTGTCCGGTCGACATGTTGTCGCGATTACAGTAAGATCAAAATGGTTGCTCATTTCCTATAGTGAGTATTCGGCCTCGATATGAGAGCTTTCGTCCAGGGCAGCGCCTGGCCTTCTCTCGCGCTTAGTCCGGCTCGATGTTGTCGAGTCGACTTGGCGAGCCGGCGGTTAGGGGTTCCTTCACCATTTTCCGCTCAGAGTTTCTCGCCACTCAGCTTGAGGTCAGTTCCATGGGCATCGGCCTGCGATTCTTCCATGCTCGTGCTTCCCTGATGCTGATCGCGCTCGCCGGCTCGATGAGCGGCGAGGCCGCCGCCGCCCCGCCGAACGGCCAGCCTCCTCTCGCGGTCATGATCGACCATGCCAGGGTGGTGAAGCTTCCGGAGCGCACGCAGACCGTCATCGTCGGCAACCCGATCATCGCCGACGTCACGGTACAGCGGAACGGCATCATGGTCGTGACCGGCAAGAGCTACGGGGTCACGAACCTCATCGCGCTCGACGGCGCCGGCGCCCTGCTCTCGGAGTCGCTGATCAGCGTCCAGGCGCCGAGCGAGTCTGTCGTCACGGTGCAGCGCGGGCTCGAGCGCGAGTCGTATTCCTGCACGCCGAGCTGCCAGCCGTCGCTCCTCCTCGGCGACGCCACGAAGTATTTCGGCGAGGTCGGCGGACAGGCGACGCAGCGCAATACGCTCGCGACGCAGCGCTAGAGGCGGCGCAGGTCTGTCGGCGCGCCGTCGAGATACGGCCCTTTCTCGACGATCGATCTAACCGTTCCGAAAGCTTTTTTCCGTAAGACATCATGCACAAGGCCGTCGGCGGCCACGCCGTGCCGGGCGGCCCTCAGCGATGGGCAGCATGATGTTCCGCAGCGAAGCGAATATCCCTTCCGTTCCGCGGCTCGCCAGCACCCTCTCGGCGGCGACGCGGGCGGCGGCCGGCCGGTTCCGGCGCGACCAGAGCGGCGTCACCGCGATCGAGTTCGGGGCGGTCGCGGCGCCGTTCTTCGCGCTCCTGTTTGCGATCATCGAGACGGCGCTGACGCTGTGGACGACCCAGGTGCTCGAGACCGGCGTCGGCAACGCCTCGCGCCGCATCTACACCGGGCAGTTCCAGCAGGACAACGCGGCGACCGACCCGACCCTCATCGCCGGCAAGTTCCGCGACGAGATCTGCAAGAGCATCGTCGCGCTGATCACCTGCGACAAGATCCAGATCGACGTCCGCACCCTCGCCTCCTTCCCGGGGCAGAAGCCGCAGAAGCCGATCACCGCGGACGGGCAGTTCGACAGCGCCAATTTCGGCAAATACGAGCCGCCCGGCGCGAATCAGATCGTCGTGGTCAGGGCCGCCGTCGAATACCCGGTCTTCGTCAGCCTGCTCAATCCGAACCAGGCGAACCTCCAGAACGGCAACCGCCTGATCATGGGAACGGCGGCCTTCCGCACCGAACCCTTCGCCCAATAGGATCGTTCCGATGCGTGCCCTCGCTCACCCGACTCTTCGCCGGCTTGCGCTGCGGCTTCAGCGCTTCGTCCCGTCCCGCGACGGCGTCGCCGCCGTCGAGTTCGCGATGGTGCTGCCGGTGATGGTGCTGATGTATCTCGGCATGACCGAGCTGACCTTCGCGGTGAACACCGATCGCAAGATCACGCTGCTGTCGCGCACCCTCGCCGACCTCACCGGGCGCGCGACGAGCGTCAACACCGCCGACATGGACACCATCTTCAACGCCGCAAGCTCGGTGATGGCGCCCTACAGCAGCGATCAGGCGAAGCTCACCGTCTCCAGCATCGTCGTCAAGGACACGGGCACGAAGGACGTGAACGGCAACGCCATCCTCAAAGGCACGGTTTGCTGGAGCACGGCGCGCGGTCCGGGCAGTCCGGTCGGACTTGCGAAGGGCTCGACGGTGACCGTTCCGGACGGCTTCCAGACCGCCGACAGCAGCTACATCCTGGCCAATGTGGAGATGCCCTACAGCCCGGTCTTCGGCGCCTCGATCCTGCAGACGATCACCGGGCAGAGCACGAAGACGCTCTCCGAGGAGACCCCCTGGCCGGTCCGCAACGTCAAGGAAGTGGTCTGGCAAGGCACCACCCCCTGCCTCACCTGACGGCCCGTCCGGCTCAGATCGTCTGATTATAGGCCCCGACCTCCGGGTTCTGGCGCAACGCCCCGTCGACCGCGCCGAACATCGCGCGCATGCGGGCTTCCGACACCGGGCTCTCGACCACGACCACGAGCTCGGGCTTGTTCGATGAGGCGCGCACAAGGCCCCACGTACCGTCCTCGACCGTCACCCGCACGCCGTTGACCGTGACGAGGTCGCGGATCGGCTGGCCGGCAACCGTCTCGCCCTTCTCCTGCATGCGCGTGAAGTGCCGCGTGACCCGGTCGGCGACCTCATACTTTTGCTCGTCGGCGCATTTCGCCGCCATCGTCGGCGAGCCCCACGTCTTCGGCAGGGCCCGGTAGAGGTCGGCCATCGACGTCCCGGGATTGCGGTCGAGCATCTCGACGACGTGGATCGCGGTGAGGACGCCGTCGTCGTAGCCGCGCCCGACCGGGCTGTTGAAGAAGAAGTGTCCCGACTTCTCAAAGCCGGCGAGCGCCGAGAGCTCGGTGACGCGGCGCTTGATGTAGGAATGCCCGGTCTTCCAATAATCGGCTTTGACGCCGCGCGCTTTGAGCTCCGGGTCGGTCGCGAACAGGCCGGTCGACTTCACGTCGACGACGAACGTCGCGCCCGGGTGGAGCTTCGAGAGATCGCGCGCCAGCATGACGCCGATCTTGTCGGCGAAGATCTCCTCGCCCTCGTTGTCGACGACGCCGCAGCGGTCGCCGTCGCCGTCGAAGCCGAGCCCGACATCGGCGCCGGTCTCGCGGACCTTGTCCGCGATCGCGTGCAGCATCTTCATGTCCTCGGGGTTCGGGTTGTAGCGCGGGAAGGTGTAGTCGGGCTCGGCGTCGAGCGGGACCACCTCGCAGCCGATCGCCTCCAGCACGCGCGGCGCGAACGCGCCGGCGGTGCCGTTGCCGCATGCCGCCACGACCTTCAGCTTGCGCTTGATCTTCGGCCGGTCGGTCAGGTCGGCGATGTAGCGCTCGCCGAAGCCCTCGATAAAGCTGTAGGCGCCGCCCTCCCGCAGCCTGAACGCGGCGGCGAGGACGATATCGCGAAGCCGCCCCATCTCGTCGGGGCCGAAGGTGAGCGGCCGGTTCGCGCCCATCTTCACGCCTGTCCAACCGTTGTCGTTGTGGGACGCGGTCACCATCGCGACGCAGGGGCAGTCGAGGGCGAACTGGCCGAAATAGGCCATCGGCGAGAGCGCCAGCCCGACATCCTTCACCCGCATGCCGGCGGCCATCAGGCCGGAGATGAGGGCGTATTTGATCGACGACGAGTAGGCCCGGAAATCATGCCCGGTCACGATGTCCGGGCGTACCCCCATCTCGTGCGCGAGCGTGCCGAGCCCCATGCCCAGCGCCTGCACCCCCATGAGGTTGATCTCTTGCGGAAACAGCCAGCGCGCATCGTATTCGCGAAAGCCGGTCGGCTTCACGAGCGGGAAGGATTCGAACTCGAAGGTGTTGGCGGCGAGCGCCGGCCTTGGCTGCGGAAACATGGTGGCCCGGGGTGAAGGGAAGCGCGGCGGGCGCGGGGGCGCCGGGATAGCGGATATCGGCCGGAGAGGAAATGGGGGCGGCCGCGAATGGACCCGTGCGTTCGCCGGGCTGTCGTTCCCCACCTTGCGTCGCAAGCCCAACCTTGCGTCGCAAGCGATGGCGGCGCACTCTTCGCCGTTGCCCCGGCCCCGGGAGGCCCCGAGATGCCCGCCTTTGGACTCCGCCTTGTTCTCCTCGCCGGATTTGCGGCGCCGCTCGCAGTCGAGGCCGAAACCCTCAAGGTCGTCGAGGTGAATGCCCCGGCCGTGAACTGCGTTTTTCAGGCCAGCTGCAGGATCACGGTGACCGATTCCGTCGGTCACATCCCCCTGCCCTTCATTGCAACGGCGGGGACCGCCTGGCTGCAGTCGCGCAGCTTCACGGCGGAACCCGGCACGCCCGGCGCCGGCAAGACCGGCTATCTCTACCGCATCAGCCTGACCGAGGCCTCCGGCTCGGCGGAGTGCATCGGCGGTGTCGTGCTCGACTTCGGCCCGGTGGCGAAGCTCCCCTACCAGCCAGGGGTCATGGCCGACGTGTTCGTCATCACCACGGGCGGTCTCGGCACCATCGGCATCAAATCCGCGACGAAGACCGGGAACGTCATCGAGTTCGAGCTCGCGCAGGGTTTGTGCCTCTCGGGCGGCGCCGACATCAAGAACACGACCTTTTTCTTCGGGCTCGCGGCCGATGGCGTGCCGATGGCATCGACGGCCCGTATCTGGGCGGTCGGGAGCCCGCCCTTTTTTGAGGTCGACGCGCGCGTCCCGGCGCACTGAGCCGTCGAGGGCAGCAGGGCATCGGCCTGCGCCCCATCGTCGATTTTTCCCTGAACTTGCCGGCTCTTCCGAGCTTGACTAACGGTTCGGCACACGCGAACCACGTCAAAGTTTCTGGAGGGAACGAATGCGCATCTCATCTCCCGGCCTTCGCCGCTCGCTTCTCGCCGCGGCCGCGCTTCTCGGCCTGACCGGGGCTGCGTCGGCGCAGACGGAGCTCAAGATCCTCGCTCCGGCGGCGCCCGGCGGCGGCTGGGACCAGACCGCGCGCTCGATGCAGCAGGCGCTGGTTCAGTCCGGCGCCGCAAAAAGCGTGCAGGTGACGAACATCCCGGGCGCCGGCGGCACCATCGGGATCGCCCAGTTCGTGAACAGCGCCAAGGGCGACGGCAACCAGCTGATGGTCAACGGCTTCGTCATGGTCGGAGCAATCCTGACCAACAAGGCGCCGGTCACCCTCGATCAGGTGACGCCGATCGCGCGGCTGACGAGCGAGTACCTCGTCATCGTCGTGCCGGCGAACTCGCCGCTCAAGACCGCGAAGGACCTCGCCGACCGGCTCAAGGCGGAGCCCGGGAAGGTCACCTGGGCCGGCGGCTCCGCGGGCGGTGTCGATCACATCGCGGTCGGGCTCTTCGCCAAGGCTATCGGTGGCGATCCGACCAAGATCAACTACATCCCGTTCTCCGGCGGCGGCGAAGCGATGGCGGCGATCATGGGCGGCAAGGTCACGGCCGGCGTCTCGGGCTACGGCGAGTTCGAAGGCCAGATCAAGACCGGCAAGCTACGCATCCTCGCGGTGACCTCGCCGAAGCGTCTCGAGGGCGTCGACGCGCCGACGCTGAAGGAGCAGGGCGTCGACCTCGACATCGCCAACTGGCGTTCCGTGATGGGCGCGCCCGGGATCACGCCGGCGCAGCGCGACGCTCTCGTCAAGACCATCGAGACCATGGTGAAATCGCCTGCCTGGGCCGAAGTGCTGAAGCAGAAGGGCTGGGACGACGCCTATCTGCCGGGCGACGAGTTCGCGGCGTACCTGAAGCAGGAGCAGACGCGGGTCGCCGACGTCCTGAAGACCATCGGCCTGGTGAAATAGTCCGAAACCTCATCACAGCGGGGGCGTCATGGCCGAGGCGAGATCGGGTAGACCGGTGGATCGCGCCGCGATCGTCATTGGGCTGTCTCTGCTGATCGTGGCGGCGATCACGGTCTGGGACGCGCACCGCCTCACCATGACGTCGACCTACGGCATGGGCCCGGAAGCCATGCCGTACATCATCGCCGGCGGGCTCGCCGTCCTGGCGGTCGGCCATCTCGTGTTCGCGTTCCGGAACTCCCTTCCGGCGCGCGAGGAAGCCGATCCGCGCGCGGTGCTGTGGATCGCGCTCGGACTCGTCGCGCTCATCGCCGGGATCGGCTTCGGCGCCGGGTTCATTCCCGCGATGGCGCTCCTGTTCGCCGCGACGGCGCGCGCCTTCGGGCGTACCGCCATCGTCACCGACCTCGTGATCGGGGTCGTGCTCGCCTTCGTCGTGTACCTCATGTTCACGAAGCTCTTGACGCTGTCGCTGCCTGAAGGACCCCTCGAGCGCCTTCTCTGAGATCCCGCCATGGACACATTCTCGGCACTCGGGCAGGGCTTTCTCGTCGCTCTGGCCCCGGCAAAGCTGCTCTACGCCTTGATCGGCGTGTTCCTCGGGACCGCGGTCGGCGTCTTGCCCGGGATCGGCCCTGCGCTTACCGTCGCGCTGCTCCTGCCGGTGACCTTCAAGCTCGATCCGACCGGCTCGCTCATCATGTTCGCCGGGATCTACTACGGCGGCATGTATGGCGGCTCGACGACCTCGATCCTCATCAACACGCCCGGCGAGAGCGCCTCGATGATCACCGCGCTCGAGGGCAACCGCATGGCGAAGGCCGGGCGGGGCGGACCGGCGCTCGCGACCGCGGCGATCGGCTCCTTCGTCGCCGGCACGATCGCGACGATCGGGCTCGCCTTCTTCGCGCCCTGGCTCGTCGATCTCGCGATCCAGTTCGGGCCCGCGGACTACTTCGCCCTCATGGTGCTCGCCTTCGTGACCGTGTCGGCGACCTTCGGCGATTCGCCACTGCGCGGCCTCACGAGCCTGTTCGTGGGCCTTCTGCTCGGGCTGATCGGCATCGACCGCCTGACCGGCCAGGCGCGGCTGACCTTCGGCGTGCCCGAGCTTCTCGACGGCATCGAGGTGACGACGCTCGCGGTCGGCCTCTTTGCCGTCGGCGAGGCGCTCTACGTCGCCTCCCGGCGCCACCACGACCCGGAAGAGATCGAGCCGGTTCGGGGGTCGCTGTGGATGACGAAGGAGGATTGGAGCCGGTCCTGGAAACCGTGGCTCCGGGGCACCTTCCTCGGGTTCCCGATCGGCGCGCTTCCGGCCGGCGGCGCCGAGATTCCGACCTTCCTCTCCTACACGATCGAGAGGCGCCTCTCGAAGCATCCGGAGGAGTTCGGGAAGGGCGCGATCGAAGGCGTCGCCGGCCCGGAGGCGGCAAACAACGCGTCGGCCGCCGGCACGCTGATGCCGCTGCTCACGCTCGGCCTCCCGACCTCCGCCACCGCGGCGATCATGCTCGCCGGCTTCCAGCAGTACGGGCTCAACCCCGGGCCGCTGCTCTTCGCGGAGCGGCCGGACCTCGTCTGGGGCCTGATCGCGAGCCTGTTCGTCGCGAACATCATGCTGGTGATCTTGAACCTGCCGCTCGTCGGCCTTTGGGTCCGCCTGCTGGCGATCCCCCAGCCCTGGCTTTACGCCGGCATCCTCGTCTTCGCCGCCATGGGGACGATCGCCGCCAAGGCCTCGGTCGTCGAGCTCTCGATGCTCGCGATCTTCGGCGCGCTCGGCTTCCTGATGCGCCGGTTCGACTATCCGATCGCCCCGATGGTGGTCGGGCTCATCCTCGGGCCGATGGCCGAGACGCAGCTCCGGCGCGCCCTGTCGATCAGCCTCGGCGACCCGATCGCGCTGGTCGAGAGCCCGATCGCGGCGGGGCTTCTCGCCATGGCGGCGCTGGCGCTCTTGGCGCCGTTCTTCATGGCCGGGCTCGACCGCTTCAAGGCGGCGGAGGACTGAGCGGCCGCTTAGAGCGCGATGACTTCTCTTCGAGTCGTCATCCCGCTCTACCTCTCTGTTTGAGCATGATCCTTTTTTAGAAAACCGATAGCCACTTTTCGGGATCATGCTTTAGCCCTTGAGGATCAGCCGTCCCTGCGCAATCTCGAAGCCGCCGAGGCGCTTCAGGAAGGACATTCCGAGGAGACTGGTGCTGAGCTTGCCCGGCGGGAGCACGAGCGCCTCGACGCCGCGGACGGCGATGTCCCCGACCTTGACCTCGGCAAGCCGCACCGACGCCGCCGCGACGATGCCGTTCGCGGTCGAGATCGGCCGGGTGTAGTCGCGCGCCGACACGCTGATGCCGGCCAGCCGCGCGTCCTCGTGCGACAGAGCGACGAAGCTCGCGCCGGTGTCGACGAGCATGCGCACGCGCTTGCCGTCAAGCGTCGGATGGACCACGAAATGGCCGCGCAGATCCGCCGAGACGACGACGCGGCTGCCGCTCTCGGCTCCAGCCGCGAATAGCGCCTTCTCCCTCGACCCGCCAAGGCCGAAGAGCGACGCGACCTGCTCGCTCGCCGAGGTGGCGGAGAGCACGGTCGAAATGAGGATTCCCGAGGCCCAGACGATCGGTCGTGCCATGAAGACGGCTCGCAAGCTTGTGCGGGCATCGTCGTGCGGCCGGGAGAACAGGCCTTTAAGCGCGGGCTCGCCGGCGCCGGGTTTCGGGCCGGCTGGTTTCCGAACTCTTTCCGGCGGGCCTCTAAATGCGGTGATGCGCCAGGATGCGCGCGAGGCCCGCGATCAGCGCCGTCTCGGCCGGAACGGAGTCGACCGCGACGCCGTGGCGGGCGAGCGCGCGGGAGAACAGCGCGATCCGTCCCTCATCGCCGATGGCGGCGACGCGCCCGGGCTTGGCGAAGAGGGAAAAAGCGCCGTTGATCTCGTCGCCGGTGAGAAGCCCCGAGATATACGGGCCCAGCTGCTCGCTCGGCAGCCGCCCGGTCACGGCCGCGGCGCGGGCGCCGAAGATGAGATGCAGCAGCCCGACCCGCCGCCCGGACAGGCCGCCGTTGCGCTCGGCGGCGTCGAGGCCGCGATCGAAGCCGGCCGGGTCCTCCGGTTCCGTCGCCGGCCGGCCGACCATCGAGTGGTGGCGCAGGAGCGCGTACATCTCGCCGGTGAAATAGGTCGCGAAGCGTTCGATTCGCCCGGCCTTCATCTCGACCCATTTCGGGTGCGTGCCAGGCAGGCAGATCAGCCCGTCCGAAATCCCTGCCCCGAGGCAGAGCGTCTCCTCGCCGCGCATGACGTCGACCGCGCCCGCATCGGGCTCGCAGACGAGCCCCGGGATGATGTGGCCCTTGCGGCCGCCTTCGACCTCGACCTCGATCATGGCGCCAGCAATTTCCTCGGGGCCCGCGGGACATGGCGCGTAGGGCGCCATGCGCCAGCCTTCGCGGCTTCCGACCATGCCGACGAGAGCGACCGGAGCCTGCGGCTCGCGCGCGAGCCAATCGCGGCAGTGCTTGAGGAAGACCTCCCGGTGCTGCCCTTCGCGCAGGGCCGAGACGCCCTCGTCCGAGGACACCCGGTCGACGATCGTCTCGCCGTCGACGACGAAGGCCCGGAAGCGGGTCGTGCCCCAGTCGACCAGGATGAAGCGCATCGTCAGCGCGTCCCGTACATCCGGTCGCCGGCGTCGCCGAGGCCGGGCACGATGTAACCGTGGTCGTTGAGGTGGTCGTCGATCGCCGCCGTCCAGATCGGCACCTCGGGATGCATGCCGCGGAGCTTCTCGATTCCCTCCGGCGCCGCGAGAAGGCAGACGAAGCGCAAATCCTTGGCGCCGCGCTCCTTGAGCCGGTCGACGGCGGCGACCGCCGTGTTCGCGGTGGCGAGCATTGGGTCGAGCACCAGGACGGTGCGGTCGGACAGGTCGGAGGGCGCCTTGAAGTAGTACTCCACCGCGTGCAGCGTCTCCGGGTCGCGGTAGAGGCCGACATGCGCGACGCGGGCGGAGGGCACGAGACTCAGCATGCCGTCGAGAAAGCCGACGCCGGCCCGCAGGATCGGGGCCAGCACGAGCTTCTTGCCGGCGATCTGCGGCGCCGTCATGCGCGTCAGCGGCGTCTCGATCTCGACCTCCTCGAGCGGCAGGTCGCGCGTGACCTCGTAGCAGAGCAGCATCCCGATCTCGTTCAGGAGCTGCCTGAAGCCCTTCGTCGACCGGGTGATGTCGCGCATCAGCGTCAGCTTGTGCTGCACGAGCGGGTGATCGACGACGGTGACGCCCTGCATGTAAGCCCCCCGACAGACGCTTTCTGTGTCGTCCCGGCTCGCGCCTGCGCGCGTCCGGGATGACGGCAACCTAAACAGGCGCGCCGCGTCGGGAAAGCGCTAGAACACCGTCCCGTCGCTGATCAC
>Ga0136846_1223823_pt1 | contig 16369 bp, 12 predicted proteins | sample HopSoiMetagenom2_FD_96841 | JGI IMG/M metagenome (GOLD analysis project Ga0136846, IMG submission 96841) | Grasslands soil microbial communities from Hopland, California, USA - 2 Assembly 2016 (version 4) | ecosystem: Environmental > Terrestrial > Soil > Grasslands | place: USA: Hopland... | reverse complement strand
GGCCTGCCGTACTTCCAGCGCCACGTGCCCGAAGCCTGGCGCGTGCACGCGCCGTTCGACCGGCGCGCACGCAAGTCGGCGCTCCTTCCGGCCGTGCGCTTTCCCAGCGACCCGGAGGAGACGGTGCTGGAGGAGAACGAGGTCGCCGTTCTTCTGCGTAGCGACTCACGCGAGCACGTCGCGCACGGTGCACGTCTGCTCTTCGACGACCTCGACGTCTTCACGCCGACGAGTATCCGCAGGGGATTCGTGGGCGGCGGCCTGCCCAAGAAGATGTCGATGGCTGCCGGTGTTCCGGGCGCCGACCTGGTGCCGGCCTCGGCACAGCTGTTCCTCGGCTTCACCTCGACGCAGAAGGACGCACTCGGCCCGCGGCTGATCGCGAACCACGAGACGCTCGGCCTCGTCGAGCTCGGGCCGAAGCATTACTTCAGGCAGGGCACGAGCATGCACGTCTCGCACCTCTTCGAGGATCTCGAGGCGTGGTACCTGAACTTCGACTTCCGTGAGCGTGTAGCGACGGCGTTCCGTCCCGGCCAGCCCGAGCTGCGCGAAGGGACGCTGACCGTCCCGCAGCCTCTGAAACGCGCGGACTCGCCGCGTGGCGTGAAGCGCGAGTTCGCGACGCAGGGGCGAATCGGCCACAGCTCGGCGATCCAGGCTTCTTCGCGCCTGCAGAGCGACCACGTCGCCGAAGACGGGACGATCTACAAACGCGGCACGGCGATCCCGCAGCGTGCCGACTTCAACACGCTCGACAATCCCTTCGCCTGGAGCTCGCGGCGAGACATCGACGAGATGGCCGAGGGCTCGCGCGCGGGTCTCCATTTCGTCGTGTTCAACCCTTCGAGCGACGACTTCCGCCGCAACCGGCTCGCAATGGACGGTGTGCTCCCCGACGGGACGAGGCTGCCGCTCCACGCCCGCGAACGCAGCCAGGGCTTCAACTCGGTGCTACGCACGACGCATCGGCAGAACTTCCTCGTCCCACCGCGACGACACCGCTCCTTCCCGCTTGTAGAGCTGTAGGACGTTCTTGCGGGCACGGGCGCCCGTTGCGATTATCCGTCGCTTGGCGCTCATCGCCCGCATCCTGCTCGCCGCCCTTCTCCTGCTCGCGACCGTGCTGAAGGCTCGCGCATTCCGTGGGACTGCCACGGCGCTCGTGGCCTTTCGCGTTCCTTCAGTCCTTCGCGTTCCCATTGCGGCGACCGTCACGCTCGTCGAGGCCGGCGTGGCGGCGGCTCTGCTGGCCAACGCGAACTGGGCGCCCTACGCCGGGGCTGCCCTCCTGGCCTGCTTTGCCGCTGCCGCGGGCCTTGCGCTCGCCGACGGCAAGCGTGGCGCACCCTGCCCGTGCTTCGGCGCTGGCTCGACGATCGGGCCTGTGGTCGTCGTCCGCAACCTCGCGCTCGCCGCGGCGTTCCTTTCGCTCCCGCTGCTTCCGGCCGGGGTGCCGACGACGACGGAGTGGTTGGTTCTCGCGCTCGTGGTCGCCTTCGTCTGCATCACCGGGTTGGGCGTCGCTGTCCTCGCGCTCACCCGCGAGGTCGGCCTTCTGCACCTGCGCCTCGGTCCTGACGCGGCGCTTGACATCGTCGAGGAGGGGCCGGCTCTGGGATCACGTGTCGACGTCCCGAAGAATGGAGACACGGAGCTGACCCTCGCCGTCTTCTCGTCGGAGGCGTGCAGGCTCTGTCAGACGCTGATGCCCGTCGTCAACTCCTTCCGCGCGGGCGCGCATCTGAGCGTTGCTGTTTTCGACGAGGTCCGCGACGCGGATCTCTGGCGGCGCCTGCGTATTCCCGGGAGCCCGTACGCGGTGGCGGTCGACCGCGAAGGAGAGGTTCGCGCCAAAGGCACCTTCAACAGCTACCGCCAGCTCGAGGGAATCGTCGCCGCAGCGGAGCGAGCGGTCGCGGAGGCCGTACCTGCCTGACGTGCGACCGATCGGCGAGAGCCTGGCTGCGTCCACGTCGCGGCGCGGCTTCCTCGCGCGCACCTCACGGCTTCTCGCGGTTCTCGCAGGTGGTGGCGCGATCTCGGCACTCGTCAAGCCGGGGACGGCGGATGCGTTCCACTTCTGCGGCCACATCTACACCACGGACTCGTGCCCGCACCCGACCGGGCTTCCGCGCGTCGACGCGCATGGCTTTCCGCTTCGGGCCGCTGACGGGCATCCGGTCGACGACCTCGGGCAGCCGGTCAACACGGCCGGGCAACCGGTCGATGCGAGCGGTCGCGTCCTGCTCGATCCCGACGGCCTACCACTCCCGCCGGCGCCGCGAACGCGCGTTTGCCAGGACGGCGTCACGGGGCGCATTGGGCGAAGAGCGCGCATCGACGGTAGCTGGTACCGCTGCTGCGGCGGCCACATCCGCAAGCTCGTCGACTGCTGCGCCCACACGCCCAGACGCATCAACGGAGATGCAGCACTCACGGGCTACTGCTACTCCGGTCGCCGCGTCTATTGCGTCATGTACTACGACACGAAGATCCCGTGCTGACGGCGGCGCTGCTTCTTGTCGGCTTCACAGCCGGCGTCGCAGGAACCTGGTCACCGTGTGGCTTCTCGATGATCGAGACGATCAGCGGCCCTCGTCGTCTCGTCTCGGCTTCGTGCGCGGCATTCGGCGTCGGCGCGTGTCTCGGCGGCATCGTGACGTTCGCTCTACTCGGCCTCGTCGGCAGGGCCGCGCATTCGTTCGGGCACGCGTTGCCGTTCGTCGCGGTCGTCGCCGGAGCAGCCGGCATCGCCGAAGCGAGAGGCATGGCGGTCGCTCCGCAGATACGCCGGCAGGTACCAGAGCACTGGCGACGGGTCGTGGCGCTTCCCCTTGCCGCAGGGCTCTACGGGATCCTGCTCGGCATCGGCTTCACGACCTTCGTCTACACGTTCGCCCTCTGGGCGTTGGTCGCGATCGTCCTGCTCCTCGGGAGTCCGGTAACGGGCGTCCTCACCGGGCTCGCCTTCGGCGCGGGCCGTGCCTTACCCGTGGTCCTGCTCGCCCCAATTGTCCACGTCCGTTTCGGGCGCGACCTCGTCGACCGGATGGCCCAGCGTCCGCGCACGCTCTCGGTCGTGCGCCTTGCGGTCGCTTCCTGCCTTCTCGTAGTGGTGCTCGCGGTTCTCGGGACCGCGGCCGGAGCCGCGACGAACCTGGGGTCGGGAACCGATCCGAGCGTCTCGGGTACGAGCGTCGTCTGGACCGCGCCGACCGGCGGCGTGCTTCGGCAAGAGGACGGGAGCGGAGCTGCGACAGTTCCGCCGCGCGCAACCGTCGGGGGCTCTCTGCTCGCCTGGCGCGACGGCAGCACCGTCCACGTCGCTCGGCTCGCCGACTTGTCGCCGGTGCTGGACCTCGACGTGACGGGGGTGAATGCGATCGCGGTCTCTGACGAGTGGCTCGTGACCCGCGCGCAAGTGCCGGGCGGCGAGAAGCTGACGGCCCGGTCGCTGTCGGCGCCCAGCACGGTGGTTCCGGTGGCAACTGCTCACACGCCCACGAGGTTGGGCCGGCCGGCACTCGATGGGTCACTGCTCGTCTACCACGTCGCGGCCAGCCGCCTGAGCAGCATCGTCGCCGTCGATCTTGCAGGCGGGACGCGGCGAGTCGTGCGGCGCTCGGCTTCCGGCCAGCTGACGAATCCGGCCGTCCTCGGAGCAGACCTCGTGTACGACCGCCTCACGAACACAGCTCAACTCGTGCAGGTCGGTCCGATCGACCGCCGGGGCTCGGACCGGATCGCCTTAAAGCTCAACGCGCCGTCGATTCACGACGCTGGACACGAGAGCCACTACAGCAATCACACGAGAACGCGGCGACCGCGCCCCGCAAACTGGCGCTTGTGGACGACCGCGCTGTCATCGCGGAACGTGTACGTCACGCTCCTTCCGCGAATCGGGAGTCCGGCATCCGCGAGGCTCGTTTCCGTCGCACGCTGATCTGCGCGGCTGCGATTGCAGGCTGCGTGGTCGCTGCCGGCGAGGCGCACAGCCGCGAGACGAGTGTCCTCGGCCGATCGACGCTGGGCCGTCCGATCCAGTTGATCGAGCTGGGAAATCCGGACGGGACGCCCGTGCTCGTCGTCGGCTGCGTGCACGGCAACGAGCCCGCAGGAATCGGCGTTGCGCGCCTACTCGCAGAACATCCACCGGCCGGGATCCACCTCTGGGTCGTTCCAATGCTCAATCCGGATGGTCGCGCCCGCAACACGCGGGGCAACGCGCGGGGAGTCGACCTGAATCGCAACTTCCCGTACCGCTGGCGTGCCCTCGACGGCGTCTACGAGTCGGGTGCGCGACCGCTCTCGGAGCCCGAAGCTCGGCTCGCGTATCGCTTGATTCTCCGGATCCGTCCCGCTGTATCGATCTGGTTTCACCAGCATCTCGACCTCGTCTGGGCCTCGGGCGGGGAGGCCGTCGTCGCCCGTGCCTACGCACGGGCATCCGGGCTGCGCTACCGACGGCTACCGGCTCTGCCGGGCAGCGCGATCGACTGGCAGAACCACGCGCTACCGGGCACGACCGCACTTGCGGTGGAGCTACCCGTCGGCTCGCCCTCGCGCGCCGCGTCCGTGAGGTACGCGCGAGCCGTCGCCGCCGCCGCGCGGGTCAGCCGAAGAACGCCTTAGCGACCGCGAACCAGTTCTCGGGAACCGTCTTGAGCTCGGCGGTTGCCTCCTCGAGCGCGACGTCGACGATCGCATCGCCGTGCAGAGCCGCCATGCGCCCAAACTTCCCCTCCTGGACGAGGTCAGCGGCCTTCAGGCCGTAGCGCGTCGCAAGCACCCGGTCGCGTGCGGTTGGAGTGCCGCCGCGCTGCACGTGGCCGAGCACCGTCGTCCGCGTCTCGTAACCGGTTCGGCTCTCGATCTCGCGAGCGAGCGCCGCGCCGACACCACGCTCCGAGAGGCGCACGTGGCCGAACTCGTCGACATCGCCTCCGTCGCGTGCCCCTTCGAGCTCGTAGCCCTCGGAGACGACGACGATCGAGAAGTCCTTGCCGCGCTCATGACGTCGCCGAATGTCGGCGCAGGCCTCGTCGATCGAGACCGGCTGCTCGGGAATGAGGATCACGTCTGCTCCGCCGGCGATGCCGCTCATGACGGCGATCCAGCCCGTGTGCCGACCCATCACCTCGACGACCATGACGCGGTTGTGGGACTCGGCCGTCGTGTGCAGCCGGTCGATCGCCTCGGTTGCGATCGAGACAGCGGTGTCGAAACCGAACGTGTAATCCGTGGCGGAGAGGTCGTTGTCGATCGTCTTCGGGACGCCGACGACGGGGAAGTTGTGCTCGGCATACAACCGGGACGCGACTCCGAGCGTGTCCTCGCCGCCGATCGCGACGAGCGCGTCGAGCCCGGTGCCCTGGAAATGCTCGAGGACCTTCTCGACGCCGCCGTCGAGCTTGAACGGGTTCGTCCGGGACGTGCCGATGATCGTTCCGCCGCGGGGAAGGAGCCCGGAGATCTCGCGTGGCCCGAGCGGCTCGAAGAGACCTTCGACCAGGCCCTTCCAGCCGTCGAGCACGCCGACGACCTCGCCGCCCCGCACCATCACCCTCCGGCCGACCGCGCGGATGACTGCATTGAGGCCCGGGCAGTCGCCGCCGCCCGTGAGGATCCCGACGCGCATCCCGCGATGCTAAAGAGTGGGCGAGGTGCCGAAGGTGGGACTCGAACCCACACGAGGTTTCCCCCACCGGATTTTGAGTCCGGCGCGTCTGCCAGTTCCGCCACTTCGGCGCCCGGCCACTGTAGCGGCGGTTCGGGCTTGCATCAGCCCCCGGACTGCCTCAATACTTCCCCTTCGCGGCGCGGGCCCTCCTGGGCTTGCGGCGGTATTGGCGACTGAGGAGGAAGAGTGAGCAGAAGCCCATTCCTGGCAGCGCTGATCGGCCTCACCGCCGTGCTGGCGCTCCTCGCCGCAGGCTGTGGCGGGGGAGGAGGCGGAGGCGGCGGCGGCGACGCGAAGGCGCTGCCTGCCTCGTCATGTTCGGACATCTACTACCAGGGCGACGGCAACCCGGACGCGATCATCGCGTCGGACCTGCCGTTGCAGGGATCGGGTCGCTCCCAGACGGTGCAGATGGGCGAAGCGATCAAGTTCGTGCTCAAGCAGCACAACTTCAAAGCTGGCGACCTGAACATCGGCTACCAGTCGTGCGACGACGCGACGGCGCAGGAAGGCGCGTGGGCATCCGAGAAGTGCTCTGCGAACGCGCAGGCGTACGCGCAGAACACGAGCGTCATCGGCGTCATCGGAACGTTCAACTCGGGCTGTGCCGAGATCATCATCCCGGTGCTGAACCGTGCACCTGACGGGCCGGTCGCGATGATCAGCCCGGCGAACACGTACGTCGGACTGACGCACGGAGGCCCCGGCACCGCGGCGGGCGAACCGGGCAAGTACTACCCGAGCGGTAAGCGGAACTACATCCGGATCGTCGCAGCCGACGACTTCCAGGGCGCGGCCGACGCTCTGCACACCCAGCAGCTCGGGTTGAAGAAGATCTACATCCTCAACGACAAGCAGGCCTACGGCCTGGGCGTCGCGACGGACTATCGCAACTCGCTGAACAAGCTCGGCATCAAGAGCGTCGGCTTCTCGGCGTGGAACTCGAAGGCGTCGTCGTACACCGGGCTCGCAACGCAGATCAAGCAGTCCGGCGCCGACGCGGTCTTCATCGGCGGGCTCGTCTGCGAGAACGGCGGCAAGCTCGTCAAGGACCTCGTCTCGGTCCTCGGCAAGGACGTCACGCTGATCGCGCCTGATGGCTTCACGCCCATCTCCGCCGTTGTCGACGGCGCGGGCGATGCAGCCGAGGGGATGTACGTCAGCGTCGCCGGGCAGCCGAACGAAAAGCTCGGCGCGAAGGGCAAGCAGTTCGTCAAGGACTTCGGCGCCACGCAGTCGAGCGGACAGGTGGACCCGTACGCCGCCTACGCTGCACAGTCGGCCGAGGTGCTCCTGACCGCGATCGAGAAGAGTGACGGCTCGCGCGCAGACGTCGCAGCCCAGCTGCTCAAGACGAAGGTCACCGACGGGATCCTCGGGTCGTTCACGATCGATGCGAACGGCGACACCAACTCGAACCCGGTCACCGTCTACCAGATCAAGGGCGGCAAGCAGACCACCTACAAGACGATCACGCCCCCTCAGGACCTGGTGAAGGGATAAGGAAACGACAACGAGGCGGAGGAGGGCATAAGCCCTCCTCCGCCGCACCTTTCCCGTGGCCACCGACGCGCGACGCGAGAACATTTCCTGGATCCAGGGAGTCCGGCGCGCCGGGATCGCGCCCGCGTTCGGATTCCTGCTCGTCGCACTGCTTCTCCTCTGGCTTGCGGTCAACCTCGTCCAGACGCCGTCAGACTTCGTCAGCGTCGCGCTCGAGGGCATTACGCTCGGCCTCGTCTATGGGCTGATCGCGCTCGGCTACTCGCTCGTCTACGGCATCCTCGAACTGATCAACTTCGCCCACGGCGACGTCTTCATGCTCGGGAGCTGGATCTCGTTCTCGTTCGCCGCGAACCGGATCGGCCTCGACGCCGGTAGCTCCGGCTTCACCGTGATCTGGGGCCTTGGACTGACCCTGCTCGTGGCGATGGTCTTCTGCGGATTGCTCAACGTGACGATCGAGCGCCTCGCCTACAGGCCGCTTCGCAACGCGCCGCGCCTCGCACCGCTGATCACGGCCATCGGCATGTCGTTCATCCTCCAGGACGTCGGCCTGAACCGGCTCGGCCCGGCGCCGGTGTCGGTGCCGAACATCCTCCCCACGGGCGCGGTCTTCACGATCGGCGGGCACGAGTACCGCTGGTCGAGCCTGATCGTCGCGCTGACGACGTTCCCGATCCTCTTCCTGCTGATGTGGCTCGTGCAGAAGACGCGTCAGGGCAAAGCGATGCGCGCCACCGCACAGGACCAGGAGGCCGCGGCGATGATGGGGATCAACGTCAACCGGACGATCTCGTTCACGTTCCTGATCGCGGGTTCGCTTGCCGGCGTCGCGGGACTGCTCTACGCGCTGTATTCGACGAACATCAGATACGACCAGGGCTTCCAGCTCGGCCTGATCGCGTTCACGGCAGCCGTGCTCGGAGGCATCGGCAACCTGCCGGGCGCGGTCCTCGGCGCGATCCTGATCGGGCTGATCCAACAGTTCAACGAAGGTCTGTCGTGGCATGCGCCCAGCTCGCAATGGACGCAGTCGATCGTCTTCGCGATCCTCATCCTCATCCTCGTGTTCCGGCCCGAAGGGCTCCTGGGCGAGAGGACACCCGAAGGCGGATGACCGAGCTGCCGGAGTATCGCCGCCCGTGGTGGCACCGCTGGACCGGCCTGTTCGGCGCGCCCCGCCGGCGCTGGCGTGCGCTGGACGACCGTCAGCGCTGGCAGGCGGGCCTCGTGTTGCGCGCGGTCCTCGTTGTCGTCCTGCTCGTGATCGCGTGGCCGCTCGGCGCACTCGTCGCGATTCTCATGGCCGCGCAGTACCTCGACCCCTACATCCCGAACGAGCACGCCTGGGCGCGGCGCGCAGTGGTCCCGACGATCATCGCGATCGTCGCGATCACATATCCGTTCTACAACGAGAGCCTCGGCGAGATGCGACTCTTCGGCGCGTTCCCGGACGTGAACACCGCGGTGATCATGGGCGTCTACGTGATCATGGCGATCGGCCTGAACATCGTGGTCGGCTACGCAGGCCTGCTCGACCTCGGCTACGTCGCCTTCTACGCAATGGGCGCCTACACGTGCGCGTGGCTTGCGTCGGTGCAATTCGCCGGCCAGGACATACGCATCGGCGCGGTGGGAGTCGGCGGCACCACGCCCGGCATCCACATCTCGATCTGGGTCATCCTCCTGGTGGCAGGGCTGCTGACGGCGCTCATCGGCATCCTCATCGGCCTGCCGACGTTGCGACTGCGCGGTGACTACCTGGCGATCGTCACGCTCGGCTTCGGCGAGATCCTCCCGCAGGTCGCGAACAACGGCGACAACCTCGCCGGCGTCAATCTGACGAACGGGCCGAACGGCATCACGCCGATCGATGCCCCCGGCTTCTTCGGGGTCAACTTCCAGCAGGGGTCGGGCTCGTTCTTCACCGGCCCGCGGCTCTACTTCTGGTTCGTCCTGCCGCTGGTGATGATCACCGTCTTCTGCAGCCTGCGCCTGCGCGACTCACGCCTCGGTCGGGCCTGGATCGCGATCCGCGAGGACGAGACGGCGGCCGCGGCGATGGGTGTTCCCCTGATGCGCACGAAGACCTGGGCCTACGCAACGGGAGCGTTTTTCGGCGGCGTCGCGGGCGCATACTTCGCCTCGTTCAAGAGCTCGACGTTCCCGAACGACTTCAACTTCAACATCTCCGCGTTCATCCTGTCGATGGTCATCCTCGGCGGGATGGGCAACGTGTGGGGCGTGATGTTCGGGGCTGCTTTCCTCGCCTATCTGAATCAGGAAGGACTCGCGAACATCGGCCACTCGCTCAACCAGACCTTCGGCACGCACCTTGAAGTGCCGCTGTACCAGTTCGGCATCTACGGCGCGATCATCGTGCTCACCATGCTGATCCGGCCGGAAGGGTTGATTCCTAGTGCGCGCCGGCGCGCCGAGTTCCACGAAGGGGTGGCGGACACGCCGCTCTACGACGCGCGCCATGACACCGCATGAGTAGCCAGAACGGGAACCTGCTCGTCGCGAACCAGGTCCGCAAGGAGTTCGGAGGCCTCGTCGCCACCGCCGACGTCGACTTCACGATCCCTCGTGGGAGCGTCGTCAGCCTGATCGGGCCCAACGGCGCGGGCAAGACGACGTTCTTCAACATGCTGACCGGCGTCTACAAGCCCACGGCGGGTCGGATCATGTTCGACGGCGAGGACGTCACCGGTATGCCGCCGCATGCGATCACCGAGCGCGGCATAGGCCGCACGTTCCAGAACATCCGCCTCTTCCAGAACATGACCTCGCTCGAGAACGTGCTCGTCGGGATGCACGCTCGCCTCAAGGGCGGCGTGATCGGGTCGATCTTTCGCCCGCCGAGTGTGCGGCGCGAGGAACGCGAGGCTCGCGAACGAGGGCGGGAGCTGCTCGAGTACTCCGGGCTCCGAAACAAGGACGACGAGATCTCCCGGAACCTCTCCTACGGCGACCAGCGCCGGCTCGAGGTCGCACGCGCCCTCGCCACGCAACCGAAGCTCCTCCTGCTCGACGAGCCGACCGCCGGTATGAACCCGCAGGAGACCGCCGAGTTCACGACCTTCGTGCAGGAGCTGCGCTCGGAGCGCGGGCTGACGGTGCTGATGATCGAGCACGACATGCGCGTCGTCATGAACATCTCCGACCGGGTCACGGTGCTCGACTACGGAGAGAAGATCGCCGAGGGGACGCCGCAGGAGGTGCAGAAGGACCCGCGCGTGATCGAGGCCTACCTCGGCAAGCAGGCGCTCGAGGGCGTGAACGAGTGAGCGCGCAGCCCGAGAACATCCTCGAGCTCGAGGACGTGCACACCTACTACGGCTCGATCCAGGCGCTGAAGGGCATCTCGCTGGACGTCAAGCAGGGAGAGATCGTGACCCTGATCGGCGCGAACGGCGCCGGCAAGTCGACGACGCTGCGCTCGATCAACGGGCTGAACAGCCCGCGCCGCGGTCGCATCCGCTTCCAGGGCCGCGACATCACGAATGCTTCCGCGCACCAGGTCGTCGAGCAAGGGATCTCGCAGTCCCCCGAAGGGCGTCGGTTGTTCCCACGCATGAGCGTGCTCGAGAACCTGGAGATGGGGACCTTCCAGCGCGGGGACCGCAGCAACCGCAAGGCGGTGAACGAGGACCTCGACCGCGTGTACGAGCTCTTCCCGCGCCTGGCCGAGCGCAAGGCGCAGAAGGCGGGGACGCTTTCGGGCGGAGAGCAGCAGATGGTCGCGATCGGGCGCGCGCTCATGGCGCGGCCGAAGCTGCTTCTGCTCGACGAGCCCTCGATGGGGCTCGCACCGATTTTCGTGGAGCGGATCTTCGAGATCATCCGCGAGATCAACTCGCAGGGAACGCCGATCCTGCTGGTCGAGCAGAACGCCTTGATGGCGCTCGACGTCGCGAGTCGCGGCTACGTCCTCGAGACGGGCAAGATCGCGCTCGCCGACGACGCGAAGCGGCTGAAGCAGAACGAGGACGTCCGCAAGACCTACCTCGGCGCCAGCTGAAAGAGACACGTCCAGGGCCAGGCCCTGGACGTGTCTCAACTAAGCACGCGCAGCGGGAAGTACGGCGGCGAAAGAAGGAAGCCGACGCGCGGCGGCCGGTCGGACCAGCCCCGCACCATCGTCAGCGCCGGCGCGATCCCGTGCGTGGGGACGAAGCCGAGCTGCCGCGCCGCCGCGTGGTCTCGGCAGCCTGCGATCAGCACATGACCCAGGCGGCCGATCGCCGGCCGGCAGCCGTCCCAGTCGGCGAACGGCAGGAGCGGATGGCAGGTGCGCCCGCTGCGGTAGGCCTGCAGCGCACGCGCGTCGGCGACGGCGCCGCGCTCCGCGTCCGCGAGCGCCGACGCGTCGGGAGCTCCGGCGCTTCGCGTCGCCGCGAAGAACGCGCGGTAGGGCTGCTGCGTCGGGTGCGTGAAATGGCGGTGAAAGCGATGCAGCAGGACCGCGGTCCCTCCCTCGACGACAGGAAACGCGTCGCGCCAGAGCCGCAGCGCAAGACCGAGCCCCATGTACGAGCCGAGCAGCGGGTTCGGGCGCTCGCGCGGGAGGTAGGGCGTCGTGCGCGGCACGCCGACGCACACCGCGTCCAATTGACGGTCGAGTGTGATGCCGCGCAGCTCCACTCCACGCAGGAGCGCTTCGGTGTGGGCGACGGAAGGCGGTCCGGCGTATGCAGCGGCAACGGTCCGCTCGAGTGGCAGCGAGCGCAGCACGTACGCGCGCAGCCCGCCCGGCAGCATGCGAAAGAGGTGGCGGAAGGGAGAGCGCACGATGCGGTCGAGCGCCTGCTGCTCATAGGGATAGCCGCCCAGCGTCCCGCCGAGACGCGGATGGTTGAGCACGATCGAGGCGCCGATCACGGGAACGCGTCGCAGCAGCGCTCGCTCGAGCTCGAGCCCGAGCCGCCAGCCCTGCGACGCCGAGGTTTCCAGCAATGAGTACGCCCCCGCGGCCCGCAGCACCTCGCGTCCCGCTGCTCCGACGAGCGCCGCGGGGCCGCCGTGCAGCACGGTCTCCGCCGCCGTGACGACGACGACGAGGTCCGTGTCGACGAGCGCGCGATTGACGCGGAGCGGGGCGGAGCCGGCGCTCCCGAGCTCGACCAGATCCTCGCTCTCGACATCGTGCACCTCGACGTGCCCGTGGAAGCGGCGCGCGAACTCGGGTGACACGAGCGTCTCGAGCTCGGTCTGGCCGGCGCGACGCGACAGGCCACCCGCTACAAGCAGTGTCTGGTAGCCGGTCGGCACACCCAGCCGTTCGAGCTCGGAGACCGCGGCGGCAATCGCAGCCTGCCGCGGGTCGCGTTCCGTACCGGGAAGAGGAAGCTTCGGGGGCTCGACGAGGATCGTCGCGCGCGTGCCGCGAGACACGAGTGCTTCCAGCGGCTCGCCGGCAAGCGGGAAGCGCAGCGCATCCCTGACGGCGGCGCCGACGTCTGCGACCGCGTTGGCCGGCGGGGGCGGGCGCAACACCAGGGCGTCGTCTTCGGCGGTGACGACGACGAGCCGGGAACCGGAGAGCATCGGGACTCGCATCGGCGCCGGACGATAGCGTTGGGCCCCCATGCCGAAGACGTTGACAGGGGCCGAGCTGCAGCTCGACGACGGGCCCGCGCGCGACGCGGAGCTCTTCCTGGTGGACGGAAACAACCTCGCCTACCGGGCGTTCTTTGCGCTGCCGGAGGAGCTCGCGACGACCGAGGGCTTCCCGACGAACGCACTGCTGGGGTTCACGAACATGCTCTTCAAGCTTCTCTCCGACTATCGGCCGAAAGGCGTTGCAGTCGCCTGGGATACACGCGCCGTGCACCGGCACGAGCTCTCGGAGGACTACAAGTCCGACCGTCGGCCGATGCCCGACCTGCTCGGCGAGCAGTTCCCGCATTTCCGGCCGATCGTCGAGGCGTTCGGCTATCGCAACCTCGAGTTCCAGGGCTGGGAGGCCGACGACGTGATCGCGACACTTGCGACGCGCGCGGACGAGGCGGGAATCAGGACGTGCGTCGTCTCGACGGATCGCGACGCGTTCCAGCTCGTGACCGAGAACGTCGTCCTGATGATGACTCCGCGCGGCGTGGCCGACGTCAATGTGTACACACCCGACCGCGTCGAGGCGCGTTACGGCATCCGGCCGGAGCAGGTGCCCGATTTCATCGGCCTCAAGGGCGACACGTCCGACAACATCCCGGGCGTCCCCGGCATCGGCGACAAGACGGCCGGACAGTTGATCGCGCAGTACGGCTCGCTCGAGGAGGTGCTCGAACACGTCGACGAGCTCTCGCCTGCGCGCCGCAAGAACCTGACCGAGCATGCAGAGCAGGCGCGGCGTTCGAAGGAGCTCGCGACGATGCGGCGCGATCTCGAGCTCGGCTGCGATCCCGCCGAGCTCGTCCTTCTGCCGCCGGACCGCTCTGAGCTCCGCGAGATGTTCCGCCGCTTCGAGTTCCGCAACCTGCTCGGGCGCGTCGACATCCTCGACGAGGCCGTTCCTGCGCAGGCGATGCGAATGCCGGGCACGGAAGTCGAGTGGCGGGAGGGCGAGTTCCCGGAAGTCGTCGGCCGCGCCGCCCTCGCCATTCGCGACGACCGCTTTGCGCTCGCGCGCGAGGACGACGGCGTGATCGTCGGGCAATGGGACGCGTCTTTCGAGCGGCGCCTCGATCGCGCCGATCTCGTGGCGCACGATTTCAAGGCGCTGCCGCGCCTGACGATGGAGCCGGCCGAGGACACGATGCTGCTCGCGTACCTGATCGAGCCGGGCCGCGCCGCGTACGAGCTCGACGACCTCGCAGCGGAGTACGGGGTCGAGCCGATCCCGTCGCCCGCGACGGACGAGGAAACGGCCGCGCTCGTTCGTCACGCCGAGATACCGCGCCGCCTCGCGCCGACGATGCTCGACCGAGTCCGCGAGCGGGGCGCCGAGGATCTCTATCGCAACATCGAGCTGCCGCTCACCGCTGTGCTCGCCGCGATGGAGGACGCGGGCGTGAAGATCGACACGTACCGCATGGGGGAGATCACGGCGCGCCTGGCCGACCGCCTCGAGGAGCTCGAGGCAAAGGCCTACGAGCTCGCGGGCGAGGAGTTCATGATCGGCTCGACGCAGCAAGTCGCGCGCATCCTGTTCGAGAAGCTGCAGCTGACCCCCGGCCGCAAAGGCAAGACCGGTTACTCCACGGACACGCGCGTGCTGCGAACGATCCGGCACGAGCACGAGATCGTCGCAGTGCTCGAGGAGTGGCGCGAGTACTCGAAACTGTTGAACACTTATCTCGGGCCACTGCCGTCCCTCATCTCGGACGAGGACGGCCGCCTGCACACGCACTTCAACCAGACGGTCGCGTCGACGGGGCGCCTGTCGACCTCGAACCCGAACCTGCAGGCCATTCCGATCCGCACCGACCTCGGCAAGGAGATTCGCTCCGCGTTCGTCGCCGAGAGCGGACACCGGCTTCTGTCCGCCGACTACTCGCAGATCGAGCTGCGCATCCTCGCGCACGTCTCCGGCGAGCCGAAGCTGCGCGAGGCGTTCGCGCGCGGCGAGGACATCCACACCGCCACGGCGGTCGAGGTGCTCGGCAAAGACCCTGCGGAGCTGACGTCTGCAGACCGCTCGATCGCGAAGATGATCAACTTCGGGATCGTCTACGGCATCTCCGCGTTCGGCCTCTCGGAGAACCTCGAGATCCCGCGTGAGGAAGCGCAGGCGTACATCGACGCGTACCTCGCCCGCTTCCCGCACGTCCAGGACTTCATTCAACGCACGATCGAGCAGGCCAAGCGCGACGGCTACGCGACCAGCCTGCTCGGACGTCGGCGGCCGACGCCCGAGATCCGCGCGTCCAACCGGCAGACGCGCTCGCTCGGCGAACGGCTGGCGGTGAACTTCGTCATGCAGGGCTCGAACGCGGACATCATCAAGAAAGCGATGATCGCCATCCATCGCCGGCTGCGCGAGGAGGGGCGCGGAGCCCGTCTCGTGCTCCAGGTCCACGACGAGCTGCTGCTCGAGGTCCCGGATGCCGAGATCGGCCCGGTCAAGGAGCTCGTGCGAGCCGAGATGTGCGCGGCCTATCCGCTGGATCCGCCTCTCGCCGTGGACGTCGGCGCCGGCGACGACTGGAGCCAGGCCAAGAGCTAGCCCAACCGGCCTGGTCCCGAAAGCGACAGCTTTCTGGCCCACTGGTAACCTGATCGACCGCCGTATGGCTACTGATACCGAGCAACCGATCGCAGGCGACGGCGTCTGGACCACGGGTCCGGACGGCGAACTGATCCCCGACTACGAGTCCACCTTCCCGACGATCAACGAGGGGGAGGTCGTCCACGGCCAGGTCGTCCGGGTCGACAAGGACGAGGTCCTCGTAGACATCGGCTACAAGTCGGAAGGCGTGATCCCGGTCGCCGAGCTCTCTATCCGGCGCTCGGTGAACCCGTCGGACGAGGTCTCCGTCGGCGACGAGATCGACGCGCTCGTGATGACGAAGGAGGACGCCGAGGGGCGGCTGATCCTGTCGAAGAAGCGCGCGCGGTTCGAGATGGCGTGGAAGGCGATCGAGAACGCCGCCGAGTCGGGCGAGCCCGTGAACGGTCGCGTGATCGAGGTCGTCAAGGGCGGCCTGATCCTCGACCTCGGTGTCCGCGGCTTCCTGCCGGCGTCGCTGGTCGACATCCGTCGCGTCCAGGACCTGGACGAGTTCATGGGCAAGGAATTGCGCTGCAAGGTGATCGAGCTCAACCGTTCGCGCAACAACGTCGTGCTCTCCCGTCGCGCCGTCCTCGAGGACGAGCGCAAGGAGCAGCGCCAGCAGATCCTCGACCGCCTCAACCCGGGCGACGTCGTCGAGGGCCAGATCTCGAACATCGTCGACTTCGGCGCGTTCGTCGACCTCGACGGCATGGACGGCCTGATCCACATCTCGGAGCTCTCGTGGAGCCACGTCAACCATCCGTCCGAGGTGCTCGAGATCGGCCAGACGGTTCAGGTCAAGGTGCTCGACATCGACCGCGACCGCCAACGGATCTCGCTCGGGCTCAAGCAGACGCAGTCGGATCCGTGGCAGCAGGTGCTCGACAGCTACCAGGAGAGCGACGTCGTGCGCGGCCGCGTGACGAAGGTGGTCACGTTCGGCGCGTTCGTCGAGATCCTGCCGGGCG
>Ga0136846_1233888_pt1 | contig 16372 bp, 17 predicted proteins | sample HopSoiMetagenom2_FD_96841 | JGI IMG/M metagenome (GOLD analysis project Ga0136846, IMG submission 96841) | Grasslands soil microbial communities from Hopland, California, USA - 2 Assembly 2016 (version 4) | ecosystem: Environmental > Terrestrial > Soil > Grasslands | place: USA: Hopland... | reverse complement strand
GCAACGGCTATCGCCCCACACCCAGCCGCTTCACAAATGAGCCCGCTCCCAACTCTAGCGTCTCGCAATCATTCCCAAACTAAAGCGCAGAGGATCGCGGCGAGTCAAAACATCCTCGTTGAGTCGATGAGTCGTTCCCATGAATTGGATTCTGCGAGCGTGGCGATGAATCTGATCGCGTAGAACAGGCGCCAGGTGTCACCCTGAAGGGTAGAGCGAGACGTCATCCTGTACGGGAGGGGCTGGTCCCCTCCCGGGCCAGGCCACACTAAACACCTGTCTAGTCGCGACCGCCAATTCTGTCCCAATCCAAGCTCAAGAACTCCCAATCAAATATCCCGTCAGAAACACCAAAATTCCCCCAACAATCACCTTAAACGCCGCCTGCAAAAACGGTGTATCCATATATCGATGCCGGATATAACTGATCACTCCCAACTCGATCGCCACCACAATCACCGCCAAGCTCGTCGCCAAACGAAAATCCGCAATTAAAAATGGCAACGTATGTCCGATCCCGCCGGCGGTGGTCATCAACCCCGTCGCTAGTCCGCGAATCCACGGCGATCCGCGCCCCGTCAGCGATCCATCGTCTGACAGCGATTCCGCAAATCCCATGGAAATTCCCGCGCCCACCGACGCCGCCAGCCCCACCAAAAATGCGTCCCCGCTCTTATGCGTAGCAAATGCCGCGGCGAACAATGGCGCCAGTGTCGACACCGAACCATCCATCAATCCCGCAAGCCCCGGCTGAACGATTTGCAACAAGAATAGCTTGCGGTGCGATTCGTCTTCTTGCTGCTTGGCGCTTTGCGTCAGGTGCTTTTCTTCCAGATTGCCGGCGGTCTGCGTATGTTTACGCTCTTCGTCAGCTAATTTGTTCAATAATTCGCGAGTCGACGCGTCTGACGTTCGCGCGATCGCTCGTTGATAAAAGCGCTGCGCCTCCAGTTCCATCACCTCCGCTTGCCTTCTCGCCACGTTGACGCCCAGCGGCCGAATCAGCCAGTTCGGTCTGCGCTGCAAAAACCCTTTCACGTTTTCGCGCCGGATTAACGGAATATGATCGCCAAATCGCTGCCGGAACATCGCGATCAGTCGGTCGCGGTGCACCCCCTCTTCCTCCCGCATCTCTTCGAACATATCCGCCGTTGCCGGATAACTTTCCCGCAACGCGTCCGCAAACTCGCCGTAAATCCTTCCATCCTCTTCCTCGGAAGAGATCGCCAGCGCCAGAATCTCCCTCTCACTCAAATCCTTAAACTTTTTCAGCATCCCGACCTTCCTCGCCTTACTGCGAACAGAGCATCGCACAAGCCCCCAGCGAAGTCATCTCGCCCTGGTGCATCGCTTTTCGCACCCGTCGATCCGTTCGTCGTTGCCCGTCGAAGGCGGAATTCCCACCCGGCTAGGTATTCGAGCCTTGACATACCTCGACTTCTAGGCCTACATTTGCCGTAGGCAAAGTTGTCTATGGGTACGAGCGAATGGCACGAAACGATTTGCAGGGTAGCCTCGACTTGCTGGTCTTGAAGACTCTCTCCCAAATGGGAGAGTTGCACGGCTACGGAATCGTGCTGCACATTCAGAGGGCTTCCGATGATCTGCTGTCTGTCGAAGAGGGATCACTCTATCCCGCTGTGCACCGCATGGAGCAAAGCGGATGGATTCGTTCCGAATGGAAAATGACAGAGACCAATCGAGAGGCAAAATACTATCGCCTTACTCCAGCTGGCCAGAAGGAATTGATCAAGGCCGAAAAAAGTTTTGAACAACTCGTCAAAGGCATACGCTCGGTCTTGCGCTACGCCTGAGGAAAGCCATGTCCATCTTTCGCCGTATCGTCAATTCCTTCCATCGCTCGAAACTGGAGCAGGACATCGATCGCGAACTCAGATCCCACATGGAGATGAGGATTGCGGACAACATTGCGGCAGGCATGTCCCCTGAACAAGCCCGCCGCGATGCTCTCATTCGCTTCGGGAACCGCACCGCGATCCGCGAGGGAATAACCGCAGTCGATGCGGAGCTGATTTTCGATTCGCTTTGGCGGGAGATGCGATACGCCATGCGGCAGTTGCGCAGGACACCTGCCTTTACTATCACGGCTCTGGTGACGCTTGTGCTCGGAATCGGCGCCAACGTGGTCGTCTTCAGCGTCGTGGAGCAGTTGGTGCTGAAACCCCTCGATGTTCCCCAGCCATCCGGCCTTTACAGCGTCGCGCACGCAACGCACGGCTACGATAATCAGTCCTATCCCGATTACCTGGATTTCCAGAACAAAAATTCGACTTTCAGTGACTTGGCAGCCTACCGGATACAGTTCGCGGGTTTGGCAGCGGGAAGCGCCGCTTACAAATGCTGGTACTACAGAGTCTCAGGGAATTACTTTGACATGCTGGGCGTACAGCCTGCACATGGGCGACTCTTTCACGCGAGTGATGAACGCGGACCGAACTCTGCTCCCTACATCGTGTTGAGCCATAATTTTTGGGCCAGTCATTTCGATGCGGATCCGCGTGTCGTTGGAACCGCAGTACACATAAACAAACACGCCTTTACCGTGATCGGAATCGCGCCAAGCGGATTTCATGGTACCGAAGTATTCATTTGGCCCGACTTCTGGATGCCTATCGTCAATACTCCGGACGATGAGGGCACAGGCTTTCTGTCCAATCGTGCCATGCACAATCTCTTTATTTTGGGAAAGCTGAAGCCGGATGTTACCGTCCAGCAAGCCACCGACAATCTCAACGCCATCGCCCGCGAACTAGCCCTTCAGTACCCCGCGACCGATGATGACTTAAGCGCCAGGTTGGTAAAACCCGGATTGATGGGGGACAGTTTCGGTGGTCCGGCTCGATCTTTCCTAGCAGCCGTCATGGTGCTGGCTTTTCTCGTGCTGCTCGCCGCTTGCGCCAACCTCGCCAGCCTCTTTGCCGCCCGCACCGCCGATCGTAGCCGTGAATTAGCGATTCGGCTCGCCATTGGCTCCAGCCGTTGGCATGTTCTCAGACAGTTGCTCGTCGAAGCTGTCCTGATTTCTGTTCTTGGTGGCGCGCTCGGAACTATTTTTTCTACCGCCTTGCTCCGAGCGTTCACGCGTTGGCAGCCATTCCCCGAATTTCCAATTCACGTGACCGTCAACCCCGACGCCAGAATTTATTTCGTGGCGCTGCTCCTTTCAGTCGGAAGTGGAGTTATCTGGGGACTTGTTCCGGTCCGGCAAGTGTGGGCGGCGGACTCCGCGCAAGTGATGAAGAGCAGCGCAGGAGCTCCGCTGAACTTTCGTAGCTTCGCCTTTCGCGATCTTCTGCTGTGTATTCAGATTACTCTCTGCACCTTGCTGGTGACGTCCTCGTTTGTAGCCTTGCGCGGAATGCAGCGTTCGCTCCGCGCGCCGCTCGGGTTTCAGCCCCAGGGCGCGATCCTCGCTGACACGGATTTGCACATGGGCGGACATTCCGATAAGTCATCTACGATGATGCAAAAGCGTATGCTGCAGGAGGTCGCCGGCATTCCAGGTGTCAGCGCCGTCGGGATTATTGATGAGAGGCCGCTAGGCACCGGCGGAAGCTCCACAACCGTTTACCGGCAGGGTACAACCGACTTCCGGGCCTCCAATAGTGTCTTTGGCGCCAAATACTTCTCCATTTCACCCGGGTACTTGAACGCCGCCGGAACCGCCTTGTTGACCGGCCGCGATTTCAACTGGCAGGATAACGCCGGCGCGTCGAAAGTGGCGATCGTAAACGAGACATTTGCTCGAGCACTATTTGGAAAGATGACCGCGCTTGGACTTCGATTTACCTTGGGCGATAAAGCCGAATGCGAGATTGTTGGAGTCGTCGAAAACGGAAAATATGATTCCATCACGGAACCGCCTCGCGCGGCGATGTTCTTTCCTCTTGAGCAAAACCCGGACAGCGATACGACCTTGGTGGTCCGCTCGCCTTTGCCGCCGGCAGAAATCGTACCCGAGTTAAGAAATGTACTCGGCAAAATCGATCCCAACCTGCCGTTCACGTTTCATATTTGGCCGGACGCGCTGGGATTCGTGTTGTTTCCCGCGCGAGTGGCGACCACAAGCCTCAGCGTGATGGGTTTGTTGGCCGCGATGCTTGCCGTCACGGGAGTTTTTGGCATCGCCATGTATTCCGTCTCGAAGCGTGCCAAGGAGTTTGGTATCCGAGTGGCCTTGGGAGCGCAACCATTTCAGCTCATGCGTTCTGCGCTGAGCCGTCCGGTCATGCTGCTGCTTTCGGGTTCAGCGGCGGGATTGCTGCTGGGTTCGATCGCCAGCCAATTGTTAGCACAAATCGTGTACCAGGCCACGTCCCGTGATCCGTTGGTCTTTGCCGCAGTGATGGCGACCATGATCATACTTGGATTGTTTGCGATGTGGATTCCCGCCCATCGCGCCTTAGGCATTCATCCCGCAGGCTTGCTCAGAGAAGAGTGATATCTAATTCGCTCGACAACTGAATGTGTAACCGCTACAAAAAACCTTCCTTCCGATATCGCTGCAGGATATTCAGTCGATCGATACATTAAGATCGCTTTGTCAGTTGTGGAACCAGATCAGATGGACGATCGACAGGATCTACGATACGCATTGCAACCGCCGTCACCTGACCAACCACCTCGGCTCTATCAACGGGCAATCGCCGAGTTGTGCATGGCGACAGGGAGTGAGGAATGAGAATAAGCTCGTTACCTTGCAATTCGCACCAGCAGCATGCGTAGCTGTCGCGTAACTCGACGAAATAAATCGGTCGATCGAGCTCGGTTCGCCAAGGGCGGCTTTGAACTTTCCGCGAACTTGGATCGATTTGAACGAAACTTCCAGGTCGCAGCAATGGATACATTGTGTAATCTTGTAAACCGATGTATCCGTAACGGCCATGCTTGATATCAAGGTGCTGGATCAGCGAGATTGGGACTTCTCCCCACACTTCAACTATTCGCGAGAGTAAATTCGTTGCTTCAACGCGAAATCCTCGATCAAACCGAACAGGGAATATAACTTTCCTCGCCGCGTCGCTTACTTCCATCTGCATCAGGTGAGTCTGCTGGGTCGGGGACTCCAGTTGATACTTTGGCAGCAGATCTAGATCAACCCCGAACAACGACAACAGCTCCGAGAACTTGACTCGGTAAATGGCACTAAGGCTGAACAGTTTGAAAATACTTGGGACTGAATCAGTGTTCTCTAGCTTCGTGAGCCAGTGATTGGAAACGAAGAACTCGGGATTGCCACGCGCCTTTGCGATTTTTTGGCTTTCCTCTTCGACCTGCCGAAGAGTAACGCCAAGGCGAGACCGCAACTCCTTTAGATTTTCTCCGGGATGCATGAAGTGGCCCGCCATCATACTTGTAAAAGCTTGCGACGCTCTTCTATTTGTTAACAAAGAGACCACTCGTTGTCTGATCGAACCTCGCCCTGCTTCCTATGGGAAGCACCATTGCGTTCGCACCCTCCATTGAAGGCAGCACAGGCACCATAGTGTTGTCGAGCAAAGCAAAGCCATGTCTGTCCGAGGACTCGGCCACGGCTCGCGCCTTCCGGAAGGCAAAAGGTGGCGGTCTGCCTTGCGTCAAGGGCGGCAAGATCGGCCAGAGATTAATTTCGCAAAGCTCGACGTTGCGGAGTTAATGAAGGGAGGTTGCTGGTGCGCACTCGCGAGGTTTATCGCTGTCAAAATCGAGATTGTCGCTGTGAAATCCGACTCATAAAGGCTTCGACCCAAGGCACTTCCAATCCGAGATGTTTTTGTGGGGCGGAGATGAAGAAGCCTTACGTCAAACCCGTTTTTCAAGAAATCGGCAACTCGGGCGCCCAGTTCTTTAGCGTCCTGGAGACGCGAAGGAAGGAACGGAACTAGCGAGGTCGTCATGCTTGGAGGAATTGGTCTTGTTTTCGGAATTCTCCTTCTTCTTGGTGGCGCGACCCTCGTATGCACCGCCTCGAACGCGGACACGATTCAAGTACTTAGCGGTGCAGCGCTCTCATCTCTAGGAGCGATAGTCACCTGTTTAGTTGTTAAGAGCATATTGGATTGGAGGAGAAATTCTACGGTTAATGGCGAGCACTAACCCGTCCGATTTAGTATGAACGAAACGCGACGAACACCGCGATACCCATTCAGTGCTCCCGCCGAGATCACCGTCGAAGCATCGCTAGCAAAGCTATTGTGCCGCGTGAAGGAGCTCAGCTTATACGGATGTTATCTGGACAGCTCTGTCGGTTTAGGCGTACAAACTCGCGCGATACTGAAAATTTATGGCCTGCACGACTATTTTGAAGCGACCGCGAGCGTGATATATAGCCATCCGATGGAGGGTATGGGAATCGCCTTTCGAGAAATTAGACCAGCATTCGCGCAGGTCCTACAGAAATGGTTACTCGAATCAATGCGAAAACAGGTCGATTAGCCAAATGCAAACCGCCGATGGAACCATCAAAGTGCTTATCGCGGACGATTCCGCTGTATTCCGCAAGCTGGTTGAGCAGACACTTGAGGAACGGTATACATTGCTTTTTGCAAGAAACGGCCAAGAAGCGATAGATATATTTTCACGCCACAATCCTGATCTTGTAATCGCCGATTGGGTCATGCCCGATTTAACCGGCATTGAGCTTTGTCAGCACATTCGCCGCACCGCGCAAGAATCGTATACGTATGTGATTCTCCTTACCGGGAAAACCGATAAGGAGAATACGGTAGCGGGATTCACAGCAGGTGCTGACGATTACCTCACTAAACCGTTCCACCCGGAGGAATTAATCGCACGTGCTGCCGCTGGGCGTAGAATTATTGGACTTCAGCGACAAATCCAGGCCAAAAACGTCCTTTTGCAGGAACTCGCGTTGACAGATAGTTTAACGGGATTGCCGAACCGGCGTGCGGTAGAGGAGTGGGCTGAACGACAGCTGAGTGCCGCAGTCAGACACAAGTTTTCATTTTGTATAGCGATGTCAGATATCGACCACTTTAAATCGATAAACGATACTCACGGTCACGAGGCTGGCGACAACGTTCTCAAGTCATTTGGCGAGATTCTCAAGGCGACCTCTAGGCGGAGCGACATTTGCGGTCGTATAGGAGGCGAGGAATTCGTCAGCATCTTTACGCACGTTCCGCTGAACAACGCGAAAATGGTAGTTGAGCGTATTCGAAAGTATCTGGAGAAAACTGCTTTTCTCTTCGATGGTTGTGCGGTTACCGTGACCGCAAGTTTTGGCATTGCGGATTTGAAACCGGGCGCCTCGCCGGATTTCCAAGTTTTACTGGCACAAGCGGATCGAGCACTCTATGCGGCCAAACGGCGAGGCAGAAATAGAGTGGAAACGGCGGGCTCCGACTAGTCAGGTCGCCCACCGCCAGGAATTCTCCCGGTTACAGATTGCAAGCGTGGAACCCCACGAGGCCTCTAGAAGGCAGTATCTGTGTTGCTGAAGCCGTCGTTCGCAGGGCCGAGCTCATCATGCCCGCTAGCTCCCACTGAATTGCTACAACAAAAAGCCCTGTGTCCGGTATCGCTGCACGATACTCAGGCGGTCGTCCGCCCCGGCTTTGTGCTTCATCCGGTAGAGGTGATTCTTCACCGTTTGTTCCGATAAGCAAAAATGATTCGCAATTTCTTTGTTGGTCAGGCCTTTCGCGATGAACGGAATCAGTTGCTGTTCTCGCCTCGTGAATCCCATTCGCTGCTGCACTCCCGCGCAGGGCACCGGGCTCGATTCCTGCTCAAAATAGCGAAATAGCGCCGCCGACAACGCACCCGGGCAAACCGCCTCACCACTTTGTACCGCCCGAATCGCCGTAACAACATCGTCAGCAGATGCCTCCCGCCACAAAAACCCGCTGATTCCCGCGCGCACGCATTGTAGAAACTGCCCCTCCTCCAGCGTCGTTCCGATCATTAGGATTCGAACACGCGGTGCCGCCGCATGGGCTTGGCGAACGATCTCCAGATCGTCCTCTACATGCCCGCTGGAAATCACCAACATCACATCAACACCGCCATCAAGCAGTTCCTTGCCCTGAAACGGCTCTCCGCTGTGCGAATTGGCTATTTCAATGGTGCCTTGCTTCATAAACATCCGGCACAGCGCCTCGCGAAGCAGGCGATTCTCGGCCACAACTAACACACGAGTCCGGCCGCCGTCTGCCCGCATCCACCCCAGAACTGAGGGCGGAACTGAGGCCGGCTCGGTTCCTCGTCTGCCCGGCAAATCCGCACGTAGCGGAGTCTTTGGCAGTAGTGTTCGATCCGTCAATCGGTTGCGGCGCGCGGAAAAGGAACGACTTTTAGTCGTGGCATTCATTGGGGCTCCATTAGACTGGGAGTCTAGAGACCAGCGCTTTGAACATGAGCGTTCCGCTTAGCGCCGTACCTCTGGTTTGCAATTCAATGTCCCGTATCAACGGGTCGCAATTCTTGCTATCTCTAGTCAGCTTTATCGCTTACGTCGACGTGAGAGATCCAGGCCTAAATTAAGGAAGTCCCAATCCGGTACTACGCGATTTCTTCCACACCACTTCGGAACATCCGCATCCTCGTTGATCACCGCTTTCCAGCCAAATACGTACCTCTTTCATCGCTTTTCATTCGCTGGCGCTTTTCTTCTCGGTACTTCCGTACTACCATGCCCCCCAGAGCGTCCTACTACCTTCCGAGTACGGTCCCTCTATAGGTTTTACTTCGCCTCCGGCTTACACTTTCTCTACTAAAGGCGGATTTTCTTCCGGCTGTAGAGAGAGGCAATTTAGCCATGGCCACACAGGACCTTATGAGCAAGACTCCTCAGAACGGCATCGCCGGTCGCGTGCCTGCGCAGCCTGAGCGCCGCGGCAGCCGTCGCTGCAAAATCACACAGCTGATGCGCATTCGCCCGTCCGACCCAGAAAAAGAGAACTTCGATGACATGCGTGGCACGCTCAGCGTCTCGCGCTCCGGCGTCTATTTCCAGACTAGCGAAACCACTTACGAAATCGGCATGCGCTTGTTTGTCACCATGCCGTACTCCCATGAAGCGCATGCAATGAATCGCGAATATCTCGCTGAGGTTGTTCGCGTCGACGCGCTGCCCAATGGTATGACCGGAGTCGGGTTCAAGATCCTGATGGAAATCGGGATGCAAGCCAGCTCTTATTCGAGTCACTCTGTTTCTCGTAAATAAGCGCGGCTCGACATAGCAAAACCGCTGCTGCAACTTTGAATCTCAAAAGTGAAAAGGGCGTCCCGGTTTTCGAGGCGCCCTTCGCTTTTTCTAACATCCATTAATCCAGTAACTCAGCCGGCGAATAGCTAGCTACGCGTAAACATTTGTACTGCACGATGCCGCAGCAAGCCGAGCTGGCGATTCACCGGATGTCTACGCGACAGGAATGAAAATACCGGCTCGCGGCGATGTATTAGGCGGTTCAGCGCGATCGAAAGCCGCACGTCACGCCGCGCGAATTTCAGCCCGGCCTCCAGCGCCTCGACAGCTTCGTCGCGGCGGCCGGCGGTGGCGTAAACTTCAGCGAGGTTCAGATATAGTTGCGCTTGATTGCGCTTCATGCGCACTGCTGCGTCGCACAGCCGCTCCGCTTCTCCCCACTTCTTTTCGGATCGCGCCAGTACCACCCCCAGATAGGACATGTAGTAGGGATTGTTCTTATCCAGATCCATGGCTTTTTGCATATGCGGCAGAGCCCGGATGGCGTAGTTGTCACGCAACAGGGTCAGCCCTTGCTTGAATTCGCGGAAGGCTTCCGTGTCGAGCATCATTCCACCTCATCGACCGTTCTGCGGTCGCACTGCCCTGGTTTAGGGAACCGGGCACACAAACGCCACGCAGCCTTCGAGGAAATCGACACCGCCGGTGAGAGGCGAGGATTGCTTGTAACCGGCTCCGGCCGTCCGAAGCTCCGAAGAGCGCCGAACATGGGAGCGGTGAGCAGCGTCGCGCTTGGGGTTCCCATCCCAGTCAACGGCGAGGGTACGCGCCGCCGACGTTGGGCGCTACTGACCCGTGGGCCAGACTTGGGACAGTGGGACGCAGGTAATACGCAGGTATCGGCTGGCCTTCTGTTGCGAAATCCAATTAAATCAGTGGACTTAATCTCTCCTGTTTCAACCTGGCCAAACCCCGCGGATCTCGCACGTCTGCAAAGGGTTAACTGGAAATGGTTATGCGCATTTCTATCGGGCGGCGCGGCTGGCTTCGGCGGCTACACGGGACTGGTAGATGGGGAAGCGGGCTGCTAAGTCGGCGACTTGTTTACGAACGCGCTGTTCGGTGACGGAATCGCCCATGTGCGTGAGTACGTCGGCGATCCACGCGCCCATGAGCTCCATTTCCGGTTCGCGCATGCCGCGCGTGGTGACCGATGGTGTACCGAGGCGGATGCCGCCGGCCTTCATCGGTGGCAGGGGATCGAAGGGAATAGCGTTTTTGTTGACGGTGATGCCGGCGCGGTCGAGGGCCTTTTCGGCGTCGCTGCCAGTGATGCCGCGGCCGTGAACTTCGACCAGGAACAGATGGTTGTCGGTGCCGCCAGTGACGATGCGAAAGCCTTGTTTGGCGACAGACGCCGCGAGGGCCTTGGCGTTGGAGGCAACCTGCTGCTGATATTCGCGGAAGCCGGGCTCCATGGCTTCTTTCAGGCAGACAGCTTTGGCCGCAATGGTGTGCACTAGCGGGCCACCTTGCGTGCCTGGGAAGGTGAGCTTATCGATCTCCTTGGCAAAGGCGGCTTTGGAGAGCACCATGCCGCCGCGCGGGCCGCGGAGGGTCTTGTGCGTGGTGGTGGAAACGATGTCCGCGTGGGGGACCGGGCTGGGATGCACGCCCGCAGCCACGAGTCCTGCGATGTGCGCCATGTCCACGAAGAAAAGGGCGTCGACGGCTTTGGCAATTTTGGCGATACGCTCGAATTCAATGATGCGGGAATAGGCGCTGGCGCCAGCGACGATCATTTTGGGTTTGTGCTCGTGGGCGAGCTTGTCGATTTCATCGTAGTCAATGCGCTCGTCGTCTTTCTTCACGCCATAGGCGACGAATTTGTACATGCGGCCGGAGAAGTTCAGCGGGTGACCGTGAGTGAGGTGGCCGCCGTGGGCGAGGTTCATGCCCAGCACGGTGTCACCAGGCTTTAGCGTGGACATGTAGACGGCCACGTTGGCGGAAGTGCCGGAGTGCGCTTGCACGTTGGCGTGTTCGGCGCCGAAGAGTTCCTTGGCGCGGTCGATGGCCAGCTGCTCGACTTTATCGGCGACTTCACATCCGCCGTAGTAGCGCTTGCCAGGATAGCCTTCGGCGTACTTGTTGGTGAAGATCGATCCCATAGCTTCGAGCACAGCTTCGGAGACGAGATTTTCGCTGGGGATCAGCTCGAGCCCGGTGGCCTGGCGTGTAGCCTCTTCCCGAAGCAGCTCAGCGATGGCGGGATCGACAGAGTCGAGCGAGCGCTGCATGCGGGCGTTGTCGGCAGTCTGCGTAGGCGTCATCTAGGATCCTTAGAATTGGAGTGGCACCATCTTACCTCGCGCGGAGGTAATCCGCTAAGTGACCCTCTCGGCCACTACGTTCGCTAGTCGGCGTGGCTTTCCCTTGTCAAACTAGGAGAGCAAAGCTAGACTCCTAGGTAGCCTAGGCGACCAACACAGTGGACAAAACCGCGGAACTACTACCGGGCACGCTCGATATGCTGATTCTCAAAGCGGTGTCCTTAAAGCCGCTACACGGCTATGGCGTCTTGCAGCGCATCCGCCAAATTTCCAAGGACGCGATTGAAATTCCTCAAGGGTCATTGTATCCGGCGCTCTATCGCCTGGAGCGTCGCGATCTCATTACCGCGGAATGGGGACAAAGCGAGAACAACCGCAGGGCGAAGTACTACACCTTAACGGCCGCAGGGCGTCGGCGCTTGCGTGAGGAAACTGCCGGCTGGAACCGGCTCGCGTCTGCAATCGCGGCAGCATTGAAGACCACGCGGGAGGAGGTGTGACATGTTCAAGGGACTTCGCTCCATATTTCACGCTCTGATTCGGCGGCGTGATTTCGAAGACGGAATGTCGGAGGAGCTGCGTTTCCACATTGAGCAATACACCGGCGAGCTGGTGCGCTCCGGGATGTCACGGGAAAAAGCGGCCCGCCAGGTACGAATGGAGCTCGGCAGCTCTATGAACATCAAAGCGGATTGCCGGAAAGCCTTTGGCGTGCACTTCTTCGACGAGTTTCGCAGGCAGCTGAGTTATGCGGCGCGCTTGCTACGAAAGACGCCGGCATTTACGGCGACGGCGCTTTTGACTCTGGCCGTCTGTTTCGGCGCGAATTTAACGATTTTTGCGGTGATCGATTCGGTGCTACTGCGTCCACTGCCTTTTCCGCAGCCCGATCGGCTGATGACGATATTCAATAGTTATCCGAAAGCTGCGGTCGATCGCGACGGTTCCTCCGTGACCAACTACTACGAACGACGCGGTCATATCCCGGCTTTCGCGTCGCTCTCGATCTACAGGTATGGCTCGGAGATTGTGGGGGACGCTGGTGCGACGGAACGCGATCCCACGATGCGAGTATCTCCGGAGTTTTTCTCCACTCTGGGACTCGGCCCCGTAATGGGACGCACTTTCACGGACGAGGAAACCACCAGTCAAACCGATGACGTTGCCATTCTTTCCAATCCGTTTTGGCGGGAACGATATGGCGCCGATCCCGATGTGATCGGAAGGCAGATTCGTGTAAACAGCGTTCCCAGAACTGTGATCGGCGTCTTGCCTTCCAGCTTTCGCTTTCTTTCTTCCGATGCCCAGTTGTTTCTTCCCCTCGCATCGAGCGCTGAAGATCGCTTGCCGTCGCGGCGGCATTCCGGCGGAAATGTCATCCAGATGATTGCCCGCCTCAAGCCGACAGCCACTCTCGCACAAGCGCAGTCGGAGATCGATGCCCAGAACGCGGCACTGGAAGTGGACGATCCGCAAGCGAAGATGATTGCCGATGCGGGCTTTCGTTCGTTAGTGGTGCCTTTGCGCGCGGACCACGTGGCAGCCGTGCGTCCCACGTTGCTGTTGCTGGAAGCAGGCGTACTCGTTCTTCTTTTGATTGGCGCTGTGAACCTGGTGAACCTGCTGCTTATCCGTGCCAGCGGCCGAGTTAAGGAAGTAGCCGTTCGCCAGGCGCTCGGAGCAGGTTGGAGATACCTCGTGAGCGAAGTGGTCGTCGAGACCACCTCGCTTACATTCGCCGGAGGGTTACTCGGACTCGCCGTCGGCGCCGGCGGAATAAATCTGCTGCGCGGATTGGGCGCGGATCGTCTTCCATTGGGAAGTCAGATCGCTTTCGACGCGCGACTAGCACTGCTCGGCCTGGGCGCAGCCATCGTCATGGGCATCGTATTCGCGCTGCCCGTCGCGTGGTACCAGCTTCGCCGGAATCCTGGAAATGCGCTTCAATCGGAGAGCCGTGGCGGCACGAGCGGGCACGGCGCACAAGTCCTGCGGCACAGTTTTATCGTCTCTCAAATTGCGCTGGCGCTAATGCTGTTGACGGGAGCGGGTCTGCTCGGCCTGAGCCTTCAGCGAGTGATGGCCGTTTCTCCGGGCTTCCAATCGGATCACGTCCTGACCGGGCAAATCTTGCTTCCGTGGGCGGACTACTCAGAGACAGGTCGTATGAAATTTGTTGAAAGCTTGATGGAGAAAATCGGCGATCTACCGGGAGTGTTGTCGGCAGGCGTGGTCAACAATGTGCCTTTCAGTGGCAACATCGGCAAAAGCGCCGCCACGGTAGCAGGACACGTTCGCCGCCTTGGCGAATCGGCAAGAGGGCACTATTCCTACGGAGTCGCGGGCGACTATTTTCGCGCCATGGGTTTCTCACTGGTAGCAGGGCGCTTCCTAACTGGCGACGATTCACGTGGTTCCGAGCGTGTCTGCATTGTGGATGAAGACTTCGCGCGATACTACTGGCCGCACGGCAGCGCGATTGGTCAGCGATTGTGGGACGGCTCCGAAGCGGGAAAAGATGCGGAAGCGTTCACAATCGTCGGCGTTGTCGGCGGGGTGAAACAAGCGGGGCTCACACAAAACGAAGCCCAGGGCGCGATTTACTATCCTTATATGTTCCGCATCGGTGACAGCGTATTCGTCGCGGTCCGCACCGGCGTGCCTCCGGAATCGTTCGCGTTGACATTGCAGAAGGTGGTTCGACAGATCGACGCCAACGTGCCGGTCAGTGATATCCGGTCGATGGACACGCGCATTGCCGACAGCCTGGTCGCGCGTCGCTCACCGGCCCTGTTGGCTGGCGTTTTCTCAGGTATAGCTCTGCTGCTCACCTGCATCGGCACCTATGGAGTGCTGAGCTACGCCGTAACACAACGCCGCCGGGAAATTGGAGTGCGGATAGCCCTCGGGGCGCAATCCCGGCAGATTCGAACGCAGTTTCTCTCGCTCTCACTACGCCTGCTGACGGCCGGAACCGTGTTGGGCTTGATCGGAGCATGGCAAGCGGGTCGCACAATGCGGGGCCTGCTCTTTCAAGTACCGCCGCTTGACGTCGGGGTGCTTGCGACAGCCGCGTGCGTGACGGCCGCAGTGTGTCTCACGGCCTGCCTGGTGCCCGCGCAACGTGCCGCGCAAATATCCCCAATGAAGGCTCTCGCTGACGAGTAAGAGAGTCTCCTCCACGGATCAGTTCTGCGGGAGCGTGGTTTGGCGGCGATCGACGACGGTGAATCCGTCGGGTAATTCGAAGAGCTTGGGATCGGGATCGGACAGAATCAGATTCGTCACCGTGAACGTTTGCGTGCCGACGCGCGGATCGCTACGTTTTGAAAGAAGATTGAATCCTAGGCTAGGCGCGTACCAGAATTCACGGTCGATGGTCATTTTGTGGTCGTTGCCGAACATTCCGGGATTGACCGTGTCGCGCGTGCCGATGGTTTCCACTCCGGAAACCAATTGTTTGCCGAGGTCCTGCCTGACCCGGTCTCCCATATTCCCGGGAAGTGGGCCCGAGGGTAGCGCCTGGAAGTTGAAGACAGTGTCGGGGTCGGGAGTGTAGCCGATCAATGCGCACTCCTTCTTTGTCCTGAGCATGAAGCAGTTGTAAAGGGTGTGAGTGCCGGGATCGGCGATCTGGATTGTAGTCATCACCGATTCCTCTGGGTTAGCTTTCGGGGCCAGAAACCACCGCTCCTGATAAATGCGGCCTTCCGCGTCGCGCGCGATGCGGCGTTTGTTCACCGTGGTGATATTGCCGCCATCGGACAGGCCGCGCGCCCATTCGGTCTCAAGAATGAGAGTGAAGGGAGCTTTTGTTTTTGGCGAGATGACAATGCTCTCGAGAACATCGCCTCGAACGCCGCCGTCCTCGGCGTAGAGCTGGTCTTCGGCGGTCTTGTGCCCCTGAACGCGAGCGCCGGGAACGACGGGCGGTTCGGTTTGGGCGAAGGCGGAGTGAGCGGAGCAGAAGAACGCGATCGTTAGCAAGAGGATAAGACTACGCATCGTAATCTCCCGGCGGTGCGTACTATGCCACAAATTAATCGGTAGAAACGGGCTCGCAAGATGAGGTCGGATCGTTGAGCATTTGGCCAAAATGTAGCGGCCGCCTTCGGAGGCGGGCGGCAGGCGAAGAGAAGGCGAATATGTTAAGCTCCTCAGTTGCCGATCTGTTGACGCGTCTCAGGTCGAGTTCATTTCCGTTCAGGAGAGATCGATGAAGATACGTTTCGGCGTTCTCACATGCGTAACGCTTGTGGTTGGGATGGCGTTAATGGCCCGAGTTCAGGGCGAGATGTCGAAGCCCGCGCCCGAACTGAAGAAACTCGACTATTTCGCCGGCACTTGGAGTGCGGAAGGCGAGGTAAAGCCGGGGCCAATGGGCGCAGGCGGGAAATTCACAGGAACAAATCGTGTTGAGTGGATGGACGGCGGATTTTTTCTGGTGACGCACTCCGATTTCAACGGCGCCTTGGGCAAAGGCATGGAAACCGCGTACATGGGCTACGACAGTGACGAGAAGGTGTACACGTACGACTCCTTCAACAGCCTGGGCGAAGCTGACCACGCGAAAGGCAATTTGGAAGGAGACACTTGGACGTGGCAGAGCGAAACAAGGATCGGCGCACGGACGATGAAAGCGCGACTCACGATCAAGATGCTTTTGGCCACCGCCTACAAATTCAAGTTCGAAATGTCGCCCGATGGGATCACCTTGAACACGGTGCTGGAAGGGAAAGACGCGAAGAAATAAGGCCGCTGAATGTTCAACCACGGGCGCCCGCGTATTGGCGTTCGGCTGGAGGCTGCAACGATCCGAGTTTGTCCGAGTTTGTCCGAGTTTGTTTAGATTTGGATTTGCTAATTTGCG
>Ga0136846_1231837_pt1 | contig 16372 bp, 18 predicted proteins | sample HopSoiMetagenom2_FD_96841 | JGI IMG/M metagenome (GOLD analysis project Ga0136846, IMG submission 96841) | Grasslands soil microbial communities from Hopland, California, USA - 2 Assembly 2016 (version 4) | ecosystem: Environmental > Terrestrial > Soil > Grasslands | place: USA: Hopland... | reverse complement strand
GTGCCGAATCCGGACATCAACGGCCGCGAGCGCATCCTGCGCGTCCACATGAAGAACGTGCCCCTGGCCGCCGACGTGGACGTCAAGGTCATCGCCCGCGGCACGCCCGGCTTCTCCGGCGCGGACCTGGCCAACCTGGTCAACGAGTCCGCCCTGATGGCCGCCCGCAAGAACCGCCGCATGGTCACCATGCGCGACTTCGAAGAGGCCAAGGACAAGGTGATGATGGGCGCCGAGCGGCGGTCCATGGTCATGACCGAGGACGAGAAGAAGCTGACCGCCTACCACGAGGGCGGCCACGCCCTGGTGGCGCTGAACGTCCCGGCCACCGACCCGGTGCACAAGGCCACGATCATTCCGCGCGGCCGCGCCCTGGGCATGGTCATGCAGCTGCCCGAGCGGGACAAGTTCTCGATGTCCTACGAGCAGATGACCTCGCGCCTGGCGATCCTGTTCGGCGGCCGCGTGGCCGAGGAGATCATCTTCGGCAAGGACAAGGTCACCTCGGGCGCCTCGTCGGACATCGGCCAGGCCACAAAGCTGGCCCGCGCCATGGTCACCAAGTGGGGCTTCTCCGACCTGCTGGGCGCCGTCGAGTACGGCGAGAACCAGGAGGAGGTGTTCCTGGGCCACTCCGTGGCGCGCAACCAGAACGTCTCCGAAGAGACCGCCAAGGTCATCGACCAGGAGGTCAAGCGGCTGGTGAAGCTGGGCGAGGACGAGGCGCGCCGCATCCTCACCGAGAAGCTGGAAGACCTGCACAAGCTGGCCAAGGCCCTCCTGGAATACGAGACCCTGACCGGCGACGAGATCCTCAATGCGCTGAAGGGCGTCATGCCCAGCCGCGACGAGGCCGACACCCGGCGCCCGACCGGGCCCTCCGTGGCGGTGCCGATCTCGCCCCGCCCGAGCGCCGAGCCGGCGTAAGGCGCTATCGATCGAAAGTCCGAAGGGCGGCTGCAGCGATGCAGCCGCCCTTTTTCGTTCCGCCGCCGACTGGCGCCTCGTCGGTCGACGGACAGGGCTTGACCGAACGCCGTTTGCAGCCTAATTGTATGAATGTATGCATACACAGGTCAAATCGCTGGTGGAGAGCCTGAGCCTCACCGGCCGGGGCGTGCCGATCTATGTGCAGCTGCGCGACCAGATCCTGCGTGCGCTGGGCGAGGGCCGGCTGAAGCCGGGCGACCAGATGCCCACCATGCGCGAGGTGGCGGTGCGGCTGCGCATCGACCTCAACACCGCCCGCCGCGCCTACGACGAGCTGGAAGCCATGGGCGCGATCCGCCTGGAGCGCGGCCGCGGCAGCTTCGTCGCCGAACCGCCCGCGCCGCCCGACCGCCACGAACACGACCGCGCCCTGGAGGACGTCGCCCGCCAGGCGATGGGCCTGGCCCAGGCGCGCGGCCTCGATCCCCTCGTGCTGGCGGACCGCATCGCGGCGCTGGCGCAAACCTCGAAGGAGACCCTCGATGGGTAGTTTCAGAGGCCCCAACCAGGTCGCCGTGCTGCTCGCCATGCTCACGGCCCTGGCGGGCGCGCTCTCGCTCTGGTGGGCGAACTCCGGCGGCGGTCCCGTCGGGATCGGGGTGGCGGTCGCCCTGTTCATCACCGCGGCCCTGATCCCGCGCGCCCTGATGATGGCCAACCAGTGGGAGCGGGCCGTCGTGCTGCGGCTGGGCCGGCTGAAGGGCATCTACGGCCCCGGCATGTTCGTGATCATTCCCTTCATCGACCAGATCCCCGCCTGGCTGGACCAGCGGATCCAGACCACCGAATTCAACGCCGAGCAGGCGCTCTCCAAGGACACCGTGCCCGTGGATGTCGACGCGGTGGTGTTCTGGCAGATCCACGATCCGGAGCGCGCTGCCCTCGAGATCACCGACTACCGCAGCGCGATCAGCCGCGTGGCCCAGACGTCCCTGCGCGAGATGGTGGGCTCGTCGCTGCTTTCGACCCTGCTCTCCGATCGCAAGCTGGGCGACGAGCGGCTGCGCGAGGAGATCGGCCGCAAGACCGCCGAGTGGGGCGTCACCGCCATCTCCGTGGAGATCCGCGACATCGGCGTGCCGGACGCCCTGCAGGACGCCATGAGCCGCGAGGCCCAGGCCCAGCGCGAGGCCGCCGCCCGCGTCCACCTGGGCGACGCCGAGCTGCTGGTAGCCCAGAAGTTCGTGGACGCCGCGGAGATCTACGCCACCAGCCCGGCGGCCCTGCAGCTGCGCGCCATGAACATCATCTACGAGACGACGAAGGAGCGGGGGGCGACCATCCTGATGCCCACCTCGATGGTGGACGCCATGAACCCCGCGGCGCTGCTGGCCGCCGCCAAGCGCGTCTGAGCTTGGGGGTCGTGACCTTTCGCGCCCCGCGGCTATGAGTGGCGGCCGATGCCCGCGTCGCCCTCCGCCTCCGAGCCCCTGCCGATGCGCGCAGTCGGCCCGCGCCCGCGACCGAAGGTCATGGGGATCGTCAACCTGACGCCGGACAGTTTCTCCGATGGCGGCCGTCACCTCGCGCCCGACGCGGCCCTGGCCCAGGCGCGGCGGCTCGCCGCCGAGGGGGCCGAGATCCTGGACCTCGGGGCGGAGTCCACCCGCCCAGGCGCGGCGCCGGTGGCGGCGGAGACCGAGATCGAACGGCTGGTCCCGCTGGTCCGGGCGTTGGCGGCCGATGGCGGGGTCCAGGTCTCCGTCGACACCATGAAGCCGCAGGTTGCGCGGGCTGCGGTCGCGGCGGGGGCGACAATCTGGAACGACGTCACCGCCCTGCGCCTTGCGCCGGAGAGCCTGGACACCGCCGCCGAGCTCGGCTGCGAAGTGGTGCTGATGCACATGCAGGGCCAGCCGGCGACCATGCAGGCCGAGCCGCACTACGACGACGTGGTCGCCGAGGTGGCCGAATTCCTGGCGGCGCGGGCCGAGGCCGCCCTGGTGGCCGGTGTGGCGCGCGAGAAGATCTGGCTGGACCCGGGCATCGGCTTCGGCAAGCACAGCCTGCGCCATAACCTGCCCCTGCTGGCGGGGCTGGACCGCATCGTCGCCCTGGGCTTTCCGGTGCTGCTGGGGGCCAGCCGCAAGCGCTTCATCGGGGCGCTGGACCACAATGCGCCGGTCGACCAGCGCCTGGGCGGCTCCATCGCCGCGGCCCTGGCCGGCGCGGCGGCCGGAATGGCGGCTGTGCGGGTCCATGACGTGCGCGAGACGGTCCAGGCCCTGGCGGTGTGGGACGCGATCGCCAACGCGGGTCCGGGCGGCACAAGCCAGGTGCGTCGCGGCGCCAATCCGGCTATCGCCAGCCCATGCCCGCCCTCGGCCGAGTCCTGATCATCGCCGGCTCCGACAGCGGGGGCGGGGCGGGACTGCAGGCCGATATCAAGACGGTGACCGCCCTGGGCGGCTATGCGGCGACGGCGGTGACCGCGGTGACGGTCCAGAACACCCTGGGCGTCTCGGCGGTGCATCCGATCCCGCTGGCGGTGATCGAGGCCCAGGCGCGGGCGGTGCTGGACGACATCGGCGCGGATGCGATCAAGACCGGCATGCTGGGCGATGCGCCCACCGTGGAGCTCGTGGCGCGGCTGCTGGACGAATACGGCGTCCCGGCGGTGATCGACCCGGTGATGGTCGCCAAGGGCGGCGCGGCGCTGCTGGCGGCCGAGGCGCTGGCCGCGGTCCGCGAGCGACTGGTCCCGCGGGCGGCTCTGCTGACGCCCAATGCGCCGGAGGCGGCGGCCCTGACGGGGCTGGAGGTCGCGACCACCGATGACCTGCGCCGCGGCGGCGAGGCGCTGCTGGCCGCCGGCGCGCGGGCGGTGCTGATGAAGGGCGGCCACGTGCCGGGGGCGCGGGTGGTCGACATCCTGATGACGCCGCACGGCGAGACCCTCTTCGAGGGCGAGCGGATCGAGAGCCGCCACACCCACGGCACCGGCTGCACCCTGGCGTCCGCCTGCGCGGCGGGCCTGGCCCAGGGCCTGCCGCTGGCTGCGGCGGTGGCGCGGGCCTGGGACTATGTGCACGAGGCCCTGCTGCACGCGCCGGGCTTCGGCGCCGGCCACGGGCCGCTGGACCACGCCTGGCCGCTGCGGGGACGCGCGTGAGCCGCGACCTGGAGGCCGAGCTCGAGGCGATCCTGCGTCGCTCGCCGCCGTTGATGCAGGTCCTGGCGACGCTGCAGCGCCTGGACCTGCCCGACGGCCTGGTGTTCTCGGGCGCGGTCTACCAGCGGGTGCTGAACCACCTGGGCGGCCGGCCGCTGGACTATGGGATCAAGGACTACGACGTCGGCTACTTCGACGCCGCCGACATCTCCTACGAGGCCGAGGACATGGTGATCCGCCGGGTCGCCGCCGCCTTCGAGCCGCCGCTGCGCGAGATGGTTGAGGTGCGCAACCAGGCCCGCGTGCACGTCTGGTTCGAGGGCAAGTTCGGCGAGCCCTATGCGCCGCTGGGCAGCAGCGCCGAGGCGCTGGGCCGGTTCGTCAGCCCGATGTTTGCGGTGGGCGTGCGGGCGGACGCCGCCGGGCGCCTGGCGATCGTGGCGCCCTTCGGCCTGGAGGACCTGTTCGCCCGCCGCCTGCGCCCAAATCCGCATCGCCGCAGCCCCAACTTCGAGGCCATCGCCGCCTCGGCCAAGGCCCGCTGGCCCGAGATCGAGGTGATCGGCTAGGCGCGCTCTCCGCGCCGGTAGACGTCCGGGTCGCGGATCTCCATCCAGGTCTCCGGCGCGGTCAGCGGCCCGAACCCGAACTGGGCGTAGAGCCCGTGGGCGTCGCGGGTGGCCAGGTGCAGGCGGCGCAGGCCCTGCAGGTCCGGATGGGCCTTGAGATAGGCCATCAGCCGCTTGCCGAGCCCGTGGCCGCGGGCCGCCTCGCCCACGAAGACGTCGCAGACCCAGCCGAAGGTGGCCCGGTCGGTGACCACCCGGGCCATGGCGACCATGTCGCCGTCCGGGCCGTAGGCCCCGACCGTCAGGCTGTTGGCGCAAGCCTTGGCGAGGGTGGCCAAAGGAATCCCCTCCGCCCAGTAGCTCTGACCGCCGATCCAGCCGTGGGCGCGGGGCAGGTCGAACCGGGTGGGGTCGTCGGAGAGGGTGAAGTCTCCGTCCTGGATCTCGTGCGCGGTGGGCGGCGGCATGGCGGCGGTCCGTGGCTGGGGAAGTGGCCCTTGCCGCCCACGCCCTTCGAACGCAAGTCCAGGCCCTCAAGATCGAGGAGGCCTGTTTTGCGCCAGTGGACCGTCGACGCCTTCGCCGCCCAGCCTTTCCGCGGCAATCCCGCCTGCGTGGTCGAGCCGTTCGCGGCCTGGCCCGACGCGGCCTGGATGCAGGCCCTGGCGGCGGAGAACAACCAGGCCGAGACGGCCTTCCTGCTGAAGACCGCCGACGCGGCCCGCTTCGGCCTGCGCTGGTTCACCCCGGCGCTGGAGGTGCCGCTGTGTGGCCACGCGACCCTGGCGTCCGGCCACGTGCTGTTCGCCGAGCTGGGCCTTGCGGCGCCGGCGGTGACCTTCGACACCCAGTCGGGGCCCCTGACAGTCCGCCGGGACGGCCCCCGTTACGAGATGGACTTCCCGGCTCAGCCGCCGGTCCGCACCGAGGTTCCGGCGGGCCTCGCCGAGGCCCTGGGCGCGCCGCCGGTGGAGGTCTGGGCCGGCCCCTATCTGGTGGCGCTCTATGAGGGCGAGGCCGCGGTCCACGCGCTGAAGCCCGACCTCGTGGCGCTGGAGAAGATTTCCGGCGCCGCCACCGGCGGGCGGGGCAACGTCGGCGTGGCGGCCCTGGCGGCGCCGGGCGGGGCGCACGACGTGATCGACCGCTTCTTCGCTCCGGGCTCCGGCATTCCGGAGGATCCGACCACCGGCTCGCTGCACTGCATCCTGGCCCCGCTGTTCGCCGAGAAGCTGGGGCGCGCGACGGTGCGGTTCCACCAGGCCTATCCCGGCCGCGGCGGCGACCTGGAGTGCGTGGTCCAGGGCGAACGGGTGCTGATCCGCGGCGCGGCGGTCACGGTGGCGGAGAGCGTACTGCGCCTTCGCCCCTGATCGGGGAAGCTCCCGGCCCCTGACGCGCGAACGCCCCCGCAGCGGACTGCGGGGGCGCAGGGACGCCCGGCGAGGATCGCGGGCTTACCAGCGGCGGTAGTCGCCGTCGTGACGCTCGTAGCGGATCTGCTGGTCCAGGCGGTCCAGCCGGCGGTCGAGGTCGGCGCGCTCCCAGCCGTTCAGGCCGTCGTAGCGGTAGCGGGCCTCAAGGCGGGCGATGTCGTGCGACTGCTCGCGCAGTTCGCGGGCCTCGCGCCAGGTCAGGCTGCCGTTGCGCACGCCGTCCTGGATGCGGTCTTCGAGGCGCGCCTGGCGGGCGTCGATGTTGGACTCGCCGCGCTCATAGCGGTCGTAGCCGTAGCCGGCGCGGTCGTAGCGCCAGTCCTGGGCGGCGGCGGGGCCGGCGGCGGCCGCCAGGCCCGCGGTGGCGGCCAGGGCGGCGAGGAAGGTCTTGGCGGCGATGTTCATCGAAAATCTCCTTCGGGGTCCGTCTGGAAGCCGGGGGAGCGGCCTCCATGGATCGAAGAAAATCACGCCGCGCCTGACCGCGATCTGAGCGGCGCCGTTGGCTGCGGTTCAGCTAGCTGACGGGTTTGTCAGGATGCCTGGGCCGTGGCGCCGGCCTGGCTGGGCGCCGCGCCGGTCGCCGCCGCGTTCAGCACCGCGGAGATGGCGTCGTACAGCTTGGCGATCTCGATCGGCTTGGCCACGTGGGCGTCCATGCCGACCGCCAGATATTCCTCGACCTGGTGGGTCAGGGCGTTGGCGGTCAGGGCCACGATCGGGGTGCGCCGCCGACCGCTCTCCTTCTCCGCCGCACGGATCGCCGAGGCGGCCGAGATGCCGTCCATCACCGGCATCTGGATGTCCATGAGGATCAGGTCGTAGCTGCCGGTCCGCCAGGCTTCGACGGCTTCCTTGCCGTCCGGCACGATGTGCACCTCGATGCCCAGCGAGCCCAGCACCGCGGCCAGCACCTGCTGGTTGGTGGGGTTGTCCTCGGCGGCCAGCAGCCGCAGGTCGCCGTCCTCGCCGCCCGAGGCCGACTCGCCGCTCTGCAGCGAGGTCGGCTTGCCGCGGGTCAGGGGCAGTTCGACGGTGAACGTCGAGCCATGGCCCTCGCGGCTTTCCACCACGATGGAGCCGCCCATCATCTGGGTCAGCTCGCGGCAGATGGCGAGGCCCAGGCCCGTGCCGCCGAACCGGCGGGTGGCCGAGTTGTCGGCCTGGGTGAACTTCTCGAACAGGCTGGGCAGCTTCTCGGGCGGGATGCCGACACCGGTGTCGCGGACGATCATGCGCAGCCCGCCGTGGGCGCCGGCCTCGATCATCGCCGAGACGCCGCCCGACGGGGTGAACTTGACGGCGTTGGAGAGCAGATTGCCGACGATCTGGCGCAGGCGGTCGGCGTCGCCGCGCCACCAGCCGCGGGCGGCCTCGGCGACTTCGACCTGGAAGTCCAGGCCCTTGGCCTCGGCCATGATCGCGAAGTTGTCGCGCGCCTCGCCGACCACGGCCTCGACGTCGAAGTCGTCCTCGAACAGGGTCAGCTTGCCGGCCTCGATCTTGGAGAGGTCCAGCACGTCGTTCAGCACGGCCAGCAGGAGGCCGCCCGAGCGGCGGATCACGTCCAGCCGGTCGCGCTGCACGGGGGCCAGCTCGCCCATGGACATGACCTCGGCCATGGCCAGCACGCCGTTCAGCGGGGTGCGGATCTCGTGGCTCATGTTGGCCAGGAACTGGGTCTTCAGCACATTGGCGGCGTTGGCCGCGTCGCGCGCCTGCTCCAGCTCGCGCATGGCGGCCTTCAGGTCGTCCTCCCGCTCGGCCAGCTTGCCCAGCAGGTGGTTGAAGCTCTCGGTCAGGCTCTGGAACAGCTCGTCGGCGGCGTCCACCTGGACCGGGGTGAAGCTGCCGCCCGCGGCCACCTCGTGCATGGCCTGCGACAGCACCTGCACGGGCCGGATCACCCGGCGGGCCAGGCTGCGGGCCAGGAACAGGGCCACGCCCACGCCGCCGAACAGCAGCACGAAGGTCAGGGCGATGAACTGGGGCAGCATCGGCGTCAGCGGCGGCTGTTCCACCGTCAGGCTCAGCTCGCCCAGCTTGCGGCCGTCCTCCAGGATCGGCTTGACGATCACCTCGCCCGGGCCGGACTTGGGGCGGACGGGATTGCGGAAGCTGATCAGCTCATGGCCGGCCGCGTCGGTGACCCGTCCCGCCAGCACGTCGCGGTTGGCCTGCACCGAGGCCATGGCCTGGCGCAGGGCCACCTGGGCCCCCGGGTGCAGGTCCGGCGCCGCCATCTGGGCGGCGACCTCGGTCAGGCCCTCGTGGAAGCGGTGCGACTGGGTCCGCGCCACCGCCCATTGCTGCAGCATGAAGGTGAGGCAGGCGGCCACCAGCACGACCACGGTCGTGATCAGGCCAACCCCGGCCACGCGTGCGTGGAACGTGGCGGTGGGCGCGCGAGACGCCCCGTCCTCACTGGTTGCGCTGGGCGCACTCATACGGCCCGGTCTAAGGCCACAATCCTAACGCTTCGCTTCCATGGCCGGAGATCAACCGTCAGCTGCCGAAGCTTAACTGTGGCTTTGGCGCCACGCTACAACTGGCCGCAGGGAAAATCATGGTTAACAACCGATGACTCTGTTGCGTGCGGCTTAACCATTGCTTTACCTTAACGGGTGTCGGGTTTCTTGATCAGGGGTGTCCCCAATGGAAAAAGTGTTTGTGGCTCAACGCGTGGCGAACAAGCTGTTCGCGACCGAAGCCGCTGTCGACGGCGCGCTCGTCGAAGCTTCTGAGCTGATGGGCGAAATGCTCAAGGCTCGTCTGGACGTGAACGCCTCCATGGTGTTCGCCGACGATTGCCAGGCCAAGCTTATGGACGCCATGAAGGCGCTCAGCGAAGCCCGTTCGGCGATGGTCGCGGTGCACAACGAGCTCGGCGAAGCCAAGCTCCGCCTCGGCATCCGCACCAAGATGGACAACATGGAAAAGGCTTTCGCCGCCGTGACCGAGCGGGTGACCGCGCGCGCCTCTAACGGCTGATTGCCAGACCTTAACTTTTATCGCGCCTCTAGGCACACTAGAGGCGCGATAAGCATGTCCGCTCACATCCTATACCTGCTTCTGCAGGCCTTCTCGATCTTCGCCGGCGTGTTTGCCTTCTGGAAGGGCGGATCGGCGGAGCGGATGGCTGCGGCCGTCATCCTGGCCAACGTGGCGATCGGCTACCTCAGCCGCCAGGTCCTGCCCGACAGCGAGGGCCTGATCCGCCTGGTCAATGACGGCGCCGCCGCCCTGGCCCTCCTCGTCATCACGATCCGCTTCGGCGCCCCCTGGATGGGCGGCGCCATGCTGTTCTATGCGGCCCAGTTCGCGCTGCACTCCTACCTCCTCGTCACCGAGGCGACCGCCGGCTACCTGGTCGCGGCGCTGAACAACACCTTCTGGAACGGCGTGGTCTGGTGCCTGATCATCGGCACGGCCGCCGCCTGGCGCGCGCGCCTTCGCCGGGAGCGGGCCGCCGCCGCGGGGTAAGGCCGCATCGACGCGGGCCTTCGAATGTGCGCCTGTCGCGGCCAGATGCCCACGTCCCTCCCGGTCCAGCTCCTGGCGCTGTTCGCGACGGTCAGCATCGCCTTCGCGCTCTGGAAGGGCGGATCGGCCGAGCGGCTGGCCGCCGCCTGCGTCGCGGCAAACCTGGGCTCGTCGATACTGCTGAACGAACTCCTGGGCCAGGTGGACGGGGTGATCCGGTTCGCCAGCGACGGCCTGACCGCCCTGGCGCTGCTGGCGGTGACCCTGCGCTACGCCGCGCCCTGGATGATCGGCGTGATGCTTCTCTATTCGGTCCAGTTCGCGCTGCACGCCTACTACATGGTCGTCGGCCGCAACGACCGGGACTACCTCCACGCGCTGATCAACAACATCGACTTCACCGGCGTCGCCATCTGCCTCGCGGCGGGGACGGCGATGGCCTGGCAGGGCCGCCAGCGGACCCGCGACCCAGCGCCGCTGTAGGCGCTTGCAGAAAACTTTCGCTTGCTCTGCCGCCGGAACGCTGGCTTTTGGCCCGCGGGCCACGCCCCCCCAACGGGGCGCTGCCCATCTGCAAGGATGGGAGACATCGATATGACTACCCCGCCGAAGCCGGCGATGCGTCCGGCTCGTCCCGAGTTCTCTTCCGGCCCCTGCGCCAAACGCCCCGGATGGGACCCCCAAAATCTCAGCAACGCCGTCCTCGGCCGTTCGCACCGCTCCAAGCTGGGCAAGGCGCGGCTGAAGGAAGCCATCGACCGCACGCGTGACGTGCTGGGCGTGCCCGACGACTTCCTCGTCGGCATCGTGCCCGGCTCCGACACCGGCGCCGTCGAGATGGCCCTGTGGTCGATGCTGGGGCCACGCCCCGTGCAGCTGCTGGCCTTCGAGAGCTTCGGCAAGGACTGGGTCACCGACGTGGTCAAGCAGCTGAAGCTGCCGGCCGAGGTGCTGGACGCGCCCTACGGCCAGCTGCCCGACCTTTCCAAGGTGCGCAAGGATGCGGACCTGGTGTTCACCTGGAACGGCACGACCTCGGGCGTGCGCGTGCCAAACGCCGACTTCATCGCCGCCGACCGCGAGGGCGTGGTGATCTGCGACGCCACCTCGGCGGCGTTCGCCCAGAAGCTGGACTGGGCCAAGCTGGATGTGGTGACCTTCTCCTGGCAGAAGGCCCTGGGGGGCGAGGGCGCGCACGGGATCCTGATCCTGGGTCCGCGCGCCGTCGCCCGGCTGGAGAGCTACGCCCCGGCCTGGCCGATGCCGAAGCTGTTCCGCATGACCAAGGGCGGCAAGGTCAACGCCGAGATCTTCGAAGGCGCCACCATCAACACGCCCTCCATGCTCTGCGTGGAGGACGCCCTGGACGCCCTGAAGTGGGCCGAGGGGATCGGCGGCCTGGCCGAGATGCAGCGCCGGGCCGACGCCAACCTCGGCATCCTCGCCGACTGGGTGGCGCAGACCGACTGGGTCGACTTCCTGGCCGAGGTCCCGGCCCAGCGCTCCAACACCTCGGTCTGCCTGAAGGTCGTTGACCCGCGGGTGACCAGCCTTCCCGCCGACGCCCAGGCCGACTTCGCCAAGAAGCTGGCCGGCGCGCTGGAGAAGGAAGGCGTGGCGCTCGACGTGGGCGGCTATCGCGACGCACCTCCGGGCCTGCGGATCTGGTGCGGCGCTACGGTGGAGACGTCCGACGTGGACGCCCTGACGCCCTGGCTCGACTGGGCCTTCGCCTCGATCATCGCCGACCTGCAAGCCGCCGCCTAGGCGCACCGCCCCTTTCAATCCGACAAGCGCCTCCCGCCCCGCGGGAGGACTCTATCTACGGGAGATCCCTATGCCCCGCGTGCTCATCGCCGATAAGCTCAGCCCCGCCGCCATCGACATCTTCAAGCAGCGCGGCGTCGACGCCGACGTGAAGACCGGCCTCAGCAAAGACGAACTGCTGAAGATCGTCGACCAGTACGACGGCGTCGCCATCCGCTCGGCCACCAAGGTCGACAAGGACGTCATCGCCGCCGCCAAGAACCTGAAGGTGGTCGGCCGCGCCGGCATCGGCGTGGACAATGTCGACATCCCCGCCGCCACCGCCGCCGGCGTCGTGGTGATGAACACCCCGTTCGGCAACTCGATCACCACGGCCGAGCACGCCATCGCCATGATGTTCGCCCTGGCCCGCCAGCTGCCTGCCGCCGACCAGTCCACCCAGGCCGGCAAGTGGGAGAAGAACCGGTTCATGGGGGTCGAGCTCTACGCCAAGACCCTGGGCCTGATCGGCGCCGGCAACATCGGCTCCATCGTCGCCGACCGCGCCAACGGCCTGAAGATGAAGGTGGTGGCCTACGATCCCTTCCTGTCGCCCGAGCGGGCGGTGGAGATGGGCGTCGAGAAGGTGGAGCTGGACGACCTCCTGGCCCGCGCCGACCTCATCACCCTGCACACCCCGCTCACCGACAAGACCCGCAACATCCTGTCGGAAGAGAACCTGCGGAAGACGAAGAAGGGCGTCCTGATCGTCAACTGCGCCCGCGGCGGGCTGGTGGATGAGGCCGGCCTGCGCAAGCTGCTGGACGAGGGCCACGTGGGCGGCGCGGCCTTCGACGTCTTCGTCGAGGAGCCGGCGAAGGCCAACCCGCTATTCGGCGCCGAGAACTTCATCGCCACCCCGCACCTGGGCGCCTCCACCAACGAGGCCCAGGAGAACGTGGCCCTGCAGGTGGCCGAGCAGATGAGCGACTACCTGCTCACCGGCGCCGTCACCAACGCCCTGAACAGCCCCTCGGTCACCGCCGAGGAGGCGCCGCGGCTGAAGCCGTTCGTGGCCCTGGCCGAGAAGCTGGGCGCCCTGGCCGGCCAGATGCTGGACTACGGCGTCAAGGCCGTCGACATCGCCTTCGAGGGCGAGGTCTCCAAGCTCAACACCAGGCCGCTGAGCGCCGCGGCCCTGGCCGGCGTGCTGCGGCCCATGCTGGCCGAGATCAACATGGTCTCCGCCCCTGCGGTGGCGAAGGAGCGCGGCATCACCGTCTCCGAGAGCCGCCAGGAGAACTCGCCGATCTACGAAAGCCTGATGCGGATCACCGTCACCACCGAGAAGGGCAAGCGCTCGTTCGCCGGGACCGTGGTGGCCGGCGCGCCGCGCATCGTCGAGGTCAAGGGCATGGAGCTGGACGCGCCGTTCTCGTCGCGGATGCTCTACGTCAACAACCTGGACAAGCCGGGCTTCATCGGCGCGCTGGGTGGCCTGCTGGGCGAGGCGGGCGTCAATATCGCCACCTTCAACCTGGGCCGCATCGACGCCGGCGACGACGCCATCGCCCTGGTGGGCGTGGACCAGGCGCCGAACGACGGCCTGCTCGCCAAGATCCAGGCCCTGCCGCACGTCAAGGAAGCCCGCGCCCTGGCGTTCTAGAGTCTTTCTGTTCCCTTCCCGCGCCGCGGGAAGGGAACTGGCGTCTTGAGATTTTGGCGCCGCGCTCACACCTTCAGCTGAGGTTGCGGAGGCGCGGGCCATGAAGATCATCGGAAGCTATGTCAGCCCCTATGTGCGCAAGGTGCTGGCCGGCCTGAACCTCAAGGGCCTCAGCTACGAGATCGATCCGATCACGCCCTTCTTCGGCGACGACGCCTTCGAGAAGGCGAGCCCGCTGCGGCGCATCCCGGTGCTGGTCGACGGCGACCTAACCCTCTGCGATTCCTCGGTGATCTGCGCCTATCTGGACGAGGCCTATCCGGCCCGGCCGCTCCTGCCGGCCGATCCCAAGGACCGCGCCCGGGCCCGCTGGCTGGAGGAGTACGCCGACACCCGCATGGGCGACGTCTTCATCTGGGGCCTGTTCTACCAGCGCTTCGTGCGCCCGGCCGTGTGGAAGGAGCCCACCGACGAGGCCCGCGTGCAGAAGAGCCTGACCCAGGATGCGCCGGCGGTGCTGGACTATCTGGAAAGCCAGGCGCCGGCGGACGGCTTCCTGTTCGGCGAGATCGGCCTGGCGGACATCTCGGTGGCGACCTTCTTCGTCAACGCCGGCTATGTGGACTTCGCGATCGATCGGGATCGCTGGCCGCGCGCCGCGGCCTGGGTCGGGCGCGTGCTCGAGCATGAGTGCGTGAGGCCCTTGCTGGCGCTGGAGAAGATCCAGGTCTCGACCAGCATCGCCGGCCGCCGCCAGGCCCTGCTGGACGCCGGCGCCCCGCTCTGTCCCGAGACCCTGGCCGGACGCGAGCCGCGCCCCAGCATCATGCTGGCCTAACCGCCGCTCAGCGCCCCGAAGATCAGCACCTCGCCGCCGTCGCGGACCGGGACCGCCAGGGCCTTGGCCTCGTGCTGGCCGACGAAGACGCGCATGTGGCGGCGGATGCGGTCCTGCTCGTCCACCACCCGGAACTTCAGGCCCGGAAAGCGCCGGTCCAGGTCGTCCAGCACCGCGCCCACCGTCGCGCCGTCGGCCTCCACCCGCGTCGCGCCGGCGGTGTAGGCGATCAGCTGCGAGGGGATGGCCACCCGGATCATCCGGCGGGGACTGCGCTGAGGCTGTAGATCTCCGGCAGGTGGGCGGCCACCTGGCGCCAGGTTTCGCCCTCGTCGCCGCTCATCCAGATCTCGCCGCCGGTGGTGCCGATATAGAGCCCCATGGGATCGCGGGCGTCGGCGCAGAAGGCCTGGCGCTTCACCGTGAACCAGCCCTGCTCGACCGGAAAGCCGCGGTCCTGGCGTTCCCACGAGGCGCCCCCGTCGCGGGTGCGGTAGGCGGCGGGCCGCCCGCCGGGGCTGACCCGCGGCCAGACGTCCGTGCCGTCCATCGGCCAGACCCAGGCGGTGTCCCGCTCGCGGGCATGCGGCACGATGGTGAAGCCCACGTCGCCGATGTCCTTCGGCATCGCCTCGCCGATCCGCGTCCAGCGCTCGCCGGGCCGATCCAGCCGGTAGACGCCGCAGTGGTTCTGCTGCCAGAGGCGGTCGGGGTCGCTGGGCGCCAGGGCGAGGAAGTGGCTGTCCTGGCCGAATTCCGGATAGGGGTCCGGCAGGAAGTCGCAGCGCACGTTCTGGTTCAGCGGCCGCCAGCCTTGGCCCTGGTCGGTGGTCTCCAGCACCCCGGCCGAGCAGGTGGCCAGGTACATGTGGCGGGCGTCGCGCGGGTCGATCACCACCTGGTTCAGGATCGCTCCGTCCGGCGTGCCGCCCTCCGGCGGGAACCAGTCCAGGACCTGGGGGTGCAGGTTCAGGCCCTCGACGCTGTCCCAGGTGTCGCCGCCGTCGGCGCTGCGGAAGAGGGCGGGCGGCGAGGTTCCGGCCCACCAGACGCCGGGCTCGCTGGCGTGGCCCGGCTCCAGCCAGAACGTATGGTCCACGGCGCGGCCGTGCGGCTCGCCCTTGGGGAAGGCCGGCGGCCGGGAGGCTTCGGTCCAGCTCGTCCCGCCGTCGGTGGAGCGCAGGATGGTGGGGCCAAGGTGGCCGGTGGAGGCGGCCATCAGCAGGGTGCGGCCATCGCGCGGATCGCGGACGAAGTGGTTGACGATCTGGCCCAGGAACAGCGGGCCCTGCGTGCGCCAGCCCGCGCGGGCGGCGTCGCTGCGCAGCATCCAGGCGCCCTTGCGGGTGCCCACGAGCAGTCGAATGGCGTCGGTCATCCTGGAACCTCCCGCCCCGAGGACGTTCGAGGGGAGCCTACGCCGACATCTTCGTCGCAGGAACGCTCCCCAGGAACGCTCCCCAGGAACGCTCCCCAGGAACGCTCCCTTGACTCCGGTGTTCTTAGGCCTAGAACGAACTGAGAACAAAAGGAGTCCCAAAGCCATGTCCGATTTTCGCGGCCGGGGGCTATCCGCCCTGCGGGCGAAGATCGCCGCCCTGGAAGCCGACGGGCGGGCGGATGCGGGCGTGCAGCCGTTCGGCGCGCCGGAGCTGGACCAGCGGCTGCCGGGCGGAGGCCTGCCGCTGGGCCGCTGGCACGAGGTGGTGGGGACCGGGCTGGAGGTCGAGACCTCGGCCGCGCCGGCCGCCTTCGCGGCCCTGGCCGCCGCGCCCCTGGCCCGTCGTGGCGAGGCGGTCTGGGTGATGCGGCGGGACGACCTGTGGGCGCCGGGCCTGGCCGGCCTGGGCTTTCCGCCCGAGCGGCTGATCCAGGTGCTGGCCCGCGACGAGGCCGAGGCGCTGTCGGTGATGGAGGACGCCCTGGCCACCGTGGGCGTCGCGGCGGTGTTCGGCGAGGTGGAGGCCGTGGACCTCACCGCCGGCCGGCGGCTGCAGCTGGCCTGCGAGAAGCGCGGAGCCACCGGCTTCGTCCTGAGGCGCCGGCCCTTCGGCGGGACCGCCCGGGCGGAGGCGGCCGGCTCGGTCGCCGCCACCCGCTGGCGCGTGGCCTCCGCGCCGTCGGAGCCGGCGGCGGGTGAGCTGGGCCTGGGCGCGCCGCGCTGGCGGGTCGAACTGGAACGCTGCCGGGGCGGACGGCCCGGCGCATGGATCCTCGAGGCCTCGGAGGCCTATTCCTGGGAGGCAGGCGATGTCGCGCATCCTCTGCGCCTGGTCGCCGACCTGGGCGATCGCGAACTGGCGCCGGCGCAACCCGCGACCCGACGCGCGGCCTAGCGCCGGTGGCGCCCCCTCCACGGGTTCGCGCGTTCCCAGCGCCCCCTCCACCGCTTCGCGGTCCCCCTCCCCCGTTGGCACGGGGGAGGAACGCCACTCAGTTCCTCCCCCGCATGCGGGGGAGGGGGACCGCGAAGCGGTGGAGGGGGCGTTGCCGGCGCTAGGCGGCGCGGCGTTGCGCCGGCGCCAGTTCGCG
>Ga0136846_1216282_pt1 | contig 16372 bp, 11 predicted proteins | sample HopSoiMetagenom2_FD_96841 | JGI IMG/M metagenome (GOLD analysis project Ga0136846, IMG submission 96841) | Grasslands soil microbial communities from Hopland, California, USA - 2 Assembly 2016 (version 4) | ecosystem: Environmental > Terrestrial > Soil > Grasslands | place: USA: Hopland... | reverse complement strand
TTTCGGGCGTATTTCCAGTCGATCCGCCACGATCCGAAATACAATTACCGCTCCGACCGGTTGCCGACCGGCGCGGTGCGGCTGTTTTGCACCAAGCTCTTCCAGTTTATCCGCGAGGGCGCGACGGGGATCAAGCCGACGCATCTCGGCATCATTTTCGACAAATCCGAAGATTCGTTCCGGCGTGAGCTCTACCCGCCCTACAAGTCGAACCGTAACGAGCCGCCGGAAGACCTGATCCCGCAATTCCCACTCATGCGCGAGGCAGTGCGCGCCTTCGGCCTGGTGCCGGTCGAGCAGAACAAATGGGAGGCCGACGACCTCATCGCGACCTATGCCTGTACGGCCAAGGCCAAGGGTGCCGACGTGCTGATCATCTCGGCGGATAAGGACCTGATGCAGCTGATCGGACCTGGGATCGCAATGTACGATCCTGCCTCCGGCGTTGCCGGACAGGCGGGCTCGCGCGACGAGCGGCGCATCACGGAGGAGGAGGTCTTCGCCTATTTCGGCGTCGACCCGGATCGCGTCATCGATGTCCAGGCGCTAGCCGGCGATTCCACCGACAACATTCCCGGTGCGCGCGGCATCGGCGTGAAGACCGCGGCGCAGCTGATCAGCGAATTCGGCGATCTCGACACGCTGCTCGCTCGCGCGCACGAGATCAAGCAGCCGAAGCGTCGCGACATTTTGACGGCGCCGGATTCTGTCGAGTTGATCCACTTGTCGAAAAAGCTCGTTACGCTCTGCAAGGAAGTGCCGCTTGAGACACCGCTCGACGACCTCGGGCTGCACGATCCCGATCCGAAGACGCTGATCTCCTTCACCAAGGCGCTCGAATTCACCACCCTGACAAAGCGCGCGTCGGAGATTTATTCCGTCGACGCGAACGCGGTCGAACCCGAGCCGGCGCTTGTCGGACCCGCCGCCTGGCGCGGCCGCAATGGCGTGCAGGTCGATCCCGCGACTTTGGGCGCAACCGGTCCGGCGAGACCTACCTTTGCAGGTCCGCGCGCGCGCGCCGCAGACAAGCCGGCGGAAGTCCCGCTCGATGGCGGCCCGCAAGCACTCGCCGCCGCGCGCGCCGAAGCGGCGATTGTGGAAAAGATCGACGGCTCCGCATATCGCACGATCAGCGATCTCGCCATGCTCGATGCGGTGATCGCCGCCGCGCATGACAGCGGCATCGTTGCGCTCGATACCGAGACGACATCGATCGCTCCGATGCAGAGCGAGTTGATCGGCCTCTCGCTTGCACCATCGCCGGGCAGCGCCTGGTACGTGCCGCTCGCGCATCGCGGGGAAGGGGCGAGCGATCTCTTCGGCGGCGATCTCGTTCCGGGGCAATTGAAGGAGCGTGAGGTGTTGGACAGGCTGGCGCCGCTCCTGGCAGCGCCAGGCGTCCTGAAAATCATCCACAACGCGAAAGTCGATCGCGTCGTGCTTGCCGAGCGCGGCCTTAAGCTCGCACCGGTCGACGATACGATGCTGATGTCTTACGTGCTCGATGCGGGCCGCAACGGCCACGGCCTGGATGAACTCGCGGCGAAATACCTGCACCACCGGACGATCCAGATCGGCGAAGTCGCAGGATCAGGACGCACCTTCATCGGCTTTGCGCGCGTACCGATCGAGAAGGCGACGGAATATTCGGCCGAAGACGCCGACGTGACGCTGCGGCTCTGGCGCGTGTTGAAGCCGCGACTTGCCGCCGAGCGCATGGCGCATGTCTACGATTCCCTGGAGCGGCCCTTGGTCGAGGCGCTGGCGCGCATGGAGCGCCGCGGCATCGCCATCGACCGCACGATCCTGTCGCGTCTCTCCGGTGAATTCGCGCAGGACATGGCGCGGCTCGAAGCCGAGATTCACGTGCTCGCGGGGGAGCCGTTCAATTTGGGCTCACCGAAACAGCTCGGCGACATTCTGTTCGGCAAAATGCAATTGCCGGGCGGCCGCAAGACGCAGACCGGCGCATGGTCGACCGCAGCCGGGGTGCTCGAGGAGCTGGCTGAACAGGGCAACGAACTCGCCGCGCGCATTCTCGATTGGCGGCAGGTCTCGAAACTGAAATCGACCTACACCGATGCGCTGCCGGGCTATGTCAATCCGCGCACGCATCGTGTGCACACGTCCTATGCGCTGGCCGCGACCACGACCGGGCGGCTCTCGTCATCCGAGCCGAATCTGCAGAACATCCCGGTGCGCAACGAAGCGGGACGGAAAATCCGCACGGCTTTTGTGGCCGTGCCGGGGACGAAGCTGCTCTCCGCCGACTATTCGCAGATCGAGCTGCGTCTCCTCGCGCATATCGCCGACATCCCACAATTGAAGCAGGCCTTTGCCGACGCCATCGACATTCACGCGCTTACCGCGTCGGAAATGTTCGGTGTGCCGGTGAAAGGCATGCCCGCGGAAATCCGCCGCCGCGCCAAGGCGATCAATTTCGGCATCGTCTATGGTATTTCCGCCTTCGGGCTTGCCAACCAGCTCGGCATCCCACGCGGTGAGGCCGGCGCCTATATCAGCAAATATTTCGAGCGCTTTCCCGGCATCCGTGACTACATGGATGCGACGAAGCGGCTGTGTCGCGAGCAGGGCTTTGTCACAACGCTGTTCGGCCGCAAGTGCCACTATCCGAAAATCGCCGCGTCAAACCCGAGCGAGCGTGCCTTCAACGAGCGGGCCGCGATCAACGCTCCGATCCAGGGCTCGGCGGCGGACATCATCCGCCGCGCCATGGCGCGCATGGACGATGCCTTGGACAAGGCCGGGCTGAACGCACAGATGCTTCTGCAGGTGCACGACGAGCTAGTCTTCGAAGTGCCGGAGAAGGAGATGGAGGAGACGATTCCCGTCGTGCGCAAAGTGATGGAGGACGCGCACCATCCTGCGGTGCAGCTATCTGTGCCGCTGCATGTCGATGCGCGCGCCGCCGACAATTGGGACGAGGCGCATTGAGATTGGTTGAATGTCAGATTATTGCCGGTTCGAAAAGAGAACGTCATGACCACCATCGCCTCCCTTGAACAACTCGATGCGATCTATGGGAAGCCAGGGGCGCCGGCGCTCGTCAAAGAGGTGGACTACATCACGCCTCATTATCGCGCGTTTATCGAGGCTTCGCCTTTCTGCGCCCTCGCAACCTCCGGACCGGAAGGACTCGACTGTTCGCCGCGCGGCGACAAACCGGGCTTCGTGCGCGTCGCGAACGAAAGGACGCTGCACCTGCCGGACCGGCGCGGCAACAACCGCAGCGACTCGCTGAAGAACGTGCTCCGCTATTCTCATGTCGGCCTGCTTTTCCTTATTCCCGGCTGTAACGAGACGCTGCGAATCAACGGCCGGGCGCATTTATCGATCGCACCAGACCTGCTCGAGTCGTTTGCTGTCGAGGAGAAGCCGCCGCGTTCGGTCATGGTGATCGAGGTCGACACCATTTATTTCCAATGCGCCCGCGCGCTTCTGCGCTCCGACCTCTGGAATCCGCAGAACCATATCGACCGCAAGTCACTGCCGAGCGCGGGGGAAATTCTTGCCGCGCTCAGCCAGCGAAGAGAAGGTGGCCCTGAATACGATTGCGCCTGGAGCAGGCGCGCCAAGGAGACGCTGTGGTGACGCGCCGCTCGCGTTAGGTCATGATGTCTGCCTCAATTGCAGCGTGGTCCGCCGCGCCATTCGCCGGCATCTTGGTGTCGATCGCGCTTGCTCCGCTGCTGATCCCGCAAGCCTGGGCGCGGCACTACGGCAAGATCGCCTTCGCTTGGGCGGTGATCACCGCGATGGCAATGGCTTTGGCCATCGGGCCAGGACGCGCGTTCTCAGAACTGTTTCACGTTCTCGCACACGACTACATTCCATTCATCGTCATGCTGTTCGTCTTCTTCATACTGACGAGCGGATTGATCCTGCGCGGCACCCTGCCCGGAACGCCGCTCGTCAACACAAGCGTGCTTGCTTCCGGTGCGATGGTCGCGAGCATCGTCGGCGCGACGGGGGCCTCTATTCTGCTCATCCGGCCGCTGCTCGCGGCAAATGCACATCGGCGTATCCGCCAGCACATCGTGATTTTTGTAATCTTTCTTGTATGTAATATCGGTGGTGCGCTGAGTCCGCTCGGCAATCCGCCGCTGTTCCTCGGCTATTTGCAAGGAATTGATGTGCTCTGGCCCGTGCAGAATCTCTGGCCGGCCACGCTCTTTGCGGTAATCGTTCTCCTACTAGTTTTCTTTGCGATCGACTCGTTTCTATCCCGGCAAGATCCGACGGGCGCCAAAGGGGCGCCGCGGGATCTCCGCCTCGGCGGCTTGATCAATGTTCCGCTTCTGCTGATCGCCATGGGTGCGATCACGATCAGCGGCTCGTGGAGGCCCGCGATTGAACTCACGTTCGTTGGCCAGACATTCGCGCTGCAGCATCTTATGCGTGATCTGATCCTTATCGGCGTCGCACTTGCATCGCTGCTTTTCTCCGACCGCGCTGCGCGTGCCGCACAGGGCTTCGAATGGGAGCCGCTCGTCGAGGTCGCGATCCTGTTTGCCGCGATTTTTGTCTGCATGGCGCCGGTCCTCGACATGCTGCAGGCCGGACCGTCGGGTCCCTTTGCGCCGATCTTTGCACTGGTCACGGGCAGCGACGGCACGCCCGACAACAGCGCTTTCTTCTGGGCGAGCGGCTTGCTGTCCGGCGTGCTCGACAACGCGCCAACCTATCTTGCCTTTTTCAATCTTGCCGGCGGCAATGCCGCGCAACTATCCGCACCAATGGCACCGACGCTCATGGCGATCTCGCTCGGCGCGGTGTTCATGGGGGCGCTGACCTATATCGGCAACGCACCGAATTTTATGATGCTGACCATCGCGCGTCGTGCCGGCGTCGCCATGCCGAGCTTCTTCGGCTATCTGCTATGGTCGGGCGTAATCCTGCTGCCGCTGTTCTTTCTAGTGGATTTTTTCTTCTTGCGATGAATCAGCGAAAGTTCGGATCACGCTTCGCGGCGAACGCCGCGATACCTTCCTTGATCTCGTGCCCGCGCATACTCTCCTGATGGCGGCGCCCCGCGGCGTCTTCGTCGAACGCGCCGCGGGCGATCTCGTTGATCGCACGCTTCATTCCGCGGATGGCATTCGGCGCATTTGCCGCAAGACTTGTCGCCAACGCGTCGACGCGCGCATCTAGCTCATCGGCCGGCACGATTGCGTCGAGATAGCCGATGCGCAGCATTTCCGCAGGGTCGATCTTCTGCGCGGTGAGAAACAGCTTCTTTGTCGCCGCGACGCCGAGCCGCGAGACATAGCGGCGGATCCCGCTCGGATAGTAATGGAGTCCTAGCCGCGCCGCGGGCATTAACATCTCGCAAGCCTCAATCCCGATGCGGAAATCGCAGGCGAGCGCGAGATCGGTCGAGCCGCCATAGACGCCGCCGTTCAAGCGGCAGATCGTCGGCAGGGGAAAATCTTCGATGCGATTTGCCAGGTCCTCGAAGCTCGTGCGCGCGGCCTGCGGCACGGCTTTTTGCTGCCGCGCGGCGATGTCGCCGAGATCGTAGCCGCCGCTGAAGGCGCGGCCTGTTCCCGTCAGAACGACGACGCGGATGGCGTCATTCCGCTCGACCGCATCGAGGTGTTCCATGAGCGCCGTGATATCTTCGGGCGTGATCTTGTTGAGCTCGCGCGGGCGATTGAGCCTGATCGCCGCACGCGCTCCGTCGATCGTCAGAACCGGTGTGGTGCCTTCGGGCTCGCGTGCGTCCATGTCAGAACGGATGGTATTGATAGAGCCAGGTCTCGGAGAGAACCTGCTCATCGAGCCGCAGGAAGAGTCGCATTTCTACGGGATCGGCGCCTTCGACCGTCAGATCGAACTGCGCGCGCCAATGGCCGCCCAGTTCATCCGGCACTGCCTCCGTGAAAATGTAAGAGAACGTGCCTCGCGAGGCCCAAAGCACCGGCTCGGGTTTTTTGCCGAACGGCAGATCGGCAAGCGGGCCGCCCAAAAACTCCACCATGAACTTGCGCACACCCTGCGGGCGCGGCTGCCCGGGCTGGCCGCCATTGCCGAGCCGGGTCGCAACACAGCGCGCGAGCGGCGTCGGGAACGGCTCGTCAGCCAGCCAATAAAGACGGAACGACAGATCGAATTCAGAGCCCGCGCTTGCCGGCTTTTCCGGCACCCACATCGCGACGATGTTGTCGTGAATCTCGTCATCCGTCGGTATCTCGATTAGCTGTATGCTGCCTTTGCCCCAGCTGCCCTTTGGCTCGACCCAGAGGCTCGGGCGCCGATCGTAGAACACACCGTCCTGGTAATGATCGAAATTGCGGTCGCGCTGGAGAAGCCCGAAGCCGCGCGGATTGTCGTCGGAAAAGGCCGACGCCATCACGCGGGGCGGATTGTTGAGCGGCCGCCAGAGCCGCTCGCCACTGCCGGCCCACATCGCCAGCCCATCGGAATCGTGCACTTCCGGACGCCAATCGGCGCCGGTCTTCTTCACCGTCTCGGAAAACCAATACATCGTGGTCAGCGGCGTGAGACCGAAGCGCGTGATATCGGCGCGCAGATATAGCGACTGATCGATGTCCATCAGAACGCCCTTGCCGCGCGTCATCAGAAAACGGCAGGCTCCGACGATGGAGGGGCCTTCCATAAACGCGTGCAGCGTGACGGTGTCGCCGCTTTCCGGCCCGATATAGAAGCGGGTAAAATCGGGGAATTCTTCCGCCCTGCCCGCGACCGCGGCATCGAGCGCGACACCGCGCGCCGATAATCCGTATTGGTGCAACTCGCCGATCGAGCGGAAATAGGCCGCGCCGAGAAAAGCGACCCAATCGTTGCGTTTCCAGTCGAGCTCTTCGTTGTCCTTCGCCTCTTGGATGCGTAGTCCGGCGAAGCCGACGCCCTTTGGCAGTTCGCGCGCGATCGAGTCCGCCGGCATATCGAAATAGCTCTGGTCATAGATGATCTCGCGCGCTTGTTCGCCTTCGACGACATTCATCTCCACGGATTTGGGGAAGAACCTGCCGAGGTGGAAGAACGTGATAGGAAAACGGTTCGAGCTCTCGGCATAAAGCGCGTGCGCGGTGTCGAATTTGATTTCGCCCCAGGTCTGGTAGTCGATCTTGCCGACGACCTCGGGCGCGGGACGCGGCGGGGGATAATAGGGCTGCCCGGCGAGTTCGCGCGCTCTCTCTTTCAGAAGCTCCCACGAGAAAGGTTTGCGGGCCCCTAGGTGCAGTCCGGAGGCGGTGGAATCCACCGCGCCCGCAGGCCCGCTGTTGGCTGCCGCAGCCATGAGCGCCGTCCCTGCCAAAAACGCGCGCCGGTGAACCTCACCTGTCATTGGCGTTCCCGATGTCTTGTCTTGTTGTGGCTCAAGCCGGGCGCCGCATCTGGAACAACTCGTCGAGCACGGTGTAGTCGGCGAGATATCCGCAGCGGGCGATCGGTTTCATTCGCGTGATTTCGACGAGCCCCTTCGCGTCGATATAGCGCTCGTCCAGGTGAACGCCGATCACCTGACCGATGATCACGGTGTTGATGCACAAATTGCCGTTGATATCCTTCAGCGGCACGACATGCGTGACCCTGCATTCGAGCGAGCAGGGACTTTCCTTGACCCGCGGCGGCTTGACGAGCTGGCAAGGCGCCATCTCGAGATGCGCATGGGGAAACTCGTTGTCGCCCTGCGGGAACGAGGCCGAGGTGATGTTCATGTTGTCGCGCAGGTCCCAGGTAGGCATGTTCCAGACGAATTCGCCTGTCTCTTCCGCGAATGTCTGCGAATCTTTTTTGCCGTTGCTCGAAAAGGCGAGCATGGGCGGCGTGTCGGCGACCGCATTGAAATAGGAGTACGGCGCAAGGTTGATCGCGCCGGACTTGCTGATCGTCGAGACCCAGCCGATCGGCCGCGGTGCGATGAGGGCCTTGAAAGGGTCATGCGACAGGATCGATTTGTCGCGCCGGTGCGGCTCGTAAAAAATCATGCGACCTTTGCTTTGCTCGCACGGCGGGAGGCGGCATTCATCGCCAATTCATTGCTCCTGCTGCAGGATCGGCAGTTAGGCGAAGGGAGGCCTTGCGGCAAGCGCCCGCACGAGCCTTGAAACCGACAACTTGCCGGCTAAAGCAGCGGGCGCGGATTTTGCCGGCCGCAGAGGAAGATGTGCCAAGGTGAACCGGTCGGCCTTTGCCGCAGAAGAGCGCTCCCGCTGACCCGTGCAACAGGGTTCTGAAGATAAGGTAACAGCGTAACCTTCATGTCCCTGATCGACCGGTCCGCCGGCCCCTTCGTCAAAGACACTATCCCCCGCGGGCCCGCTATCGGGCCCACTTCACTGCGCGGTCCCGCCGGACAGCGCCTTGGGATCGCCGTCTGGACCAGTAGCGAGACCGTAGCGGCGGTTCTCTGTCTTGCCAGCTTCGCTGTGGTGGCGCAGGCCTTCTGGTGGTTCTCCGATTCCGTTGTGCCGTGGGACTCGAAGAACCACTTCTACCCGATGTTCCGGTTCCTGGCGGATTCGCTGCAGCACGGCGAAATTCCGCTCTGGAACCCTTACCATTTTGGCGGCCATCCGAGCGCGGCCGACCCGCAATCGCTCCTCTTTACCCCCAGCCTGTTCCTCTTCGCGGTCATCGCGCCGCACGCCTCGATGGCGGCGTTCGACGGCTGGATCATGCTGCACCTCCTTGTCGGCGGGCTCGGCATGATGGGGCTCGGGCGGCGCCGTGGCTGGGCTCCAGCCGCGGCGGTGCTCACCGCAATCATCTACATGCTCGGCGGCTCGGCGGCCTCGCGCCTCCAGCATACCGGGATGATCGTCTCCTACGCCTATTTTCCGCTGGCGCTCTGGACCTTCGACGTTCTCATGGAGCGTCGGAGTTTCGGCCGGGCCCCGCTGTTCGGGATGCTGGCCGCGCTGATGGCGCTCGGGCGCGACCAGGTCGCCTTCCTCTTCTGCGCCGTGCTCCTGGGCCGACTGATCTTCCTCACATTTCGCTCGCAGGCACCGCTCGGGTTCTCGCGTGAGCGGGCCGTAGTCCTGACGGTTGCTGGCCTCACGGGGGCAGCAATCCTGATCGTGCCAAGCCTGCTCACAATGCAGTTTCTCGGCGCCTCCAATCGCCCCGGCATCGCATATGGCGTCGCGGCGGCGGGATCGCTGGCGCCGGTGAATTTCCTGACGGCACTCGTTCCCAATGTCTTCGGCTCGCTTGATCACGCCTACGACTATTGGGGTCCGGGCTATGAAACAATGAGCGAAGCCGACTGGACCGACCGGTCCGTCAATTACCTCTTCTTCGGCACGCTGCCGGCACTGTTGATCCTCTGGCACGGCATAGCGGGCGGCCGCCTTCTCGCCCGCGATATGCGTTTCACGCTGCTCGCCATAAGCGCGGCGGTGTTGTACGCGCTCGGCCGCTATACCCCTGTTTTCGGTGCGTTTTTTGACCTGATCCCCGGGGTCTCGCTGTATCGGCGGCCAGCCGACGCGACGTTCATTCTCAATGTCGGCTTTGCTCTGGCGAGCGGCTACCTCTTGCACCGCTACATCGAGAGCGGGCTGCCCCGCCCGTCGCTGCGGCTGCCCGGCCCCATTGCACGGATGTTGATCGGCCTCGCAGTAGCGCTCCCGGCGCTGCTCATTGGCCTTGGTCTCGCGTTTTCGGAGCGCGGCGGGCATGTCTTTGCCTCGCTCCAGGCCATCGGCTGCGCCGTCCTCATCGCGTCCGCTGGCGCCGTCCTTCTCTTTTTGGGCGATGGTCGCCGCCACCGTGCTCTCGCCGCAGCGGTGCTTGTCGCCGCGACTGCCGGCGAGCTTGTCTGGCGCAATGCCGCTTCCTCACTAAATGCCGAGCCCGCCTCCCGCTATTCCGTCTACGGGCAGATGACGCCGACCGAGAGCGCCGGCCTCGCCGCCTTGCGCGAGGACATTGCCAAAGCTGCGCGCAGCGAGCACCCGCGCGTCGAAATCCTCGGGCTCAACGGGGCTTGGCAGAACGCCTCAATGGCGCTGAAGCTTGAAAATACGCTCGGCTACAATCCGCTGCGCATCTCCGATTACGAGCGCGCCGTCGGCCCCGGCGAGAATGCCGGCGACCCGAACCTGCGGCATTTTCCCGGCACGTTTCGGGGCTACCGATGCCGGCTCGCGAGCCTGCTCGGCCTCGAATACCTCGTGCTTGACCGCCCCATGGTTCGCCTGCCGCGCCAGTTCCCCAAGCCGCAGGCAACGCAGGTCTATGCCGGCGATCATTTCTACGTCTACCGGCTCGGCCGCGTGGCGCCGCGCGCCTATTTTGCGACCCACGTGAAGCCGATCGACACTGAAGCGGCGATCGAGTCGCACGAACTGCCGGACTTCGACCGCGCGCGCGAGGCCCTCGTCGATCAGGATACGGTAGCTCAGTTGGGCCCGGGCGTGACCGCAGCCGACAGCGCCGGCCCGGCGAACACCAACGTGACGATCGCGACCTATAGCAACAACACGGTCCGTCTCGACGTGTCCGCTGACCGCGACGGTCTCCTCGTTCTGCACGACCTCTACTATCCCGGCTGGGAAGCTACTGTGGATGGCGTGCGAGTGCCGGTCGTGAAGGCTAACATCCTGTTCCGCGGCATCGAAGTGCCGGCGGGATCGCATATTGTCGAGTTCACGTTCCGGCCGTTTTCGCCGCGCAATCTTGTCGTCGCTGCCTCCGGGCTCCTGCACCGCGGCGAGGATTAGGTCTGTTGTTACGCTGGAAGGCTGTCTTGCTGTGCGCTTCGGCGTTGCTCGCCACGGGCGGCGCCTGTGCGCAGTCGATCTTGTCGCCAATCCCCGCTATGCCCCTGCAGGTGCCGGACACTGGGGCGCCGCGTGTGCCGGGGTCGGGCAGCACCAATCGGGCCGAGCCTCCGGCGCCGGCCGAGCCGGGCCAGGGGCTTGTCTACCTCTCGGCGCTGTTCACCCCGGGCGATGCGCAGCCCGTGCGCGCCGGAATCCGCTGGCGTGTGTTCGAAGAGCGCGCGCAAGCGGACGGCAGCCACAAGCTCGTCATGCAGTCGGACGAGGCAGCCCCGTTCTTCGCGTTGCCCGACGGGGCCTATATCGTTCACGCCGCCTTCGGGCTTGCTGGAGTGACGCGCCGCATCGTCGTCAACGGCCAGACGACGAACGAGCGTCTCGCATTGAACGCCGGTGGGCTGAGCATCATCGATGTCCTCGGCTCGACGCAGCTCCCGGCACAGAAGCTGCAGATCCAGATCTACGTTCCCGACCGCAATGGCTCGGAGGCGAAGCTGATTTTCGCCAACGCGAAGCCGAAGGAAGTGCTTGGATTGCCGGAAGGCAATTACCGTATTATCTCGACGCTGCTCGATACGACGGGAATTTCCGGACAGACCTCGACCGGTAACACGACCAACTCCGTGGTCAGCGCAGACCTGCGCGTGCAGGCAGGCAGGGTCACCGAAGCGACGCTGCGCCATCGCGCCGCGACGATGACTCTGAAGCTTGTCAATGCCGCCGGCGGTGAAGCACTCGCGAATACGACCTTCTCCGTCTTGACTCCGGGCGGTGATAGCATTCGCGAACTGATCGGCGCATTTCCGTCGCTGGTGCTGGCCGAGGGCGAATATGTCGCCATCGCGCGACACGACGGCAAGACTTTTCAGACCACGTTCAAGGTTCAGTCGACGCTCGATCGCGACGTGGAGGTCATCGCGAATTGATTGCGGAGGCCGCGGGTATGCCAGCGAACGTCTGGTGGAAGCGCGGCGTCGTTTACCAAATCTATCCGAGGTCATTTCAGGATACGAATGCCGACGGCATCGGCGATCTCGATGGGATTCGCCGCCGTCTCGATTACCTGGCATGGCTTCAGGTCGACGCGATCTGGATTTCGCCGATCTATCCCTCGCCAATGAAAGATTTCGGCTACGACGTCGCCGATTATTGCGGGGTCGATCCGATCTTCGGTAGGCTCTCAGATTTCGATCGCCTCGTCGAAGAGGCACATGCGCGCGGGCTCAAGCTGATCCTGGATTTCGTGCCGAACCACACGTCGGACCGGCACCCCTGGTTCGTGGAAAGCCGCGCCTCGCGCGACAATCCGAAGCGCGACTGGTACATCTGGCGCGATCCGAAAGCCGACGGTTCACCGCCGAACAATTGGATCAGCAATTTCGGCGGCCCAGCCTGGAGCTTCGATGCGGCGACGGGACAGTACTATTACCACGCCTTCCTGCGCGAGCAGCCCGACCTCAATTGGCGCAATCCGGCAGTGCGCGAGGCGATGCACAATGTGCTGCGCTTCTGGCTCGACCGCGGCGTCGACGGTTTTCGTGTCGATGTGATCTGGCATCTGATTAAGGATGCCGAGTTGCGCGACAATCCGGCGAATCCGGGCTGGACGGCGGGTCAGCGCGAGATCGGGCGGCTCCAGCAAGTGCACTCCGCCGACCAGCCGGAAATACATGAGGTGGTCGCCGAGATGCGCCGCGTGCTCGATGAATATGACGAGCGCATTCTGATCGGCGAGATTTACCTGCCGATCGAGCGCCTCGTCGCCTACTATGGTGAGAATCTTTCCGGCGCGCACCTTCCGTTCAACTTCGCGCTGATAAAGGCGCGATGGGCCGCCGATGCGATCGCCAAGCTGGTCGATGAATACGAGCGGGCGTTGCCGCAAGGCGGTTGGCCGAACTGGGTGCTCGGCAATCATGATCAGCCGCGCATCGCGACGCGCATCGGTGAGCGCCAAGCGCGCCTCGCGGCGCTGCTCTTGCTCACGCTACGCGGCACGCCGACAATGTATTACGGCGACGAGCTCGGGTTCATCAACGTGCCGATCCCGCCCGAGCGGGTGCAGGACCCCTGGGAGAAGAACGAGCCCGGACTGGGCCTCGGCCGCGATCCCTGCCGAACCCCGATGCAATGGTCGGCAGAACGCAATGCGGGCTTTAGCGAGGGCAAGCCGTGGCTGCCGTTAAGCGCAGATCGTGAGACGCGCAATGTGGAAACCTTGCGCAACGACCCGCGCTCGCTCCTGACGCTCTATCGCCGGCTGATCGCGCTTCGGCGTGAGCATCTCGCGCTTAGCATTGGCGATTACGCGTCGGGTGGCGTGGAAGGCAACGTACTTTGGTTCGAGCGACGCTATGGTGAGACGCGGCTGATGGTTGCGCTGAACTTTGGGCAGAAGGCGGTGACGGTTCGTCTGCCGAATGATGCAAACGTCCTTCTGTCTACGTATGTTGATCGAGAGAGCGTGCCGGTCCGCATTGAACTCGCGTTACGGATTGATGAAGGAGTGATTCTCGCGCTTTGAGTCCAGGGTACGAAACTACTGGATTCCCGCTGGCGCGGGAATGACAATGAGGCGCGTCAAGCGAGAAGCCGCATGATCAACGACCTCTGGTACAAGAACGCCATCATCTATTGCCTCTCGGTCGGCACCTATATGGATGCCAACGGCGACGGCATCGGCGACTTCCAGGGCCTGATGCGGCGGCTCGATTATCTGCATGGGCTCGGCATCACCGCGATCTGGCTGATGCCGTTCCAGACCTCGCCCAATCGCGACGACGGTTATGACGTTGCCGATTACTATAACGTCGATGCGCGCTATGGCACGCTCGGCGATTTCGTCGAGTTCACGCATGGCGCCAAGCAGCGCGGCATCCGCGTCATCATCGATCTCGTCGTCAACCATACCTCGAACGAACATCCCTGGTTCAAGGAGGCGCGCAAAGACCCGCAGTCGAACTATCGCAACTGGTATCTCTGGTCGAAGAAGAAGCCGCCGAGCGCCAACAAAGGCATGGTCTTTCCCGGCGTGCAGAAAACCACCTGGACTTATGATTCGGTCGCGAAGGAATATTACTTCCACCGCTTCTACAAGTTTCAGCCGGACCTCAACACGTCGAACCCACTGGTCCAGGCCGAAATCCTCAAAATCATGGGTTTTTGGATTCAGCTCGGCGTATCCGGGTTTCGCATGGACGCGGTGCCCTTCGTCATCGGCACTAAAGGCGCCGGCATCAAGACGCCGCGCGAACAATACGACATGCTGCGCAGCTTCCGCGAATTTCTGCAATGGCGCGCGGGTGATTCCATTATTTTGGCCGAAGCCAATGTGTTGCCCGACGCCGACATGCAGTATTTCGGCGATGACGGCGAACGCATGCAGATGATGTTCAATTTCCAGGTCAACCAGCATCTCTTCTATGCGCTTGCCTCGTCTGACACGCGGCCGCTGATCCAATCGCTGAAAGCGACGAAGCCACGGCCGGCCACTGCGCAATGGGGGCTGTTCCTGCGCAATCACGACGAACTCGATCTCGGGCGCCTTTCGCACAAAGAACGACAGGTTGTGTTCGATGCATTCGGTCCCGAACCCGAGATGCAGCTCTACGATCGCGGCATCCGCCGCCGACTTGCGCCGATGCTCGCCGGCGACCGCCGGCGCATCGAGCTCGCCTACAGCCTGATGTTCACGCTGCCCGGCACGCCGGTCATCCGCTACGGCGACGAGCTCGGCATGGGCGACGACCTGAAACTGCCGGAGCGCAATTGCGCGCGCACCCCCATGCAGTGGTCGAACGAGCCGCATGGCGGCTTCACCAAGAGCGACAAGCCCGTTATGCCAGTGATTTCGGGTGGCCCGTACGGCTTCGAGCACATCAACGCGGCGATCCAGCGCCGTCATGATGATTCGATGCTGAACTGGACCGAACGCATCATCCGCATGCGCAAGGAAGTGCCGGAGATCGGCTGGGGCGATTACGAAATCTTGCGCATGCGCGATCCGGCGATCCTCGCCATGCGCTACGACTGGCGCAACAATTCCGTCGTCTCCCTGCACAATCTCGATGCGAAGGCGCGCGAGATCACCTTCAACGTCGGGCTCGACCGCGAGGGCGGACGGCTGCTGATCAATTTACTGTCTGAGGACCACAGCGAAGCGCAGGAGAACGGAAAGCATCGCCTCGTCATCGAGGGCTACGGCTATCGCTGGTATCGTGCCGGGGGTCTCGATTATCTCCTGCGGCGCACCGAAGCATAAGAGCAGAAAAAGGGCGCGCCCTTTACGAACGCACTCTTGTGGCAGGCGTTCAATGCGCCTTATTCGTGTTGTTGATCGCGATCCGCTTTGCCGCCGCCTGCGCCTTCGCCGATTTCGGCAGAGTGACGGTCAAGACACCGTTCTTGAAATCGGCGCCGACCTTCTCCGCCTCCACCTCGAAGCCGAGCGGAATACGACGCTCGAAGCGGCCGTAATAGCGCTCGCTGAATTGCCGTTCTTTGTCGTCCACTTCCGACTTCTTCTCACCGCGGATCGTAAGAGCCCCGTCTTCCATCAGCACTTCGACGTCTTTTCCCTCAAGACCCGGCAGTTCAGCCGCGACGCGCATATCCTTGTCGGTCTCTGTTACTTCGACACTCGGCCAAGCCGGCATCCGCCCGGACAAGGAGGGCGCGCCGAAGTCGCGGAAGGTTTCGTCGAACAGGCGGTTCATCTCACGATGTAACGTGAGGAAGGGGCTCGCCTGTTCATTGCCGTAGAGGCTCGGGACCGGATTTCTTTCGCGGCCCCACGGAATCAGGTCTCGCATGGTCATGGATCATGTCCTCCGTTGAGCAACATGGCTTCTAAAGGAGGAGCATCCGGAGAGCCGGACGCTCCCCTACCGAGAGACCCTTGTAGGCGTCCCGCGGCGACTTCGATCTGGGAATCGCATGGACGGTCGTCAAGAGGTGGGCAACCGCGTGCGAATGGCCTGGTTCACGCCTCTTTCAACCCGTATTCCGGCAGGCCCTGCTCGCTGCCGTAATATTTGTAGGGCAGGAATTTGCCCGACATCGTGAACTTGACGCGGTCACCTTTCGGATTGGGGAGCCGCTCCATCTGCAGATCGAAGTCGATCGCCGACATGATGCCGTCGCCGAATTCTTCCTCGATCAGCGCCTTCCAGGCCGGGCCGTTGACCATCACCAGTTCGTAGAAGCGGTAGATGAGCGGGTCGCTCGGCGGCATTGCCATGCCGCGCATGGGTACCTCATTGAGCATGCGTTGTTCGCTCTCGGAAAGGTCGAAAAGCTCGGCGGCCTTCTTCGCCAGCGGCTTGATCAGCTTCATCTGGCCGAGCAGCGCTCCGACGACCAGCACCTCGGACATGCCGCCGATCGCGCCGGTGATGTGCTTCCAGGTCCAGCCCTTCTCGCGCTTGATGTCGAGGATTTTTTCGGTGAGCGCTTCCCGCTTCATGCTGTTCTCCTGCTCAAGATGCGAGCAAGGCACGCGCAAAGCGGATGCCAATCTGACCTCCCTCCCTGAATCACGCACCTCCTGGTGCCCAGGATGATGCCGGAGCGGGTGTGCACGGGGAGGTCTG
>Ga0136846_1223751_pt1 | contig 16376 bp, 18 predicted proteins | sample HopSoiMetagenom2_FD_96841 | JGI IMG/M metagenome (GOLD analysis project Ga0136846, IMG submission 96841) | Grasslands soil microbial communities from Hopland, California, USA - 2 Assembly 2016 (version 4) | ecosystem: Environmental > Terrestrial > Soil > Grasslands | place: USA: Hopland... | reverse complement strand
TCGGCCCGACTGCCCCGGCGGCCGCACCACGGTTGTACACACCGCAGTAGTCGTTCGAGCTACCAAGCAGGACCTGCGTGTTCCGCGGATCGACGCCGACGGACGGCTCGTTCTCGCGTCCGCGCGAGACGGAGCACTCCGCGAGCGTCGCATCCGTGTACGCGATTCCTGTCGCCAGCGTGTAGTTGCTGACGTAACCGCTGTTGTCGTTCGTCAGCCGCACGTCTGCGCCCGGTGTCGACGCGCCGGCGATGCCGACGGCAATGAGTGCCGCCGCGAGCACGGCGACGAGTGCAAATCGTCTCACTATCTCCCCCTTCGTTTGCCCCTCGGTTTGGCGCCGGGGACCCTAGCTCAGAAGCTGTAGCGCTGTTCCTTCCAGTAGTCGGCCTCGTTGTGGTACCCGTAACGCTCCCAGAACCCTGGCTGGTCGGCCGCGAGCAGCTCCAGGCCGCGCAGCCACTTGGCGCTTTTCCAGAAGTAGCGGGACGGGACGACGAGTCGCAACGGCCACCCGTGGTCCGGTTCGAGCGGGGCGCCGTCGGCTTCCCAGGCGATCAGCGACTTGTCGTCCTCGAGCGCCTCGAGCGGGAGGTTCGCGGTGAAGCCCTGCTCTGCGTGCGCAAGCACGAACCGCGCTTCCGGCTTCGGGCGCGCGCGCTTCGCAAGCTCGCGCCAGTGCACGCCCTTGAAGCTCGTGTCGAACCGACTCCAGCGCGTGACGCAGTGGATGTCGGTCGTGACCTCGGCCTGCGGCAGCGCCTGAAGCGCGTCGTACGTAAGCGTGAGCGGCTCCTCCACCGCGCCGAAGATCTTGAAGTCCCACGTGGCGAGGTCGGTCTGCGGGACGGTCCCCGCGTGCAGCACGGGCCACTTCTCAGTCAGGTACTGGCCGGGCGGGAGTCGCGCCGGGTCGAGCCCCCTGTCGATCAGCTTCTGCTCGGCCTTGCCACGGAAGAGCGACATGCCGACCTACACTAGTTGCGATGCCGAGCGTTGCGTTTCGCCCGCGTGCCTTCGTCCGCGTGTCGGGGCCCGACGCGGAGGATTTCCTCCAGCGCATGGTCTCGAACGACGTCGCTGCCGCCGACCGCTGCGACGCGTTGCTGTTGACGCCGAAGGCGCGGATCGTCGCGCCGCTGAGCGTCGTGCGCCGCGCGCCTGACGACTTCCTGCTCCTCACCGAGCCGGAGCTGGGCGACGTCGTCCGCACGCAGCTGCTGCGCGCACGGTTCGCGGCGAAAGTCGAGATCGAGCCGGAGGAGCACGAGTCCTGGCTCGTGCTCGGCGGCGAGGAGGTGCTCGACGAGCGGCCGCCGGGCGACGAAGCGACCGACGAGGACGTCGAGCGCTGGCGCATCGAGTCGCGCATCCCGCGCTGGGGCCGCGAGCTCGACGACTCCATCCTCCCGGCCGAGGCCGGCCTCGAGGAGACGCACATCAGCTTCAGCAAAGGGTGTTACCCGGGGCAGGAGCCGATCGCCCGCCAGCACTACCGGGGCAAGGTCAACCGCCGGCTGCGAGTCCTCGACGTCGAGGGCGAAGCGGCGCCGGGGGACGAGCTCCAACTGGGCGAAAAGATCGTCGGCCGGATTACGAGCGCTGCCAACGGCATAGCCCTCGGTTACGTGCGCACAGAGATTCCTGACGACGCGGACCTCGAGCTCGCCGCGAAGCCGGGCTCCGCCCGGCTTCGCCACTAACGCGCGCCGGTTCTTGCGCGGCAAATGCGCCCGGCATGATTCGAACATGCGACCTCAGCCTCCGCAGGGCTGCGCTCTATCCCCTGAGCTACGGGCGCTCTGCAGTGAGTCAGTGTAGCGCCTGAGCGCGCACGTTTTCGGCTCGCGCAACGCGAGCAAGACGCTTGCATGACGGACATACCGGACCAGATCGTGCTGAAACGCGACCGCGACCTGGAAGGGCGAGCCTGGGAGATCTGGCTACGCCGCGGCCTCTTCACGCTGTTGCCGCTGGTGTCGCTACTCGGTCTGCTGAACGTGTTCGGCCAGCACGCGTCGACGACGACTGCGAACGCGGCCGGCGCCGCATCTCTGAAGCTGTACGCGCCGTCGCGCGTGCGCGGCGGATTGATCTACGAGGCGCGCTTCCACGTCACGGCGCAGCGCGATCTGAAGCAGGCGACGCTGGTGCTGAGCCCCGGCTGGCTCGAGAGCATGACCGTCAACACGATCGAGCCGTCGCCCGTGGGCGAGGCAAGTGACGACGGCCGTCTGAGCCTCGACCTCGGGCACATCCCGGCAGGCGGCTCGTACCTGTTGTTCATCCAGTTCCAGACGAACCCGACGAACATCGGCCATCGCGACGCGTCCGTGACACTGAAGGACGGCTCGCAGACGCTCCTGAGCGTGCACCGCACCATCACGATCTTCCCCTGAGACATGGACATCGTCCTTCGCGCCATCTTCCTGTACGCATTCGTCGTCTTCGTCATGCGCGTGATCGGTCGCCGCGAGCTCTCGTCGATGACGCCGTTCGACCTCGTGTTGCTGATCATCCTCGGTGACGCGATCCAGCAGGGCCTGACGCAGGACGACTACTCCGTCACCGGCGCCGTGCTCGCGATCGCGACGATCGCATCCCTCCAGGTGTTCACGTCGTACCTGTCGTTCCGCTCGCGGCGCGCACGCAAGGTGCTCGAGGGCGAGCCGCTGGTGCTGGTCGATCACGGCGAGATCGTGCAGCGGAATCTGCGACGCGAGCGCATGACGGAGGAAGAGGTAGCGGAGGAGGCGCGCCAGCAGCAGATCGGCTCGCTGGACGACGTCGCGTGGGCCATCGTCGAGTCGAACGGGACGATCAGCTTCATCAAGAAGAATTAGCCGTCTGACCCTGTTCCTCTCCGAAAGCGACGTACGGGAACTGCTCTCGCCCGCAGACGCGGTCGAGGCGGTCGAAGCCTGCTTTCGCCGGATGGCGGGCGACGGCGTGCACATCGCGCCGCGCCGCCGGCTCGAGGTCGAGGACGGACGGCTCGCGGACATGGCGGCATCGGATCTCGAGCTCGGCTACGCAGGCGTGAAGGCATACGTCGGGATGGCCGACGGCGCAGCGTTCGTCGTGTCGCTCTTCTCGACCAAGCGGCCGGAGCTCGTCGCCGTTGTCGAGGCCGACTGGCTCGGGCGCCTGCGCACGGGCGCGGCGAGCGCCGTTGCCGCCAAGTACCTCGCGCGCGAGGGCGCAAGGACGCTCGGTGTGATCGGCTGCGGCGGGCAGGCGGAGACACAAGTCGCATGCATGCGCGCTGCGTTGCCCGGCCTGGAGCACGTTGTCGCGTACTGCCGCACGGAGCGCAACCTGCGGGAGTTCTGCGAAACGGTCGGGGTCGAAGCAGGCGAGAGCCATCGCGACGCAGCAGCGCAGGACGTCGTCGTCACGATCACGACGTCGCGCGATCCGGTGTTGCGCGGAGAGTGGCTGCAGCCCGGCGCGCTCGTGTGTGCGGCCGGCGCGAACAACGGCAGGTCGCGGGAGCTCGACAACGTCGTGCTCGAGCGCGCGTCGCTCGTCTGCTGTGACTGGCTGCCGCAGGCGCGCATCGAGTCGGCGGACCTCAGCGAGCCCGTCGCGAGCGGCGTACTCGACTGGCTCGAGGTGCACGAGCTGCACGAGGTCGTCGGCGGCGAGCTGCCCGGACGTCAGTCGGCCGACGACATCGTCGTGTTCAAGTCGAACGGAATTGCGGCGTGGGACATCGCCGTCGCCGCCGCCGTGGTCGAGCGAGCTTCAGCCCGTTCGGGCTGACTCGAGCTCGCGGCGGGTGTCGTCCACGGCCTCGTCGCCGAGGGCCTGGATCACTTCGGGCCGGTCGAGCAGGCGCAGGCGCTGCTGCGGCGTCAGGCGGTTCTGCACGTAGCGGTCCTCGAGGATCTCGCCGAGCCCGCGGCCGCGACCGTGCTCGCGGATCACGTAGGCCGCGACGCGCTCCTCGGCGCTCGAGCGAGCGAAGAGAAACGAGAACGGCGACCGCAGCATGCTCGAAATGCTCTGCATCGGGGCGATTGTATCCTTGCCGTGTGAGGCGGAAATCGACGGAGGGCCGCTTCGCCGAGCGGGTCGTCCACGGCGTCGACGACGCAGGGGCCGAAGAGACGATCGTGGTTTGGATCGAGCGCAAGCAGGGCGCCGTGTGGGCCGTCGGGCGCGCGGTCAATCCACAGCACCGTTCGAGCGACGAGCCGCGTCGCGACGACTACCTGTTCGAGGGCTACGAGCTGGACGACTGCCTGATGGCTGCGAACGAAATGCTCGAGGACGATTTGAGCGTGTCCGAAAAAGACGGACGGCCCGAACATCTCCGGCCCTTCACGCGCGACGAGATGCTGAAGCCCTTAGAGCGCTGGTTCTTCGGCCGGTGAGCTCGCGCGAAAGCTGCGCTCTCCGCTGGTCTCGCGCGAAAGCTGCGCTTTCGCGCGACTTGAGAACGCCGCTTCGCGGGGAACGTGCGCGGGCCGAGCCCGCGCACTCCAGTACTGCTGGGCGATTGTCGGTGTCCGCGCGCGGTGGCGGCTTCGCCGTCCCCGCACGCGTGAGTTCGGCCTCCGGTTAGTGCGGCTTCGCCTGCACTAACCTCCGGCCCTTGTCGTTTGACTTTGGGGCCAGCGGAGCTTTGCGTCGGGGATGGGATCACCGTGGGGGTCGTGCGTCGGGAAGCCGAGGGCCTTGTCGATTCGCTCCTCCAGCTCTTCGGAGATCACGTGCTCGAGCCGCTCCGCTTCGTCGTGCACGTCGTCGATATCGAGCCCGAGCGTCTCGGCGAGATAGAGCTCGAGCAGCCGGTGGTGGCGGATGACTTCGAGCGCGACCTTTTCGCCGGCCGTCGTCAGCGTGATCCCGCGGTACGGCTCGTGTACGGCGAGGCCGAGCGCGGCGAGCTTCTTCACCATCGCGCTCGCCGACGCGGGCGACACGCCCTGGCGCTTCGCGAGCGCGGTCACGGAAACACGTCCGCTGTCGGCGCCGAGCTTGTAGATCTCGCGCAGGTAGTCCTGGATCGCGTCAGTTAGCGCGGGCCTGGCCACGAACACAGTCTAGGCTGCCGTTCGTGCTGATCCGTATCGGGCATTCCGCCGATCCCGATGACGCGTTCATGGTCTGGGCGCTCGCGACGGGACACGTCGACGCGCGCGAGTTCGAGTTCGAGCTCGTCCCCGAGGACATCCAGGTTTTGAACGAATGGGCACTCGAAGGGCGCCTCGAAGTGACCGCGCTCTCGATGGCGACGTACCCGCTCGTCCGAGACCGGTACGACCTGCTGCCGCACGGCGCGTCGATCGGTGCGGGCTACGGGCCGATCGTCGTCGCACGCGAGGAAATGTCGCTCGACGATCTGCGCGCCATCGAGATCGCCGTGCCGGGCCGGCTGACGACTGCGTTCCGCGTGCTCGGAATGGTGCTCGGGCCCGACTTCGCGCACCGAGCGCTGCCGTTCGACCGCATCCTCGACGAGGTGAAGGACGGTCGTGCCGACGCCGGCCTGCTCATCCACGAGGGCCAGCTGACCTACGCCGACGAGGGTCTCGTCAAGGTCCTCGACCTCGGCGAGTGGTGGCTGCTCGAGACAGGTCTGCCGCTGCCGCTCGGCGTCAACGTCGTGCGGCGCGACGTGCCGCGGCGCGACGAGCTCTCGGACGTGCTGCTCGCCTCGATCAATGCCGGCCTGGAACACCGCGAGGAAGCGACGACGTACGCGCTCGGGTTCGCACGCGACCTCGCGTACGACGACGCCACGCGCTTCATCGACATGTACGTGAACGAGCTGACGTGCGACTACGGCGACGAGGGCCGCAAGGCCGTCGAGGAGTTCCTCCGCCGCGTCTAACGGACGGCGCGCTCGAGCGCGCCGTGTGCATCGTCCAGCACGGGGTCGCCGTGCGTCGGCAGCAACACGTCGACCGGCAGGTCGAGCAGCGGCCGGAGCTTCGCCTTGTAGTCGTCCCGCGTTCCCTTCGCCCAGTCCGATTCGAGCCACGCGTCGGGGATCGGCCCGCCGCCGGGCAGGCTGTCGCCGATCACGAGCGCGTTCTGCGCCGGGATCCACAGCGTCCGCTCGCCGGGGAAGAACGCCGGCTGCGCGGTGACGTCGGGCGGCAGGTCGTCGCCACGGATCGGGAGCCCCAGCTTCTTCGCGTCGCGGGCGTGCCACTCGCCGGTGAGCACGACCTGCACGTCGCCCTCACGCGTCAGCTCGTCGGGCGGCGCGATCGGATCGAAGAGCACGATTCCGTCGCCGGTGCGCAGCGCGTAGGACCGCACTTCGGGGCCCCAGTGCGGGTCGTCGTCCCATTCCGGGTGACGGCCGGTCCACGTCCACAGTCCCCCCGCGAGCTCGTGCACGACGGGCACCCTACAGCCACTACCCTGACCGGGTGAGTCGCGCAGTCGTGCTCTCGGGGGTGCGCACGCCGATCGGGCGGTACGGCGGCGCGCTCGCCAACACCCGGCCCGACGACCTCGCCGCGACGGTCATCGCCGAGGCCGTGCAGAGGGCGCGCGTGTCGCCCGAGGAGATCGAGGACGTCTACTTCGGCGCCGCGAACCAGGCCGGCGAGGACAACCGCAACGTAGCGCGGATGGGCGTTCTGCTCGCCGGACTGCCGGACAGCATCGCCGGGGTCACCGTCAACCGTCTCTGTGCGTCGGGGCTGTCCGCCGTCGTCTCCGCGTGCCACGCGATCGCCGCGGGTGACGGTGACCTGTTCGTCGCCGGCGGCGTCGAGTCCATGAGCCGCGCGCCGCTGGTCTTCGGGAAGCCGGAGCACGCGTTCGCGCGCGGGAACCAGACGGTCTGGGACACGACACTCGGCTGGCGCTTCCCGAACCCGCGGCTGGAGGAGCTGTTCCCACTCGAGTCGATGGGCGAGACCGGCGAGAACGTCGCGGAGCGCTGGAAGGTGTCGCGCGAGGATCAGGACGCGTTTGCGCTTCGCTCGCAGCAACGGTGGGCGGAGGCCGCCGCGGCGCACCGCTTCGACGACGAGCTGGTGGCTGTCGACGGCGTCGACCGTGACGAGCATCCACGTCCCGACACCGGCGCCGAGAAGCTCGCCGCTCTGAAGCCTGCGTTCCGTTCGAACGGCACGGTCACGGCGGGAAACTCGAGCGGGCTGAACGACGGAGCCGCCGCCCTCGTGATCGCGAGCGAGGAGAAGGCGCGTGCGCTCGGCGTCGAGCCGCTCGGTGCTTTCGTCGGCAGCGCGGTCGCCGGAGTCGACCCGCGGGTGATGGGCATCGGGCCGATTCCCGCCGTACGCAAGCTGCTCGGTCGAACGGGAATCGAGGTCGCCGACCTCGACCTCGTGGAGCTGAACGAGGCCTTCGCGTCGCAGAGCCTCGCCGTGATTCGCGAGCTCGGCCTGGACGAGGAGAAGGTCAACGTCAACGGCGGCGCGATCGCGCTCGGGCACCCGCTCGGGATGAGCGGCGCCCGGCTCGTGGTCTCTCTTCTGCACGAGCTCAGGCGCCGCGACGGCACCTATGGGCTGGCGACGCTGTGCGTCGGCGTCGGCCAGGGCCAGGCAGCCCTCTTCAAGCGCGGCTAGCCGAGCGCCGATACGACCCTGATGAGGGTCGAGAGCCGCCTCAGCTGGCTGGCAGCCGCCGCCGGATCGGCGCTGTGCGCCGCCGTGGCCGTCGTCGGCGCCGACGCCCGCTGGCTCGCCGCGCTCGGCGCCGTGATCACGCACGCCCGGCACGTGCCCAGCTCGATCCCTTATGCCGCGGCGCCGTCGCACGACTGGGTGAACGTGCCGGCGCTCGGCGAGCTGGTCTTCCACTGGATCTGGGTGCTCGGCGGCGAACGCGGGCTCGTCCTCGCGCAGGCCGTCGCGGTGGGCGTGATGTTCGCACTCCTCGTACGCGACATGCGCGACTCGGACGCGCAGGATGGCGCCTCCGCGCTCGTGCTCGTCGCGCTTCCCTTCGGCGCGATCGCCTCGCTCTTCGTCGTGCGGGCACAGCTCTTCTCGCTGCCGCTGTTCGCGCTGACGCTGTACCTCCTGCGCAGCGAGGCCCGGGCGCCGTCGCGGAGGGTCTGGTTGGTCGTGCCGCTCGTCGCGCTGTGGTCCAACCTGCACGGTGGCGTGCTGATGGGGGTCGCCGTGTCGGCGGTGTACCTCGTGCTCGAGCGGGGGCGCCGCGAGCCGGGGACCGCACTCGGCGTGCTCCTCGCCACCGGCGCTGCGCTCTTCGCCACACCGGGGCTCGCCCACACGGCGCGTTACTACGCCGGGGTGTTCCACAGCGAGCCCGCAGCCCGCGGCTTCGGTCTGTGGGCGTCGTTGTCGCTGCGGAACCCGCTCGATCTGGTGTTCGTCGCCCTCGCCGTCCCGCTCGTCTGGTTCGCCGTCCGGTCGCGGCCGAAGCTCTGGGAGCTCGCGTGCATCGCGCTCCTGTCGTTCGCCGCCGTTCACGTGTCGCGCAACTCGATCTGGCTGCTCCTGTTCGTCGCGTCTCCGGCTGCGGTCGGCGCCGGGATGACGCGCGTGCGCAACGCACGCGGCGCCGACGGGCTCGTCCACCTCTTCGCCTGGTCGCTGCCGGTCCTGTTGCTGGTCGCCGCCCTGACGCGCGCGCCCGTGCAGACGGTCGCCGGGGCGCCGCTCCGTGCGCAGGCGGCGCGGCTCGCCGCGGGCAAGCCGATCGTCGCCGACGACGAGAACGCGGAGGCCCTGGCCCTCGACGGCCGGCGCGTCTGGATCGCGAACCCGATCGATGCGTTCGAGGAACGGCAGCAGGACGTGTTCCTCAGCTGGTTGCAGGGGCAACGCGCGGGCGACGTCCTCCTGCGACACCGCGACGTCGTGCTCGTTCAGATCGGCAGCGTGGCGCAGCGTCGTGTCGCGCACATGCGCGCGTTCCGCGAGGTCGCACGCGACCGCGCCGCGGTGCTCTACCGCCGCGTCAGCTGAGCGGGGGGCGGATGTAGATCACGCCCTCGTGCTTGATCGGCACGAACGGCGCGCCGATGCTCGTGATCACGCTCTCCGCGTGCGCCATCAACTCATCGCACGCAACGGCCGTGTCGTCGCCGCACGGCACCTCGATGCAGACCTCGTCGACCGCCTGCGCGTCGAGCCCCGCCTCGCGCAGCTCCTGCAGCAGCCGGTCGCGGTCGGGAATGCGCGCAGCTTCGACGTGAACCGTCTCGGCCATGGCGAGGATGTCTCCGGCGTCGGGGTGCCCGAAACCCCTATCCTTTCCCGCCCGGATGGCTGTCACGACTGAACGCGAGTACGGGCTCTTCATCAACGGCGAGCTCGTCGAGCCGCAGTCCGGCGAGCTGCGTGAGCTGACGGAGCCCGCGAGCGGCGATGCGCTCGCGCGTGTCGCGATCGCGGGCGAGCAGGACGTCGACAGCGCGGTGGACGCCGCGCGCGCCGCGCTCGCCGGCCCGTGGGGGAAGACCCCGCCGAGCGAGCGCTCCCGCCTCCTGCACGCGCTCGCGGACGCCATGGTCGCCAACCGCAAGGAGCTCGCCGAGCTGGAGGTGCGCAACGTCGGAAAGGCGCTCTCGTCCGTGAAGGCGGAGCTCAGCCAGGGTGTCGAGAACTTCCGCTTCTACGCGTCTGCAATCGCGTCGATCGCCGGGCGGTCGAACACGCTCGGCGGGTCGCTGCTCTTCTATTCGCTCAAGGAGCCGGTCGGCGTCGCGGGCCAGATCGTTCCCTGGAACTACCCGCTGATGATGACGACGTGGAAGCTCGCGCCTGCGCTCGCGGCAGGCTGCACCGTCGTGCTGAAGCCGGACGACGCGACGCCGTTGTCGGCGCTTCGCCTCGCCGAGCTCGCATCCGAGGTCGGCTTCCCGCCGGGCGTCGTCAACGTGGTGCCGGGTCCCGGCCCGTCGACCGGCGCGTACCTCGTCCGGCATCCCGGCGTGGACAAGATCGCCTTCACCGGATCGACGGAGACGGGCGGCGAGATCATGCGGCTCGCGTCGGCCCCGATCAAGCGCCTGACCCTCGAGCTCGGCGGCAAGAGCCCGAGCCTCGTCTTCGCCGACGCGAACCTCGTCGACGCGATCCCCAGCTCGGTGTGGTCGATCTACTACTCCGCGGGCCAGAGCTGCGAGGCGCGCTCGCGCGTGCTCGTCGAGCAGTCGATCTACGACGACTTCGTGTCGGAGTTCTCCGGCAAGACGGAGCAGCTGCGGGTGGGCGACCCCCTCGATCCGGAAACCCAGATCGGCTCCCTGATCTCCACGGCGCACCGCGACAAGGTCCACGGGTTCGTCGAGCAGGGCCGCGAGGAGGGCGCCGAGGTCGTCACCGGCGGCGACAGCGTCGGCGACGGCAAGGGCGCGTTCTACAAGCCCACGGTGCTGGCGAAGGTCGAGAGCTCGATGACGGTCGCGCAGGAGGAGATCTTCGGGCCGGTCGTGACCGTGATCCCCTTCGAGGACGAGAAGGACGCGATCCGGATCGCGAATGACGTGCGCTACGGCCTGATGGCGACCGTCTGGACGAGCGATCCCGCCCGCGGCCACCGGATCGCGAGCCGTCTCAAGTCGGGCACCGTCGGGATCAACACGCCGTACACCGCGTTCCCTGGCATTCCGTTCGGCGGCTACAAGCAGTCGGGCTTCGGCCGTGAGCTCGGGCTCGAGACGCTCGACCTCTATCTCGAGACGAAGAGCGTTCTCGTCTCCACGAGCCCGAAGCCGTTCAACCCGTTCGGGCTGTAAACCGAACTGCCGGGTCAGACCCATGGGTCTGACCCCAGCCTTTCGCACGTTGAGATGATCCGGCCGTGAGAGTGCTGGAGCGACTCGAGCAGCTGTACGCGATCGGCGGCGGCGCCGGCGCGAACCGCGTCGGCGGCACGCCGGACGAGGATCACGCGCACGACCTCGCCGCCGGCTGGATGCGCGATGCGGGCCTGACGGTCGAGGTCGACCCGGCCGGGAACCTGATCGGCCGCACCGAGCAGCCGGGGGTGTGGACCGGATCGCATCTCGACTCGGTTCCGGACGGCGGGAAGTTCGACGGCGCCCTCGGCGTCGTCGCGGCGATCGAGGCCGTCGAGCGCGTCGGCAAGGGCGCGGTCGTCGTCTTCCGCGACGAGGAGCGCGGGTGCGTCGGCAGCATGGCGTTCGTCGCGCGCCGCGACCTGCCGGAGTGCTTCCTGGAGGTGCACGTCGAGCAGGGCCCGGTGCTGGAACGTGCGGGCGCACCCGTCGGGCTCACGCGCGGCATCGTCGGGATCGTTCGCGGGGAGCGGGTCTTCGTCGGCGAGGCCGGCCACGCCGGGACGGTGCCGATGGCCGGCCGCCGTGACGCCCTCGTCGACGCGGCTGAGTTCGTCCTGCGCGTCCGCGACCTGGCCGCGAACGTGGACGGCGCCGTCGGCACGGTCGGCCAGGTCTACGTCGAGCCGGGCGCCGCCAACGTGATTCCCGCACGCGTGCGCCTCTCCGTCGACGTGCGCGCGCCCGACCGCGCGCGGCTCGACAGCCTCGTCGCGGCGCTGGAGCTCGACCCCGACTTTCGCCTCGAGCCGGTGCCGATGGCCGAGCGCCCGCTCGCGGCCCTTCGCGACGAGATCGAGCGCCGCGGCTTGCCCGTCGTCGAGCTGCCGTCGGGGGCGGGCCACGACGCCGCGATCCTCGCCGCCGCCGGCGTGCCGACCGCCATGCTCTTCGTCCGCAGCCTGAACGGCGGTGTCAGCCATTCGCCCGAGGAAGAGTCCTCGCCCGAGGACGTCGGCCTCGCCGTGGACGTCCTCACGGCCGCCCTCGAGGCGTTGACCTAGGCACCGCCCGCCGCCCGTCCTATAGTCGCGTCGGTCGGCCCCGCACGGATCATCAGGAGAGAGGAGACCATGAAGAGACGGAGGTTCGCCCTCGCCTTGCCGCTCGTCCTCGCCGTAGCGCTCGTCCTCGCGCTCGGCGTCTCGACCGGCTCGGCGCGGACGCACAGCAAGGCCGCGGCGTACAAGGCCGCTTGGATCTATGTCGGCCCGCACGACGACCACGGGTGGTCGCAGGCGCACGACAAGGGACGCCTGTACGTGCAGAAGCAGCTCGGCTCGAAGGTGCAGACGACGTTCAAGGAGCTCGTGCCGGAAGGACCGCAGACGTGCCAGGTGATCGAGAGCCTCGTCCGCGACGGCAACAAGATCATCTTTGCGACGTCGTTCGGTTTCCAGAACTGCATGGTCTCGGAGGCCAAGAAGCACCCCGACGTGAAGTTCGAGCAGGCGACCGGGACTGCGCAGTCGAAGAACCTCGCCGAGTACTTCGGCGCCGGCGAGGACGCCATCTACCTGTCCGGGATGGCCGCCGGCGCGGCGAGCAAGAAGGGCGTGATCGGGTACGTCGTGCCGTTCGCGATCCCCGAGGTGATCCGGCATGCGAACGCGTTCGCCCTCGGGGCGCAGGCGACGCATCCCGGCATGAAGGTTCATCTGATCTGGACGAACTCCTGGCTCGATCCGGGCAAGGAGAAGCGCGCGGCGCAGAACCTCGTCGCCGCCGGCTCCGACGTGCTGGGGCAGAACGTCGACAGTCCCGCGACCGGGCAGTTCGCCGAGTCGAAGGGCGTGCCGTGGGTGGGCTACGACTCCGACGCGCGCACGTTCGCGCCGAAGCAGTGGTTGACGGCTGCCGTCTACAACTGGGGCCCGTACTACCTCAGGCGCGTGAAGGCCGCGATGAACAACAGCTGGAAGAGCGGCTTCTACTACGGCAGCATCAAGGACGGGATGATCGGGCTCGCCTCGTACGGCCCGAAGGTGACCGCAAAGACGAAGAACGCGATCGCGGCGAAGAAGTCGGCGATCGTGAGCGGCAAGTTCTACGAGTTCAGAGGCCCGCTGTACGACCAGAAGGGCAAGCTCCGAGTGAAAAAGGGGCAGAAGCTCTCGGTCAAGGACCTGTACGCGATGAACTGGCTCGTCAAAGGCGTGATCGGTAGCGCCAAGGGCTGATCGTCTGGGCGGGGAGGCGCAAGCCTCCCCGCCGCCTCCTGCAGTCGCGCTGCGGGGAATCACGAAGCGGTTCCCCGCGGTCGTCGCCAACGAAGACGTCGACTTCGAGGCGGCGCCCGGCGAGGTGCACGCGCTGCTCGGCGAGAACGGCGCCGGCAAGACGACGCTGTCCAACATCCTGACCGGCCTCTACCGCCCGGACGAGGGCGAGATCCGCCTGTGGGGGGACGACGTGGAGTTCCACTCGCCGCGTGACGCGCTCGACGCGGGCATCGCGATGGTGCACCAGCATTTCCGCCTCGTTCCGCCGTTCACCGTTGCCGAGAACGTCGTGCTCGGCGACCACCGTGACGTCGGGCGCACGTTTCGGCTTCATCCGCGCGCGATCGAGCGCCGAGTGTCCGAGCTCTCCGGACGCTACGGCATGGCGGTCGACCCCCGCGCACGCATCTGGCAGCTCTCGCTGGGCGAGCAGCAGCGCGTCGAGATCCTCAAGGCGCTGTACAAGGACGCGCGCATCCTGATCCTCGACGAGCCGACCGCCGTCCTGACGCCCCAGGAGGCGCGTGGCCTGTTCGAGACGATCCGCGCGATGGCCGACGACGGGCGCACGGTCATCTTCATCTCGCACAAGCTGCACGAGGTGAAGGCCGTCGCCGATCGCGTGACGATCCTGCGACGGGGGCGGTCTGTCGCAACCGTCGCTGCGTCCGACGCGACGCCGCGCTCGCTCGCCGCCCTGATGGTCGGACGCGAGATCGCACTCGGCGGCCGCGCCCGCGGCGACCGGGAGATCGGCGAATCGTGCCTCGAGCTCGAAGGTGTGGACGCCGACGGCGACCGCGGCGTGCCGGCGGTCAACGATGTGACGCTCGCGGTCCGCCGTGGCGAGATCGTCGCCGTGGCGGGCGTCGCCGGTAACGGCCAGCGTGAGCTTGCCGAGACGATCGCCGGAATGCGCGCAGCGACGGACGGAACGATCCGCGTCGCCGGCCGCGCCCTGAAGGGAGGTGACGCGCGCGAGGCGATCGGCGCCGGTGTCGCGTACGTTCCGGAGGATCGGCTCGGGACGGGGGTCGCACCGGGCCTGAGCATCGCGGACAACGTCGTGCTGAAGTCGTACCGCAGGCCGCCCGCGTCGCGTGGCCCGTTCTTGCTCGTGCGCAAGATTCGCGAGCTGGCGGTCGGCGTGATGCAGCGCTACGACGTGCGCGCCTCCGGGCCGGACGTGCCCGCCCGTCAGCTCTCCGGCGGCAACCTGCAGAAGGTCGTGCTCGCGCGCGAGTTCTCGGGCGAGCCGGTCGTGCTCGTCGCCGCGTCGCCGACGCGGGGGCTCGACGTCGCCGGCATCGAGGTCGTGCACGACTACCTGCGTGACGCCGCGGAGCGGGGCGTCGGCGTGCTCCTCCTGAGCGAGGACCTCGACGAGATCCGAGCGCTCGCGGACCGCATCGCCGTCATGTACGAAGGCGCGATCGTCGGCGAGCGCGCGGCGGAGACGGCGACCGTCGAGGAGCTGGGCCTGCTCATGGCCGGCGGCGAGGAGGCTCGTTGATCCGGATCGAGCGCAGGCTCGAGCAGCCGCGCTGGCTGACGGTCGCCGTGCCGGTCGTCTCGATCGTCGTCGCCTTCCTGTTCGCGACGCTCGTCTTGCTCGCGACCCATCACCCGCCGCTGCACACGTTCAAGCGCCTGTTCGACGCGGCCTTCCTCGACAACGGTGCGATGACCGAGACGCTCGTGTCGGCGACTCCGCTCGCGTTCACCGGCCTGTGCGCCGCGGTCGCGTTCCGGATGAACCTCTTCAACATCGGCGGCGAGGGCCAGCTCTACGCCGGCGCGATCACGGGCGCGACGGTTGCGCTGCTCCTCGCGGGCGCACCCTCACCGGTCGTGATCATCGCGATGATGGCCGCGGGCGCTGCCGGCGGCGCGGCGCTCGCCGCAATCCCCGGCCTGCTGCGGGCGTTCTTCTCGACGAACGAGATCATCACTTCGCTGATGCTGAACTATGTCGTCGCGCTCATCCTCGACTACCTCATCTTCGACAGCCACTCGTACCTGCGCGACACGTCGGGCTTCGAGGCGAGTGTGTTCCCGCAGGGCAAGAACCTTCCCGACGCGGCGACGTGGCCGAGCTGGACCGTGCACGGGCTCGTCATCCCGCTCGGTGCCGTCGTCGCCGTCGCGCTCGCGTTTGCGCTGTGGGGCCTGTACGCGCGAACGCGCTTCGGCTTCGAGGTGACGGTGATCGGCGACTCGGCCCGCGCCGGACGCTACGCCGGCATGCGCACGCGGCGGAAGATCATCGCGGTCATGTGCCTGTCGGGCGCGATCGCCGGGCTCGGCGGTGCGAGCCAGGACGGCGACTTCCGCCATCAGCTCGACCCGCGCGGCCTGACGCAGGCCAACTACGGCTACGCCGGCATCGTCGTCGCCGCGCTCGCGCGATACAACCCGTTCGCAGTGCTCCTGGTGGCGTTCCTGCTCGGGGGACTGCAGAACGCGGGCTTCACGCTGCAGGGCGCGGACTTCCCGAACGGGCTCGTCGGCGTGCTGCAAGGGTTGATCCTCTTCTGCGCGCTCGGTGGAGAGCTCTTCGTGCGCTACCGCGTGCGCATCGAGCGGCGCCACAAGCCCGTGGCGGAGCCCGCGTGAACAACAGCCTGCTCGTCGTCGTGATTGCGTCGGGGATCGCCTACGGGACGCCACTTCTGTACGGCGCGCTGGGAGAGCTGTTGACGGAACGCTCCGGGTGCTCAACCTCGGCGTCGAGGGGATGATGCTCGTCGGCGCCGTGATGGGCTTCTGGGCGGTGCAGCGCTTCCATGCCACGACCGCGCTCGCGTTGCTCGGCGCGGTAGGCGTCGCGGCACTCACCGGCGCGCTGCTCGCCGCTGTCCATGCCTTTCTCGTCGTCACGCTGCGCGCGAACCAGATCGTGTCCGGGCTGGCCCTGACGATCTTCGCCGGCGCCGCCGGCCTGTCGTCGTATCTCGGGAACGATCTCGATCTCGGCCGGTCGCCCGCGCGGCACCAGTTCCAGGAGGTCTTCCCGAAGTCCTGGCAGGACCTCCCGGTCGTCGGGCCGATCGTGTTCGGGCAGTCGGTGCTGGTATACGCGTCCTGGGTCTGCGTCGTGCTCGTGGCCCTGTACCTGTCGCGCACGCGGCTCGGCCTCAACGTCCGCGCGGTCGGCGAGTCTCCGGCCGCTGCCGATGCGATGGGCATCAACGTGAGCCGGTACCGCTACGCGCACACGCTCGTCGGCGGTGCGTTCGCGGGCGTGGCCGGCGCGACGTTCAGCCTTTCGATCACGCCGCAGTGGATCGCCGGGCTCACGGCCGGCGCAGGTTGGATCGCGATTGCGCTCGTGATCTTCTCGTTCTGGCGGCCGGTGCTCTGCCTCGTCGGCGCGTACTTCTTCG
>Ga0136846_1233788_pt1 | contig 16380 bp, 11 predicted proteins | sample HopSoiMetagenom2_FD_96841 | JGI IMG/M metagenome (GOLD analysis project Ga0136846, IMG submission 96841) | Grasslands soil microbial communities from Hopland, California, USA - 2 Assembly 2016 (version 4) | ecosystem: Environmental > Terrestrial > Soil > Grasslands | place: USA: Hopland... | reverse complement strand
ATCGCAAGAGTAGCCCCCGCGATAGCTCCCGATCCTAGAGGACACAAGTTTGTTCGCTTTCGACAGTCGGCTAAGCGCGCGGCATCGCGTTGCAACATCGCCGTGTAAGCCAGGAGCCAGTGCGCAACCAACACCGGCTCGGCCCTCTGCAGATGTGTGTAGGACGGCATAGCTGCAGTGCCCGAGCTCTCAGCACGCGAGAGCAGCGTTTCCAGCAATTCAGCTAGACCTTCTCGTAACTGATCAATTGCGGCTCGAACATACAGGCGGAGATCCGTCGCGATCTGCTCGTTGCGACTCCGGCCGCTGTGCAGTTTGTACCCAGTCTCCCCAATGAATTCGACGAGCCGCTTCTCTACAAAATGGTGGACGTCCTCGGCTTCCGAATCCTCGAGAAACGCAGCTGAGGCCTTTGCCTGGTCCGCGACCTTGTCGAGCCCGAAAAGAATCGACGCCAGCTCCTCTTCGCAGAGGACTCCCGCGTTTTTCAGAGCGCGCGCATGAGCGCGACTGGCGTCGAGCTCATAACTAAGCAACCGTCGATCGAAGGGGAAAGAGCGCTGCCAACGCTCGAACTCGGGATCCAGCGGCTGCCGGAAACGACCCGACCACATTTTCACTTTGCCACCTCCACGCGAGCCTGGGCCCGGGAACGCGATGGTAGCCCGAGAATGCGAATGAATCCCGCCGCATCTTTCTGATCGTAGCTATCTCCCATTGTGAACGCAGCCAGATCGTTGCGATACAGCGAGTGTTCGGAGCGGCGGCTCACGATCGATACGTTCCCTTTGTAGAGGGAGAGCTTTACGCCGCCAGTCACCTCTTTCTGGGTCGTCTGAATGAATGCGTCCAACGCTTCACGCAAAGGAGTGAACCAAAGCCCGAAGTAGACCATCTCCGCATATTTAAGAGCGATATGCTGCTTGAAGTGCATCATATCGCGATCGAGACACAGCGCCTCCAGTTCACGATGCGCCGCAAGCAACAGAGTTCCACCCGGCGTTTCATAACACCCACGCGACTTGATACCGACGAAACGATTCTCGACCAAGTCAACACGCCCAATGGCGTTCCTGCCACCAATCTCGTTCAGCAGTTCCACCAGCGAGACAGGATCCATGGGCAAACCGTTCACAGATATCGGGACGCCCTGCTCGAATCCGATTGCCACCTCTTCCGCGCGGTCGGGCGCATCCTGGGCTGAGCGGGTTAGCTGCCAAGTGCTGCTCAGTGGGGCATTGGCAGCGTCTTCCAGTTCCCCTCCCTCGTGACTCACGTGCCACAGATTGCGATCGCGGCTATGTATTTTTTCGCGACTGGCGGCCACCGGAATCCCGTGTTGCTGGGCATAATGCAAGCAATCTTCACGCGACTTCAGTGTCCATTCCCGCCAAGGTGCGATCACTTTAAGCTCAGGTGCAAGCGCCTGGTACGTGAGTTCAAAACGAACCTGGTCATTTCCTTTGCCGGTGCAACCATGAGCGACGGCCGTCCCGCCCTCCTGCAAGGCGACTTCAACCTGATGCTTCGCAATAACGGGACGAGCCAGTGACGTCCCGAGCAGGTATTTATGTTCGTACACGGCACCCGCTTGAAGTGCGGGAAAGACGTATCCGGTGAGGAATTCCTCACGCAAGTCTTTAACCACGACCTTGCTCGCCCCAGTGGCGTAGGCCTTGCTAACTACGGCATCGAAATCCTCACCTTGCCCAACATCGCCCACCATCGCGATGACGTCATAGGCGTAGTTCTCTTTGAGCCATGGGATGATGATCGAGGTATCGAGACCTCCGGAATACGCGAGAACCACTTTTTCAGGCATGTGCGCTCCTCGTTGGGAAACGGCCCATCCCGCCACCCAAAAGTAGTAGAAGAATTGCTTTCTGAACATGCATCCGATTTTCTGCCTGATCGAAAACAATAGACTGAGGGGAATCAATGACCGCGTCCGTGACCTCTTGCCCCCGGTGGGCCGGCAAACAATGCATGAAGACCGCATCAGTTGCCGCCTCGGCCATCAGCGTTTCGTTCACCTGGTATGGCGTGAAGATGGCTTCTCGCTGCTCGGTCTCACGCTCTTGGCCCATGCTCACCCATGTATCGGTGTAAACCGCATCGACGCCAGAAACAGCTTCGTAGGGATTGATGAACAGGTCGATGTTGGCGCCTGTCTCTGCCGCTATCTCACGAGCATCAGCCAACAAATGTGGATCCGGCCCATAGCCGGAAGGCGTGGCAATCCGGATCGCGGAACCGAGCGCCGCGCATGTAAGGATCAGCGAATTCGCTACGTTGTTGCCGTCTCCAACAAAGGCTAGTTTCAGGTTCTTCAGGTTACCGAACTTCTCCACGAGGCTGAAATAGTCGGCTAAAGCTTGGCATGGATGTTCTAGTTCGCTGAGGGCATTCACCACAGGAATGCTGGCGTATTCGGCCATCTGCTCAATCGTGGAATGCGTAAACGTGCGGAGAACGATCACGTCGACCCAGCGCTCGAGATTGTGAGCAATGTCGCTGAGCTTCTCACGGGCGTCCAGACGGCCATGAGTCTGATCCACAAAGAACGACACTCCACCCAGGCCCGCCATGCCAGCCTCAAACGTCAGCCGCGTTCGTAACGAGGGCTTCTCAAAGAACATCGCTCGTTGTTTGCCACTCAATGCACCTCGGAAATCTGCAGGACGTGCCTTCATCAGCGCCGTGAGATCGAGGATGGATTCGACTTCACGGGGAGCGAGGTCGCGGATGGAAACCAAGTCGCGGCACCAGAATCCTTTGGGATCCGGAATGCTGGCGACTTGGGCGCTGCCGAGTGGTTGACTGTTCATGAGTTGCTCCTTGCTGAGGCCTGTTTTTTGCGAGCCGTGTGCGGGGCTGAAGATGAACAAGCCGCCAAAGCCGCACTGAGCGCTCTTGTGACGCTGTCCACGTGCTTCTTCTCGATGATGTATGGCGGAAGAAAGCGCAGCACTGTTTCGTGAGTGTGGTTGATGATGATCCCCTCTTCGAGCAGCCGCCGCGCGACGTTTGTGGCCAGATCGGCAGAATAGAGTTCCAATGCCAGCATCAGCCCCATTCCGCGGACTTCCCGGATGCAAACGTGTTTTGTCGCAAGCTGATCCAGTTGCGAGCGGAAGTAGTCGCCGGTTTCAACGATATGGGGCAGCAATTCCTCAACCTGTTTCAAGAATTCAATGGCGACTGCGCAGGAAAGCGGACCGCCGCCGAAGGTGGTACCGTGGAGCCCGGGATGCATGCAGCTTGCAACTGTCTCGGTCGAAAGAATCGCCCCCAGAGGCAGGCCAGCAGCAAGAGGTTTGGCTACGGTAATGATGTCGGGCCGAACTCCATAGCGTTGGTACGCGAAGTAATCTCCCGTTCTACCCAACCCACATTGAATTTCGTCGATGATCAACAGCGCGCCGTGTCTCTTTGTGATCTCGCGCGCAAGTTGCAGGAACTCCGGGGTCACGGGGTTGATGCCGCCTTCGCCTTGAATGGTTTCAAGGCACAGTGCACAGACACTTCCGTCGAATTGCCGTTTCAGGTCATCGAGATCATTGAAGGCAACAAAGTTCACGCCCGGGAGCAGTGGCGCAAACGGGGCTCGATACTTTTTCTGATACGTAGTTGCGAGTGAACCGAACGTGCGGCCGTGAAATGAATTCTCCAACGCCAGCATGCGCCACTTTGCTTTATGCCCATTGCGACTGTGCTCATGGGCGTAGGCGCGCGCCAGTTTCAGCGCACCTTCCCAAGCCTCTGTACCGCTGTTGCAGAAGAAAGCGCGATCCAGTCCAGCCATGCGGGTAAGCAACTTCGCCAGTTCTGCCTGGTATTCATGGAAGAAGAGATTGGAGATGTGAATGAGCTTCGCCGCTTGCTCTCCTAGTACTTTGCGGATTGCAGGATGTCCATAACCAAGCGCGTTGACGCCGATGCCACTAAGAAAATCCAAGTAGCGCTTCCCATTGCAATCCCACAGATACACACCACGGCCGCGCGTAAACAGCACAGGGTTGCGTTCATAGGTTGGCAGCAGCAGAGCTGCCTCGGACTTCATTACGGAGCCGAGGTTCATGCGACCAGGACCTCGGTCCCGCATTCCAGCTTGGAAAAGTAAAACTGTGGCAAGAGCCTCACCTGCTCAGCTGGGAGTATTCGAACTCTGCCCACGCCGTGCATAAGGGCGTGACCACAGGCCTCAAGTTTGGGAAGCATGCCGCCCACGATCACGCATTCGCGAATCAGTTCCTTGGCCTGCTTCATTCCCAGCCACGGCATGATGCAACCTTCGGCGTCTTTCACGCCCGGCACGTCAGTAAGAAAAATAAGTGCATTCGCGCGACAGGCTATGGCGCAAGCCGCGGCCATTTGATCGGCATTCACGTTGTAATATTCGCCATCAGTGCCGAGCGCGACGCTGGATAAAACCGGAATGCCTTCCTGCTGCCAAATAGCTTCCATCCAGCGAGGTTCAGCGAAAGAAATCTCGCCCACGTACCCGAGATCGTATCCGTCTGCATTTTTCTTGCGCGCGCGAAACGCCATTCCATCACCACCGCAAAGCCCAACCGCCGCTTGCCCCGTCGCACAGATTGCAGCGACCAAACTCTTGTTGACGATTCCAGCGAGGACCATGAGGGCTACGTCACGCGTTTCAGCATCGGTTATGCGAAGTCCATTTACGAATTCACTCGCCTTTCCGAGTTGCTTCAGAGTTCGCGTCAAGGCGGAGCCGCCGCCATGGACCACAGCCACTCGATGTCCATCGCGAGCAAGGTCGACAACCGCACGCGCGCACTGCTGCAGCATCGATTTCTTTTCAAGTGCTGCGCCACCGATTTTGACGACGACCTTCAATTCAGTCCCGCTTCCTCGCTCCATCCATACATCAGGTTCATATTCTGTACGGCCTGGCCCGCCGCCCCTTTGAGGAGGTTGTCGATGCATGACACGAGCACCAGGCGCTGGCCATCATCGGCGAGACAAAAACCAATATCGCAATAGTTCGTATTCAACGAAAACTGGATTTGTGGCAATTGGGGGCTTGGAAATATTCGAACCCACCGCGAGCCCGTGTAAAACTCTCGAAAGCAGCTCTGAACGTCAGAGGGACATGTCGGTTGCGCCAGATGCACGTAAATAGTGGATAAGATTCCCCGCGGAATGGGCAGCAGATGCGGCGTGAAGATCAGTTCACTCGCTGCCAGGTGCAACTGCTCCAGAATCTCTCCCGTATGCCGATGTCCGAACACGGAGTAAGCCGAGAGATTGTCAGCCACGGACACGAAGTGAGTACGCGAGCTGGGCTCTTTTCCGGCTCCTGAAACACCTGACTTCGAGTCCGAAACGATACCTCGGCGGCGGTCGATCATGTCTGCGCGCAGAAGTGGCGCCAAGGCGAGAATGACAGAGGTCGGATAGCAGCCGGGGTTAGCAACTAGCGCCGCGTCTTGCACTTTTGTCCGGTTCAGTTCAGGCAGACCATAGACAGCTTTGCGCATGGCGTCCGCCGCAAGATGCGGATCGTCGTCATTAAAATCGTAAACGGCACTATTCTGTTGCTCTCTCAGTCTCCACGCGGCACTCAGATCCAGTACGCGCATACCTCTGGAGATTGCTTGTGGTGCCAGCGCACGAGACACTTCATGGGGGGTAGCCAGAAAGAGTAGATCGATACCGCCCTCCACCAGCCTCTGCCACGAAAAAGGATGCAGTGGGTAACCACCGTTTCCGCAGAGATTCGGGAAGATTTCAGCAAGATCCGCAGGACTATTGGCCTCGCCCGCACGACCCAGAAAGATGGGTTTTTCCAGTTGCGGGTGGCGCAAGAGAAGGCGTGTTAGTTCAAAGCCGGCATAACCGGTGGCCCCCACAACCGCCGTCTTGAGTTTTGCAGACATCAGGCCAACATCTCCCGAATTCGGTGAGCAAGCCGATTTGCCGATTTACGGTCCGGCGAAACCACCAGAATCGCATCATCGCCCGCAATCGTTCCCACCACCTCGGGCCATTGCTCAGCGTCCAATGCCGCAGCTACCGGTTGTGCGCTGCCCACCGCAGTTCTTAGCACCAACAGGTTTTGAGCCGGACGTATGCTGAGCACGAACTCCCTTATGAGTCGCTGCACCGGTGGCAAACCCTGATCGCCCGCGCCGTCATTTCCCGGTAATGCATAACCCTCAGCCGTCTTCACCAATCTCAATTCATGGATATCCCGCGAAAGAGTGGCTTGTCCGACCTTGTATCCACGGCTTGCCAGGGCGCGCTGCAACCTGTCCTGGTTGGCGATCGGGCCCTTTTCGACCAGCTCAAGTATCACTTTGTGCCGGGCCGGCTTTGTACCCGATGAATACTTATCCATCCTCGTGAATTAATATTCACAGCTACGGAATACTGTTGTCAAGAAGAAATCTGACGCACTGCGTGACAGGCTTGAAGAAGCTTCGTGCCGGCGCACGACGTCGCAGCCGCATCAATACAGGCGAATGGCTATCCAGAAACTCGCGATTGTGTATCTTTCGAAAAATCCATCTGTGTCATCAAAATTCTCGATTGTACTTTCACCCGCACTTGACTGTAAGAACAGAGGACAATGCCGGAGAATCGCTACACATATTCCGCCGACCATGATGCCTGCGGCGTCGGCTTCATCGCCCAACTCGGCAGCTTGGGATCCCACGAAGTTGTAGAGCGTGCTTTAACGGCGCTGGCGCGACTGGCGCATCGCGGTGGAGTCGATGCGGACGGCCGTAGCGGCGACGGCGCGGGGCTTCTCACGACCATCCCGGCTGCCTTCATGCAGAAGGCGGCATTCGATATTGGCATTGACCTGCCCGGCGTGTTCGGTTTGGGAATGGTCTTTTTGGCGCGGGATAAGCAGATAGAAATGACGGAGGCGATTGAAGCGTCTTCCGCAGAACTCGGATTGCATTGTCGTGGCTGGCGCGAGGTGCCTACCGATCCCTCAATTCTTGGCCCCCGCTCCCTGGATGCGCTGCCCCTGGTTCGACAATGCTTCTTCACGGCAATTCAGCAGGGCGCGAATCTCGAGTCCCTTCTCTTGCGCCTCCGAAAAAAGTTAGAAATCAATGCTCCCGGCGCCTATTTCTCTTCTCTGTCTTCCCGCACGGTCGTTTACAAGGGCTTACTGACTCCGCAGCAACTTCCGATGTTTTACCCCGATTTAGCGAACGATGAATTCAAGAGTCCCTTTGCCATATTTCACCAGCGCTACTCGACAAACACCCAGCCTAGTTGGTCCTTAGCGCAGCCATTTCGGTTTGCGGCACACAACGGTGAGATCAATACCATCAGTGGGAACCGTCGCTGGATGCGCGCACGGGAACCGAAGCTTCGCCATGAACTCGGGCTGCCCAGCGATTCTCTGGTACTTGAGCCTGGAATGAGCGACTCTGCCAGCTTCGATAACGCGCTGGAGATCTCTCTTTATCAGGGTTACAGCGTGGCCGAGTCAATTACTCGGCTCGTCCCACCGGCGTGGGAACACGACGAGCAGCTCGGGACCAGTCTTCGCAATTTTCTCGCCATCAGCGCTCGCGACCAAGAACCTTGGGATGGTCCCGCCGCATTGGTCTTCAGCGATGGCCAGACCGTTGGAGCGAAACTCGATCGCAATGGCTTGCGGCCAATGCGGTACACGCTAACTTCCGACGGATGGCTGAGCACAGGCTCCGAAGTCGGCATCATGGACCTGCATGGCAAACACGTCATCGAACGGCAGCGTCTCGGGCCTGGAGAAATGCTTCTCGCAGATCCTGTTAACGGGACGTTCTTCCGTCCCGCGGATGTTGCCAGCCTCTTGAACCGAAGAAATAAGCGCCCCAAAGCAGCGACAATTCCCGCAGAACACAACGTGGAACCGTGCTCTGCGGGCTTGAATCCGGCGCTGGCAGCTTTCGGCTGGACGGAGGATCAGTTCCGCATACTGTTTCAGCCGCTGGTTCAGGAAGGACAGGAATCGCTGTGGAGCATGGGCGACGACGCGCCGCCGGCATTCTTGTCCCACTTGCCGCGTCCAGTATGGGATTACTGCAAGCAGCGCTTTGCGCAGGTCACAAATCCTCCCATTGACTCGTTACGCGAGGGTCACGTCATGTCGCTCAACGTGTATTTGAGCGACACTGCGTCTCTCAATTCTCCGCTCCTGGATGCCGGACAGATCAAGGCACTGACCGCCTTGGGGCCCTCTCGCCGTATTGACTTCACATTTGAGAGAGATGGCGGAATCGAATCTGGCAGACAGGCGTTTGGAGTCATCAAGGAAGAGGCGCGACAAGCTGTCACCGCCGGAGCAACGGTCATTCTCACAGACTCTGCTTTAAGCGCCGATCGAGCCGCACTGCCGGCTCTCCTGGCCGTTTCCGCAGCCTGGCAGGCAATGGTGGAAGTGGGTGGCTACAAACTTCCTCTGATTGTGGAGAGCGGCCAGATCATTGACACACATCATGTCGCGCTGTTGATTGCGACAGGAGCGAGTGCGGTGCATCCCTATCTCGCGATGGAACTGGCGGCTGGCATGCACTCCAGCGGACCCGCAAGGTATCGTGCAACGGTGGAAAAAGGGCTGCGCAAGGTATTAGCACGCATGGGTATCTCGACCATCGCGAGTTATCGGAACAGCCAACTCTTCGAAGTCATCGGGCTTGCTGCAAGCTTGTCTTCCGAATTCTTTGGCGACGCCAGTCAAAGTCTGGGTGGCAAGGACTTCAACGACATTTTGACGGATTATCTGCGGTTTCACGCTGCAGGGTTTGCATCGTCAGCGGCAGAGTTCCGAGACGTCGGGCTCTACCGATTCCGTCACAACGGTGAGCAGCACGCAAACTCGCCTGAACTGGTCCGACGCATGCACAGGTACTTGAAATCACCCACTCCGGAGAACCATGCATCATTCTCGGCCTTGTCGGATCAGCGCACCGACGTTGCTGTTCGGGACCTGCTCGAGGTCAAACCCGGAGACGCGATTCCCATCGACGAAGTGGAAACCGAGGTGTCTTTGCTGAGTCGTTTTGGCACGCAGGCCATGTCGCTGGGTGCTATTTCACCAGAGGCTCATCGCACCCTCGCGATAGCGATGAATCGCCTTGGGGGACGAAGCAACACCGGAGAAGGTGGTGAAGATGCGAGGATCTACATAGACGATCCTGACGCCAATAACCGCGTAAAGCAGGTTGCTTCTGGGCGGTTCGGGGTCACAGCGGAATACTTGGTCCATGCCGATGAGATTGAAATCAAAATGGCGCAAGGTTCAAAGCCCGGGGAAGGCGGGCAACTACCTCCAACCAAGGTCAGCGCTTACATCGCTCGTCTCCGCCACGCGGTGCCGGGAACGTCACTGATCTCGCCGCCACCTCACCACGATATCTATAGCATTGAGGACCTCGCGCAACTGATTTATGACCTGAGAGCGGTAAATCCGCGCGCGCGCATTGGGGTCAAACTGGTTTCCAGTTCCGGAGTAGGGATCATAGCGGCGGGAGTAGCTAAAGCAGGCGCAGACATCATCACGATCAGTGGACATGATGGTGGAACCGGCGCATCCCCGCTCACATCCATCAAGAACACGGGCTTACCTTGGGAGATCGGGTTGCGCGACACACACACGGCCCTCGTACGAGCCGGTTTGCGGGGTCGTGTCAGGTTGCGGGTTGACGGAGGCTTGAAGTTCGCGCGCGATGTCGTCATCGCCGCCATGCTGGGTGCCGAGGAATTCGGCTTCGCCACCGCTGCTTTGCTTGCTATCGGATGCGTTATGGCGCGGCAATGCCATCTGAATACTTGTCCCGTCGGGATTGCGACGCAAGACGAAAAACTGCGTGTGCGTTTCGCGGGAAGCCCGGAGATGGTGGAGAACTACTTCCGGATGCTTGCAGCCGATGTTCGAAAGCTGCTGGCAGATATGGGCGCGCGGTCAATTGACGACATTGCGGGTAAAGTGGATCACTTACAGCCTCGTTCTAGCGAAGCCGAAGATAGCCTTGCCAAGTTGTTACAGCCTATCCACCAGGCCCCACCCCAGTATGCCTGTCCGCATGAGGATTCGGGAGAACTACAAAATCAGCTGGGCCGCGCTGTGGAAGAATTGGAATCCCTCTCTCCTCGTTCTTACCATTTCCGCATCACCAACTCAGATCGAGCCGTCGGCGCTCGCTTTTCAGGTGAAATACTGCGCCGCCTCGGCCGCTCAACACTAGAGATGAGTGGCGTCGACTGCGAGTTCTTCGGCACTGCGGGGCAAAGCTTCGGCGCGTTTTTAATTGCGGGCGCCAATTTCCGCCTCGCGGGCGAAGCCAATGATTATGTTGCTAAGGGGCTTTGCGGCGGAACTGTTGCAATCACGGCGGGGGCAGAGGCGTCGGAACGTGGCGACGTTCTGGTGGGCAACACTGTCCTTTATGGTGCAACCGCCGGTGAGCTATACATTGCGGGACAAGCTGGCGAGCGTTTCGCTGTTCGTAACAGTGGCGCGTTAGCGGTCGTCGAAGGTGTGGGTCAGCACGGATGTGAATACATGACGGCTGGAATCAGCGTCATCCTGGGCCCAGTCGGGTTAAATTTGGGAGCTGGCATGACTGGGGGTTTGGCATACGTTCTTCGTGGCCCGCTTCACAGCGTCCGCAGCCACTCCTCGGTGCGCTTTGCTACTCTTGAGCGCAATGAGGAAGGGTGGCTGCGGCGCATTCTTCGTCGTCACGTTCAACTCACTGGAAGCCCGCGAGCAGCACGCCTTCTACGCAGCGCCAGTCTGCCTTTGGTCCGGGTTGAACCCGTGCAGCCCCCCTGCACCGTCGAAGAGACCTGGGCAGCTATCCTGACACGACTCGCTGCGCAGGAACGGCGGACCTTCGAACCGGACCATGCCGTTTCTTCCGACGGTCCACTGGTGATGTAAGGAGCGTAAGTCTTCGCGCGGCTCGTGATGCGCAACTTTGCAAAACATTTCAAACGAGAACACTAAAGTTCCTGCCCGGGTGTTCTCGTGTGGCGATCAATAAGGCAACAAACGCTGTCGCGAATCCATTTTTCGCCTTCACCCGGCGGCACGGAGCCAAAAAGCCACCACCGTTCTACGTGTGAAACCGAGTCACCTGGCGCAAGGGCACACAAGGGACCCAAAGTCTCTACTTCTAGGAAATCGGGATTGGTGAATACCTCGAGATTGCAGCCATAATCGGGGTACTGCCTTCCTGCAATCGCGGGCGCCCGTTTCACAAACAAGTTGCCTTCACGAAAGTACGCAGCCCAGCCCCCCGGGTGGTACAGACCTGTCATCTGTTCTTGAAACTTACCAGCGGGAGCCGATAGCTGCTGGAGCTGAATAAATTCACGCCCCAGAGTCCAACGGGAGTCCGAAAAATCGGTATAGGACCATATCCCAAGGACTCCCACGGGCTGGAGGTGATCATTGTCCATCGCAGCTCTGGGAGAAAGCGGCAGAATTGCACGTCCTCCGGGGCGCATCATAGTTGGCGTCCAGGGCGCGATGTGAGCGGTACGAGTGCCCCCGTTCGTGACTCGATGATGGATAGTGACTTCTGACGTTGCCCGCGCCAATGTTATTTCCATTTCTTTTTGCAGGTCGTTGCCCGGTGGTGAGCTTTCCAGAGGAGCAATGAAACGAGCTCGATCGCCATTCTCATTAACCACCACTCGGTTGTTGTCCGGATAGTAGGTGCCGGGTAGCTCTGGAGAGACCCACAGCCGGTGACCTCCGTAGAGACGGAAGTCCGTCCCACCCGTCAGCCCTGCATCCGCGGGAACCTCGTGGAGTTGATTTTCCTTGTCACAGAAGCCATACCAGATGATGCGTGGCCCCACGTCAGCAAGTACGATCACCTGCACGTGATCATTCCTGAGCTTGTATGCGTTCTGCCAGCCCCGGTAGGTAGTGCGTTCCATCATGGCTGATACCGCCCAGCTGAAATGGTCGACGTTCGCTTCATGGTTGCTTCTGTTTCCCTGGAGCCGTATAAGGTAACGGAAATTGTTGTTTTCGTCGATTGTGGGGAGCCGATGAATCTGGCGCTAGGGCTCGCTTGGAGGTAGTACATATGCGCAATGGCACCGTTTCTCGCATTCTAGAGGGCTTCTGCCTGTTAATCCTGGTCGTCAGTTCGTTCGCGCAAAGCGTGCAACTTTATGTTTCCTCAAAAGCTGGTGATCGGCTCGCCACTAAAAAGGGTGGAAGCTTTCAAGAGGCGGCACCAAGGGGTGAAGTGTCTTTTAAGGTCAATGACTCGGTGAAGTATCAAAAAATCGATGGCTTCGGGGCATCGCTGCTGGAGTCCGGCTTGATGGTGCTGAACACCTTACCGCCTGACCAGCAGGAAGCTGTTCTCAAGGCGCTCTTCGATCCCAAAGATGGATCAGGCTTTTCCGCAATGAAGACCGAGCTCGCCGGAACCGACTTTCAGGCCGCCGGGCCCTGGTACACATACGACGACACCCCTGGCGATGTGCAGATGAAGCATTTCTCCATTGCCCGCGATCTGGGTCCTGACGGCATGGCCACGTATATAAAACGAGCGCGAAAGTATGGGTCTTTCCTGTTGCAAGCGCCCATGGATTATCCGCCGGACTGGATGTTGTTCGACGTCAACAAAAACCAGGATGTTAATCCCAAATACTTCCCCGCGTTGGCTCGCTACTACATGCGTTATCTGGAAGACTACAAGAAAGAAGGAATCGAGATCGATTATTTGAGCCTGTTCAACGAACCGTTCACCGTTTACACCAAGATTCCTTATGAAAAGATTCGCACGCTGCTGCGTGATCACGTTGGTCCGGCACTGGCAAAATCAGGACTCAAAACGAAGCTCATGCTGAGCGAAGCGCCGGATCGCAACGAAGCCTGGAAAAACTACCCGATCGTTCTTGACGATGCGGCCGCGCGCAAGTACGTCGCAGTGATGCCGTATCACGGCTACGACTTCAAAAATTATGACAAGATCGCCGAGTTGCATAAGCGCTATCCTGATCTCCCTCTATGGATGACCGAAGTTTGCTATGCCTATGAAGCCGGTACGCCACGTTCCATAGCGCTGCCGGTTTACGGCTTTGAGGATGGTGATTTCTGGGCCAACGTGATCATGAGTGACCTCGAAGCGGGTGCGTCGGCTTGGATCTACTGGAATATGATTCTGGATGAAAGAGGTGGGCCATGGGCGATATCAGTCGTGCACGGTAACCCCGATCCGAACCAGCAGCATCCCGTCGTCATCATTAATCGGCAGACAAAAGAGATCAGTTACACCGGTCTTTATTATTACTTGAGCCACTTCAGCAAATTTGTTCGACCCGGCGCCGTTCGCGTCGAGACGACGGGAACATCCGACGGAGTACGAGCAATCTCGTTTGCCACCCCCGAGGGCGGTATCTTCTCGCAGTTTCTCAATAGCCGTAGGCAAGACGTTGAGACCGATGTGACGTATCACGGGAAACAATTGCACCTGACACTGCCCGCCCAGTCGATTACGACCGCAACCTGGACGCTCTAGTAACGCCAGCCTGAGAGCTATTTCCTCTCAACAACTTAGGTTGTGTTCATATGGCCGCTTGCATCGGCATGGAGTTCGGGCGGTTACACGACAGGGAAATCTCCGATCCTTGCCGCCGGGGGCTTCTTCGACAGTTGCACCGCGTCTAGTTAGGTGTACAATGCCTCCCCGCGTAGGAAACTAAGAATGGAAGTTCAGCCACCGCCCTCTCCCCTCGTTCCACACTCCTTTCGTGTCGAGGCTTGCGCAGCCAAAACCCACCAATTCCAAAAATCACAAACGGAGATCGTATGAAAAGATGTTTCGGGTTCTTTCTGGTCTGTTCGGCGTCGCTCCTCTTTCCTCTCCTTGCTGCGGCACAATTCCCCGCACGCGGGGGACTCGATTGCAACGGCTTGAGCAAGATTCAAAGCCCTGTTAGACCGCACGATATCTGCGCGGATTTTCGGTTGGGAAATGAACGCGGTGAGGACAATGGTGCTTACATCGGACACGATGAGCCTAGCGTAGGTTTCTATTCAACCGCCAAACACTCAGGCAACAATGTGCAGTGGGACGTGACGCTTCCCCGTGAGAGGCCTTTGCCCGCCACCCAGTCGTTCGAAAACTTCATCACCTTCTGGTTCAGCATGGCCCTGTGCGACCCGGGGTCGTACCCAAACGGCCCGTGCATTCCCGTTAGTGACAAGAACGATCCCAATCGAGCGGGCTCCGCGTTTTTGGAGATGCAGTTCTATCCGCCCGGCTTTTCGCCATTCATTACGAAAATCAGCTGCGATCTGAAGCATTGGTGCGCATCTCTCCACATCAACAGCTTGGAAGTCACCGAGGACGGCCAGCTAAATCCGAATTGTCCTGAAACAACGAATTTTGCCTTCATTCAGAAGAATGGAATTCCCACTGGCCCTCCGGGTTTCGCAAGTTTGACGGAGGCGAGCTTCACTCCCAACGATCAGACTTTGCTGATGAACCAGGGGGATCATCTACGCGTCACCATCATGAACGTGCCCGGAAACTTCTCTGGCGGCGTGATGACTCGCATAGACGATCTGACCACCGGACAATCCGGTTTCATGATTGCGAGCGCGAAAAATGGATATCAAAGCGCAAACCGGAACACTTGCGCCCCGAGAAACTTCAGCTTCCATCCTGAATTCGCTACCGCCAAGTTCGGCAATTTCGTTCCCTGGGCCGCCCTCCAGGCCAACGTGAACGTGGCATGGGAGATTGGTCACTTTGAGGTGGGTAAAGAAGGTGACCACGACGACGACGATCCGCCGTGCTTCGCAGGGCCTACACTTCCCGGCTGCCTGAACTTCGCACTCGGTGGAGATATTGATTTCGACGGCACCTCGTATATCGACGACTGGCCGGACGGAACCAGACGCAATGCTCCTTCAACCAGGATCAGCGGTCCACTTACGGTCTCCAACACGGGGCAGTACACCGAAGCTTACCGTACCATTCAGTTCGAAACCGAGGTTGGCGCTTCTGAGAGCACGTGTATGCCCGACGGCTCAGGCTGCACGGTTCCACCTCAGGGAGCGTCGTTCTATCCCTATTATTCGGTGTCTAGGGAAGGAGGAAGTTGCGCCTTCTTTTTCGGCAACCTAAACGGCAACGGATTCGAAAACTTCGGAGGCGATGCGCAGTACGACGGCCCAAATCTGGACTGGTTTTTTGGGCAGTCTAGCAGCGGAGAACGACCAAATCCTTGCATTCCGGATTGACGCCGTAAGACTCTAGCTCCGGCTTTGAAAGCGGCCCACTTCAGAACTAGCATCTCTTCTGAGAGTGGGTCGCTCCTTTTTTTCCTCCACAGCGCCTCGCTGATACGCTCCTTAAGATGGGACGCGACGCTGGTCGATACACTTGAGTTGGCAAGGATCTCCGCCTTGCAAAACCGCAGCGTACGTACCAAATGGCGTCGCTGCTGTTTGACGCGGCTAACTACGGTTGTTATGATTCATCCGCGGGGTGGAGCAGTCTGGTAGCTCGTTGGGCTCATAACCCAAAGGTCGGTGGTTCAAATCCACCCCCCGCAACCAACGGAGTTGCTGACCAAAAGGGTCGGCAACTCCTTCACTTTTGTACGGGTTGTGAGCAGTGCAATTCATGCTGTTTTTCTTCTACTTTCCTGCCTCTGAAGTCCCCTCCGACTCCCGTTGAGCACAGTTTGAGCACAACTCATCGCCGAAGAACGCTTTCTCCCTCTGTCACTGATGCGCGGACAAGAAATCAAGACTCAGAATCAAAATCAAAGCGCCATCTACGGAATCAGATCATTGCAAGGAGGCCCTGAATTTAAATCGAGCCTCGAAGGAGGAAGATATGGTTCAAGCTAATCTCATCAAGTCCTTGCGAGTGGCACTGATGGCTGTGGGTGTGATCTTTATTGTCGGGATCTACAGCCTGGTCATGGTCTGGCCGTCCGGCTGGTCCTGGCACTCGGGACAGTCGCACCACCTGCCGCACTACTTGCAAATGATCCTGGGTGTCTACGCGACGCTAGGTGTCTTTCTGTTGATCGCGAGCCGTAACCCGCTTGCAAACTTGAGTCTGATCTGGTTTACGGTGTGGTCCAGCGTTGTCCATGCGGGAATAATGGCAGCACAAGCCCTGACGAACCCAGAGCAAATGGGGCACCTTTGGGGTGACGTCCCCGCGCTTCTCATTGTAGCGGCTGTGCTTGCGTTGCTCACGTCTCGAACCGCGGCGGCACAGCGCGCTGTGAGGGATTTTAGCAAGACTGCAACTGCAACCCTAGGTAGATGAGACAGGTAGTTACGGACCGAGAGGGATCTGCGATTATTTCTGCGCCGGGCAGGTAACGTCGGCCCTCAATTCCGTCATGCGT
>Ga0136846_1238549_pt1 | contig 16384 bp, 13 predicted proteins | sample HopSoiMetagenom2_FD_96841 | JGI IMG/M metagenome (GOLD analysis project Ga0136846, IMG submission 96841) | Grasslands soil microbial communities from Hopland, California, USA - 2 Assembly 2016 (version 4) | ecosystem: Environmental > Terrestrial > Soil > Grasslands | place: USA: Hopland... | reverse complement strand
CTCGTGTTGGAAGGCTTCGATAACACCCCGCAAAAGGTCTCTGGCTCGGAACAGCGGCCAGCTGCGGATTGGCACATGATCACACGGGATGGGACAGTTAATGCGCTTCCCCCTACCGTGCGTCTGGCAGCCCTGGAGCAGATGATTAGTGACGCTGATCACCCAGCGAGCATGGGCACTGGTCTAAAACACGCGTTGCAAATCCCGCTGCATGCGACTAGCTCTGAGATTCGAAGTCGTCGGCAATCTCAGGCTGCGTAGCCATTCGACCCTTGCAACGGCCGCACCATTGCCGATGGCAAATCTCGGAGGCGTCCACGGACGCCCCCTTCCCTCGGCACGTTGGGACCTGTGGCGCGTCATGGGTGGCCTTGCAGGCAATTCTCGGAGCTTGGTCTATCTCTGGCATTGCAGAGGCGGCCCTGGAGAGTGGTCGCGACAGGGGCTATTACTACAACGCGACATTGCGAGCAATTCTCGTTGGAACTACGCATCAACGGCGACGTCTGTTATTCGATGCCCCAGCAATATTGCGTCTGCACTGTCTTTCGCGGCCAGCCATCAAAGGTTTGATTCGCATTGATTCGCATCGCGATGCAATCGCACGCCAAATCAAAATGGCGCGGGTGCATCGCCATACGTCCGGCGCGGCTCACAGCCACCGGCCGCAATTCCGAACCTCAGCACATCGCGAAGCAGTACATCGCGCGCTCCCGGCGATCATGCGTCCTGTGGTCTTCCTGCCGGATGCGCCATATCGATTGCCGAACGGTTCAATTGCTTCGGAAGAAGCACGCTGCAGGTCCGCGGAAGTTTGCTGATTGAAGTTGGCAAGCCCGTAAGGGCATCGCAACCCCGAAGGTCAAGTCGCTGAAGCTGATGAAGGCTACCCAACGACGAAGGAAGCACCGCGAGGCTCGAGCACTTGGAGAGATCGAGCACGCGCAGTTCCTCCAACAAGCCGAGTTCCTCCGGCAGTTCCTTCAAGGACTTGCACTGGCTGAGGACAAGATCGCGCAATTGGCTGAGACCAGAGATCGACGAGGACACGCGCTCCAGTTGCCGGCTGCCGCTGAGGTCTAGCGTCTGCACCTGACGCATCTGCCAGAGGCTGGATGGTAGATCCGTTCCTTCGTAGTTCCACAGGCGCATCGTTCCCGCGGCATCCATGGGCAACATGCCATTGTTCCGGGGGCTGGCGGCAAGCGCATCGCTCAGCTTAGACACGTGACGCGCAGCGCCCAATCGATCTGCGCGCACAACGTCCGTCAACACCGGAAGCTCCGACGAGGGAGAGAAAGCCGCGCCCCGATTGCAATGCTGGGCGGGTTCTTGGGGGATGAGGCGAGTCATGTCCATGCTTGAGTCCAGGCAAACCGTGGATGGCAGCGCACTTGCACATGCACTTGTCTCTGTCTCCACACATTACCTAACGGAAAAGAAGCGCACGGCCGGACATTGATGCTCAGGTCGTCAAATGGTCATTGCTCGGTATCTCTCTAAACGCCTTGCGGTCAGCGGACCCTTGGGTGCGTCACTCACCGATGACGAACCCGTGTCTCCGCAGGCGGCCAGCAACAGTGACAACAGCTGGCTCCTGACAGGCGAGCGGCATAAGAGGCTGAGAGTATTTCAAACGTGTCCGAGCAGCACGTCAAAAGACGCCTGATCTAGGCGCAAAGCGCAGCCATAGCGCGGGCTATGGCGAGCATTTGCAACGACGAGCAGGGGTCTTTTGACGTGATGAGCGGGCATGATCGAAATACTATCAGCCTCTCAGTCGTGTTCACGTTGAATGCCCAGGCATAAGGGCCGTGGCGTGGGTCAGGCGTTCGATTTGTCCGCGGGCGATAAACCGTTCGAGCGCGGGGCGGCTCAACGAATGCGAACGGCCGGCCAGCTTGCTGGAGAACATGAAGAAGCGGCCGTTGTCGCTGCGCCAGGTGAGATGCGCCGGCGCCCATTGATCGTGCAAATACATGCGGAACCATTCACCTGGCTGCATCGATTCGATCCGCACGACGGGGGATGTCTGCGTGCTCGAAAGTTGCTGGCGACAGAGTTCGATAAAGCGTGGCACAAGAAGCCGTGTTCCGAGCCGCATCAGTTCAAGCCGTACGTCGTCGTTGTGGCTCGCATGTCCAACCACCCACCACAACGCAGCGGCACAGGCATTCGGTGCGGGGGGCCACGGCGCCTGCGGCGGGCGGGCATCGCCTGCTGCCGGACTCTGTCGGGCAGTGATCTGCAATTCGCGCCATTCGACTTCTATGGCTTCGAACGAGGTCAGGAATGCCGTGCCCAACTCGACCGTTTGCTCCGCAATCAGCGTCCAGTAATCGATGTCGCCGGAGGATTCGCCCGACGTCGCGCGCCGCCGCGGCGGCTGCGAAAGCACTCGTGCCAGAGCGTCGCGACGCTGCCAGAGCAGTTGGACGGCTTCCAGGCATTGCCACCTTAGTGCGCCGCCCAGACTGGCGGATGGCTCGCGCTGCAACTCCGCCAGGGCGCCGGCGATCGTCGAGTTCAACAAGACGGCGATGTCCGACCGGGGCTGCGGATCATGGAGTGTCTGCGATGGCATGTCTTCGAGGGGCATCATGGTCATGGAGTGTCTTGGCCCGTTCGTTGCGAGTCATGAGGAAACGATGACCGCTCGTATCACACCTGCGGTCGCTTTGCGATCGAAGGGCAAGGTCAATTGTCGGGACGGGCTTCGATACGCGGCTCCGTGCGCCGTGTGGCGTGCCACACAAGTGAGGAGCAACGCCGCAGCGCGCCGCCCAGCGCCCCCAAAACGGGAACTTATTCCGGGCCAAATCCTAAGCACATAACACCCCGCCAAGCGAGCGGATTGACGTCCGGCCCCCGCCCCCATGCCGCTGGTCCCGATCGAGCAGCAAGGCGCTGAGCCCGGCATTCAGCGAAGCGTCGTAGTCCAGCTCAGGTGAATCGCCAACCATGAGCGCGTCGGCGGCGGACAATGCGAACCAGTCGAGCACCGCGTGAAACGCGAACGGCGACGGCTTGCTGAAGCCAATTTCCTCTGCGATCGCCACGTGATCGACGGCATCCATCAAGCCGGTGGCCTTGAGTTTTCTGCGCTGTCCATCTGCCGGGCCGTTCGTGAGAATCGCCGTCCCGATGTCGAGACTGCGAAGTCGTCTGAGCACGGGCAGGACGTCGTCGAACAACAAGGGCGTGTCGTTCACGCAGTCCATGAAGAGCTTGTTGAGATGCACGACGAGATCATTCTTCCCGACCACGCCGATCGCTTCGAGCGGCTCGCGAAAACGCCGCAAGCGATAGTCGCCGCGGGTGATCGTTCCCTGCTCGAAGAGGGCAAACAAGGGACGATCGACCTTGCGGCATTGTTGCAGGAACGCCGCCGAGTCGATGCCCTCGGTATCCAGGTGATTCGCAAGGCATGCATACGCAAGCTCTCTCGTCGACGCAAAGTTGATCAGCGTGTCGTCGAGATCGAAGATGACGAGTCTCATGTTCAATCGTCCCAGACAGGCCTGAATCCAATGGTCGTGGTACCCAGCCGCTCCCACTTGCCGCGGCTGGCCGCCACCTTGAGATGGCGCTCATCCTTGCTCCAGGCACCGCCCTTCACCACGCGCTCAAAACTGCTGCGTTGACCGCCCGCCGGCCGGTAAAAGTCGTTGCACCACTCGCAGAGGTTGCCTGCCAGATCGTACAGGCCGAGGTCCGAAGGCGGAAAGTTGCACACCCGACTCGTCCCGCCGAAGTACTCCCCGAAATTGGCCAGCACGGGCGTGGGGGGGGCGTCGCCCCATGGGTAGATGCGCGACGGTTGGTCGTTCGAGGCGAAGCATTCCCACTCGCTCTCGAATGGAACGCGGCCGCCCATATGCTGGCAGATCAGAACGGCCCCCGCCCAGTTGATGCCCCATACCGGGTGTTGCGCGAGGGCTAGCTCGCACGTCCACCGTTGCTGCAATTTGTTGAAAACGAGCGGGCAAGCCGGGTTGTAGACGTTGACATACCTGTACGCTGCCTCCAATTCCGCAGGCACGCCCAGTTCATTCAACACTGCGGCGGCGGTGGCGCAGGTCACCAGCGTGTGTGCTACACGGATCGACCGCCCTTGCCTCGAAGAGAAGCGGACCGCGTCGTCCAGATACCGCTCGACTTCCCGGCTCAGTCCGCAAGTCCACATTGCAAGACGTCCTCTATTGCGCGGATCTGATCCGCGGTGAGATGGCGCTCCCATGCGCGCTCCACGTCGTCCGGCAAGCGGAACGAGGAATACGGCCCGCCGCGGCTCGCGAGCTGCCTCTTCCTGAGGAACGACAAAGGGCCGTCGTCACTCTCGACGCCTAGAAACTCAATGATCTGCTCGAGTTGTTCGCGCGGCCTTCGCATCAGTGCACCAAGATGAAGCTCCATGTGGTCGAACTTCTGGATCGCGCCGCGGGCCATTTCGCAACGAACGACCACGCTCATCGCTGCAATTTCCGCTGCTCTCGTCGCCTCGTCGACAGATCGGCTTCGGCTCACGTAGTCTGGATGCATCGCCTTGAAGAGCGGCGGAACGAGGTGGACATAGTTCCAGAACGATAGAAGGTTGCTTCGCAAAACCGAAGACACGATCGCCCTCGGATCGCGCTGCAAGAAGAGAATCTTCAAGGACGGGATAAAGACCTTCAACCAGTCGAGCTTGCCGAAGAGCACCGTTTCCTTGAAACCGATGACCCGTATGCTGTTCGACTGCAGCAGGTATTCCCTCAAATCGACCAGGAACGAGCGCAAAGCCCAGTGCGGCGCAAGCGACAGATGCAGCATCCGGGGGTCAAAGTCTTCGGCGGACCACCGCGACAGGTCGCATTCGCGAAAGTAGCTCGTGTGCATTGAAAGTGGCTCGTTGACGCACTCGATGCAGGGATGGGATTGCAGAAGGTCGTTCAGGAAGTTGGAGCCCGACCGATGGTGGGCCATGATGAAGTACGGTGCGCGAGGACTGCTCGGGGCAGACCGAACCACGGCCGTACAAACTTCCGATGCATGAAGACAACTCAACCATTGTGGTCCACCCATGAAAAAAGGCTAACAGCGACCCTGGTGCCGAGATAGCTGTAAAGCTTTACATGGGATGCGTAGAAAACTACGACAGTGGGAGGCTGTCACAACTTACAGCTTGCACGCGTCACTCACCGCCCGTACCCTCTTCTGCAGCGGCATGAATTCCGCAAAGGCAGTGCATGCGCCATTGCCAGGGAGTAGAACATTGGCTAGCGACACGAACGGCCATCGAGTCCGGGCCCTTGTTGCGGTGGCGATCGCCGCAGCGCTTGCGCTTGGCTACGCTGGGAACAGGCGGCCTCCCGCCACATCGGCGGCGGCCGCAGAAAAGTTGAGCATCGCGGTGTCCACGACGCCGCATGCCGCGTTGCTGTGCATCGCCGCCGCAAAGGGATACTTTGCCGAACAAGGACTCGACGTCACCGTCAAGCCCGTGAGCCATGGCAAGGCCGCCCTCGAGCTGATGACCCAAGGCGGAGTCGATCTGGCCTCGACGGCCGAAGTGCCTTTCGTCATCGCCGTCATGAAGGGCAAGCCGATCGGAATTGCAGCCACCATCGTCAGCGTGTCCGGCGACATGACGATCATCGCCCGTCGAGACCGGGCCATTGCACGCCCGAGCGACCTGGCAGGCAAGCGGGTCGGTGTGACTCCCGGCACGAGTGGCGAATACTTCCTGTGGGCCTTCCTCATCCGCAACAAGATCGCCCCCAGCTCGATCACGATGGTTGACATGCCGCCGGACAAGCTCGTCCAGGCGCTGACGAATGGCTCAATCGATGCGGCGTCAACCTGGGAGCCGAACAAGTCCGACGCGCGTGCTGCTTTGGCGGATAACGCCCTGCCCCTCACGTCGACAGACGCTTATGTGGTGACTCACGTGGTGGTCGGACGCAGCGATTTCTTGAAGGCCCGTTCGAGCGCTATCGGCAAGCTCGTGCGGGCTTTGATCCAGGCGGAGGCATTTGCCAGCAAGGAGCCGCAACAAGCCATGGCGCTGGTCGCGGATCAATTCAAGCTCGATCTGAAGACGGTGCGATCCGGCTGGGACGACATCGAATTCAAAGTCGATCTGCGCCAATCGCAACTCATCACCCTTGAAGACGAGGCGCGCTGGGCCATGGCGCGCGGTTACGCCGACAAGCGGCCGGTTCCGAACTTCCTGCCGCACCTGTACCTGGACGCGCTGCTCGATGTTCAGGCCGAGCGCGTGACAGTGGTGCACTGACGATGAAGATCAGCACCAAAGGACGACTTGCCACGACGACGGCACTCGTGACGATCGCATTGATCGCGGCAATGATCTTGTGGGCGAACAAGGAAGTCGAGGACGCCAACAACAAGCGCCGTCAAACCACGCAGCTCACACGCGGGCTGACCGAGGTCAGGCTGGTGACTTTCGAGTACATCCTTCACCGCCACGAACGCGCGCGGCAGCAGGAGCAGGAAGTCTCGAGCCGCCTTCAGCGCCTCATCGCAGACGACACCCTCGTCGAACCGGCGCAACGCGAGATTCTCGAAGATCTGCGCGAACGCATTGCCACGACGCATCGTCTCGTCGAGGAGCTCGTACCAAACCCCGAGACCAGATCGGACGAGGACAAGGAATCGATCCGGCGATTCGAGGCCCAGTTGTCGAGCCAGATTCTGATGCTTCAGCAAGACAGCGTGGCGAATGCGTTTCGTCTCACCGACTTTTCGACCGAGCGCATCAATGCCGCACAGCGGCGGGTGGAGACGGTCATCCTCTTCGGGCTTGGCCTGATCGCGCTGACGACGGTCGGCGGGGCGTGGCTCATCAACCGCAACGTACTCGCGCCGATCCACCGGCTCGAACAGGCGACCCGCGAAGTCGCCGCGGGCAACTGGCACTACAAAGTCGACGTCGGCAGCAAGGATGAGATCGGAGATTTGTCTCGAAACTTCGATTCGATGACTCATTCGCTGCGAATGTCCTTTGCGCAGATCGAGCGCAGCAATCAAGAATTGGCCGCGCTCAACCAGGAAATCGAAGCCTTCAGCTATTCCGTATCGCACGACCTGCGCGGGCCGCTGCGCAGCATGGACGGTTTCTCGCTCGCCCTGCTGGAAGACTACGGCGACAAACTCGACGACGAAGCCAAGGATTCGCTGCAACGCATTCGTGCGGCCAGCCAGCGGATGGGCCGGCTCATCGACGAGCTGCTCGGCTTGTCGCGGGTCACGCGCGCCGAGCTGAACCTCAAGGTGGTCAATCTCAGCCAGATCGCCCGCGAGATCGCCGACTCGCTCGACCAGCAGCAGCCCCCGCGCGCCGTGAAGTGGGACATCGAAGAAGGCATCACGGTGCATGCGGACTCGGCGCTGATCCAGATCGCCATGCAAAACCTGATGGAGAACGCCTGGAAGTTCACCGGCAAGACCGAGCAGCCGAGGGTGCACATCGGTTCGCTCCAGGCGGATGGCAAGAAGGAATGCTTTGTTGCCGACAACGGCGTGGGCTTCGACATGGCCTACGCGGATCGGCTCTTCGGCGCTTTCCAGCGGCTTCACCACGAAAGCGAGTTTTCCGGGACCGGTATTGGACTCGCGATCGTGCAGCGCATCTTCCGTCGCCACGAAGGCGCGATCCGCGCCCAGGCAAAACCCGGCCTCGGCGCGACATTTTTCTTTAGCCTGAAAGAGCCAAATCGATGAGTGAAAGCAACAAGGTCATCTTGCTGGTAGAAGACAACCCCGACGATGTCACGCTGACATTGCGTGCCTTCAAACGCAGCCATGTCATGAACACCATCGCGGTGGCTCGCGATGGCATCGAGGCACTGGACTTCCTGTTCGCGCGCGGCGCCTACGCCTCGCGCGCGAAAGACCCCCTGCCCACGGTCGTCATTCTCGACCTGAAACTCCCCAAGCTCGACGGCCTGGGCGTATTGAGGGCCATTCGCGCCGATGAGCGAACGCGGCTCCAGCCGGTGGTGATTCTGACCTCGTCCAAGGAAGAGGAGGACTTGATCTCCGGTTACTCGCTCGGGGCCAACAGCTACGTTCGAAAGCCGGTGGATTTCACCGAGTTCCTCGAAGCGGTCAAGGTGCTCGGAATCTACTGGCTGATGATGAATGAATCGCCACCGGAGAGGAAGAGGCTGTGACGCGTGCGATCAAGATCCTGGTGGTCGAGGACTCCGAGGACGACGCCATGCTCGCGATGCGGATGCTCAAGCGCGGCGGCTTTGAGCCGACCTATCGACGAGTCCAGGAAGTCGAATCGATGCGCAACGCACTCACAAATGAACACTGGGACGCGGTGCTGTCAGACTTCCGTCTACCGCGGTTCAACGGTGTCGAAGCGCTCGATGTCTTTCGAGCGAGCGGCCTCGACATTCCGTTCATCTTCTTTTCAGGCACCATCGGCGAAGAGACCGCAGTCGCGGCCATGAAGGCGGGCGCGAGCGACTACGTCATGAAACAGAACATGGCGCGGCTCGCACCCGTGCTGGAACGCGAGCTGGGGCAGGCCCTCATCCGCGCGGAGCACCGCAAGGGTCAGATCGAACTGGAGGCCTCTCGCGACCGGTATGTGAATCTTTTCGAGTTCGCTCCGGTAGGCTATCTCACGCTGTCGGCCGAAGGCCTGATCGAACAGCTCAACCTGACCGGCGCAGACATGCTGGGCGAGGCGCGCGACAAGTTGCTGCACAAGCGCTTTGCTCAGTACGTTCTGCCGGCGGACGCCGACCGCTGGTATGAGCACTTCCTCGACACCTTGCGTCACGGCAACAGGCAACGGCTCGAGCTGCCTTTGCAAACGGGCAAGGACACATGCCCGCACGTTCAGCTCGACTGCATGCGCGTCGGAGCCGACGAATACTCGTCGATGGTGCGCGTCGCCATGAGCGACATCACCGACCGCAAGGCGGCTGAAGCCGATCTGCGCCGGTTCGAGGCGCAGCTGCGCGACGTTCAGAAAATGGAGTCCCTCGGCACCCTGGCCGGCGGCATCGCGCACGACTTCAACAACATTCTCGGCGCCATCCTCGGAAACGTGGCGCTCGCACGCGAGGAGGTCGCCAGCGATCACCCTGCGCTCATCAACCTGGAGGAGATCCACAAGGCCAGCCTGCGGGCGCGCAACCTGGTCCAGCAGATCCTCACGTTCAGTCGAAGGGAGCCGCAGGAACTCGTGACTCAGCCACTTCGGCCCGTGGTCGAAGAGACACAAAAGCTACTGCGCGCCACGCTGCCGGCGCGCGTGGAACTGGACGTCATGTTCACCGCCGAGCCCCTGTATGCGCTGGCGGATGCGACCCAGGTTCAGCAGGTGCTGATGAACCTTTGCACCAATGCCTGGCACGCCTTGAAGGACGGCACTGGACGCATCGGTATCGGCCTGGACGGCGTGACGCTGCACTTCGACGACACGCAGCGTCTCGGGAGTATCGAGCCCGGGCCTTACGCGCATCTGTGGGTGAGCGACACCGGAGTCGGCATGGATGCCGCGACCCGCGCACGCATCTTCGAGCCGTTCTTCACGACCAAGCCGGTGGGCCAGGGCACAGGCCTGGGCCTGTCGGTGGTCCACGGCATCCTCACGGCGCACCATGGCGCAATCGCGGTCGACAGCGAACCCGGCCAGGGCTCGACGTTTCACCTCTACTTTCCCACCGTCCAGGCCGATGCGGCCGCAATGTCCGTGAAGTCAGCGCCGTCCTCCCCGATTCGTGGTCACGGCGAGCACGTGCTGTATGTCGATGACGACGAGACCATGGTCGTCATGGTCGAACGCATCCTCGAGCGCTCGGGCTACAGGGTCAGCGGTTACCACGATGCGCACGAGGCCGTGCAGGCCGTTCGCGAACACCCCGAGGCCTTCGACTTCGTGGTGACTGACTTCAACATGCCGGATTTTTCCGGCCTCGATGTCGCCAATGAGATGGCGCGCATTCGCCCCGGCCTACCGGTGGTGATCAGCTCGGGCTACATCACCGAGGAACTGCGCAACGAGGCGCGCAACGCGGGCGTGCGAAGCCTGCTGGAAAAAGAGAACACCTTCGAGGAGCTGAGCGGATTGGTAGGCCGCATCCTCATGCAGGTCGAGGAGCAACAAAAGAATGATGCGAGTGCCGCTTGAAGCCACATACCCCGCCCGCGTCACGCGGCAGCAGCGCGAGGCCCTGAACAGGCATCGCAGCGGCGTCGTCTACATGACCGGACTTTCCGGTGCCGGCAAGTCGACGCTCGCCGCCATGGTCGAACAGCACCTTCACGCGCAAGGCATGCGCACCTACGTGCTCGACGGCGACGAATTACGACAGGGCCTGACGCGAGACCTCGGTTTCTCTGACGCGGACCGGATTGAAAATGTGCGCAGGGTTGTCGAGGTCGCACGCTTGATGGTCGACGCCGGCCTCATCGTCATCACGGCCCTGATCTCGCCCTTTGCAGCAGACCGCCAGGCAGCGCGGGCGCGCTTCGCGGCGAGCGAGTTCATGGAAGTGTTCGTCGATGCGCCGCTTGCGGTCTGCGAGGAGCGTGATCCAAAGGGGCTGTACAAGCGCGCGCGGCGGGGTGAGCTCAAGGGTTTCACGGGCATCGATTCCCGCTATGAGCCACCGTCATTCGCCGACCTGCGCGTCGATTCGGCGCGTTTGACCCCACACGAAGCATGCACTGCCATGCTGGCCGGCATGGCCGAGTTTGGTTTCTTTTGATGAACCGCTTGGTCGCGCGGCCTACATCGCGTATGGTCATGACAATTGAGTTCGTTTGAGGGCAGCCCTTGTCAATCGCGCAACTCGTCGCCTTTTGGAAGAGGTTCGGCAGGCGGGCCATGTTGGCCCTGCTGATCGTTGCCGCACTTGCTTTCGTCTATGTTGCGCGTGACGAGGTTCGAACGTCTCGCCGGCAGGCCGCCTGGCTCAGCGAAATGACGAGAAGCCTGACGTTTCAGGTGCAGCCCGGGCTCAGCTCGGCCATCCGATTCCCCGGCGCCGGCCCCTCCGACCAACGGCTGGGCTACCACGCGCTGCCGGAAATGATCACGCGCCTGAACAGCCAAGGCTATCCGGTCACGGCGCAGGCACGCATGTCCGCCCAGCTGCTTGAGTTGAGCGACAAGGGCCTGTTCGCGACTTACCACGAGAAGACGCAAGCAGGCCTTGAGCTGCGCGACTGCCGCGGCGAACCGCTGTTCACTGCACGCTACCCCGAGCGGGTGTACGACCGGTTCGAGGCGGTGCCAAAACTTCTCGTCGACTCCTTGCTGTTCATTGAGAACCGCGAGCTGTTCGATCCGCACCCTTCACGCAATCCAGCCATCGAGTGGGACCGCCTGGGCAAGGCGATGTTCGACCAAGCGCTGCGCCGGGTCGTCGACGAGACGCGTTCCGCCGGAGGCGGAAGCACGCTCGCCACGCAGATCGAAAAATACCGCCACTCGCCCGAAGGGCGCACCGAGACGGCCAAGGACAAGCTGCGCCAGATGGCTTCGGCTTCGCTGCGCGGCTACATCGACGGCGAGGACACCACCGCACGACGCCGCCAGATCCTTCTTGATTACCTCAACACCGTGCCGCTGTCGGCCCATGCCGGCTTTGGCGAAGTGAATGGCGTGGGCGATGCGATGTGGATCTGGTATGGGCGCGAGTTCGCGGACTTGAACGCGCTGCTGTCGGCTCCCATCGCCGAGGCTGATCACGGGCGGCGGAGCACGACGCTCGCATTCAATGCGGCCTTGTTGCCCAGGCAGGCCCTGGCATACAAGCAGGCCTTGTCCTTGATGGTGGCCCAGCGCCGGCCTTCGCATTACCTCACCGAAGAAGCGGCGCCGGTGCTGCGCGAGGTGACCGACCGCTACCTGCGCGTGATGGCCGATGCGGGCGTCATCACGCCCGCGCTGCGCGATGCGGCCCTGCCGCTTTCGCTCAAGCTCCAACTGAAACCCGTGTCTGAGCCGCAAGTGTCCTTCGTTGGCCGCAAGGCCTCGACGGCTCTGCGCGGCAAACTCCAAAGCCTGCTCGGGATGCCACGCGCCTACGACTTGGACCGCCTCGATCTCGCGGTGGAAAGCAGCCTCGCGGGCGAGGCTCAGCACGCAACCACGGCCTTGCTGCGCAGCCTGAATACGACCGAAGGCGCCAAGGCCGCTGGCCTGTATGGTTTTCACCTGCTCAACGAGGGAGACGACACGAGCAAGATCGTCGTCAGCTTCACGCTGTTCGAACGCACGGAAGGGGCCAATCTGCTGCGCGTGCAGACGGACAACCTCGACCAACCCTTCGATCTCAATGAAGGTGCGCGCCTCGATCTCGGTTCCACCGCCAAGCTGCGCACGCTGATCACCTACCTGGAGCAGGTCGCCCAACTGCACGGCAGCTGGAACGCCCTGGACGCGCAGCAGCTCGGCGCACTGAACATCAGCACCCGCGACCCCATCGCCCGCTGGGCGCGGGACTACCTCGCGAAGGCCGACGACCGCGGACTCGCGGCGATGCTTTCAGCGGCCATGCAGCGCACCTACTCGGCCAACCCAAGCGAAGGCTTCTTCACCGGCGGTGGGCTGCACCACTTCGACAATTTCGATCCGCTGGACAACCACCGCACCATGAGCCTGAATGATGCCTTGGCGCATTCGGTGAACCTGGTCTTCATCCGCCTCATGCGCGATGTCGTGTACCACGTGATGGCCGGCAGCGCCAAAGCGAGCGCCGAGATTCTGGAAGACTCCAGCCACCCGAAACGTCAGGAATACCTGTCGCGCTTCGCCGACAAGGAAGGAAGCGCCTTCGTCGCGCGCTTTTACCGCAAGTACGCTTCCAAGCCCCGCCTGGAAGCGGAGGACCTTTTGCTGCAAAGCATCCGGCCCACGCCATCGCGGCTGGCGAGCATCTTCTACGGCCTCGAACCCCAGGCCGGCGCGGAAGGGCTGACTCAGTTTCTCGCTCAGCGTCTGCCCGGTTCTGAACAGTCGGCACAGGCGCTGCACGAGAAATACCGTGCAGACCGCTGGTCACTGGCCGACCGCGGCTACTTGGCGAGCGTCCACCCGCTGGAGCTGTGGGTCATGAGCTACCTGCGCCAACACCCCACGGCCACGCTCGGCCAGACCTTGGCCGCAAGCCGTGCCGAACGGCAGGAGGTCTACGGGTGGTTGTTCAAGACGCGACACAAGGGTGCGCAAGACGGGCGCATTCGCGGCTTGCTCGAAGTCGAGGCTTTCCTTGAGATTCATCGAGCCTGGAAGCGTCTGGGCTATCCCTTCGAATCGCTGACGCCGTCATATGCGACGGCGCTCGGTGCGTCCGGCGACCGCCCCGCAGCCTTGGCGGAACTGATGGGCATCATCGTCAACCGCGGCAAGAGATTGCCGGCGACGCGCATTGACGCCCTTCAGTTCGCCAGGGGAACACCCTATGAGACGAGACTCGAAAGCCAACCGGCCCGCGGTGAGCAGGTGCTGAGCCCAGAGGTGGCCGACGTCGCGCGGCGCGCGCTGATCGGCGTGGTCGAAGAAGGCACCGCCAAGCGACTGAAAGGCGCCCTCGTGCTTCACGACGGCACCGTCATGCCCATCGGCGGCAAGACCGGCACCGGCGACCACCGATTCGATGTATATGGACGTGGCGGTCAGTTGATCTCGTCGCGTGTGATCGACCGCTCTGCCACCCTGGTGTTTCTCATCGGCGACCGCTACTTCGGAACGATCATGGCCTACGTGCACGAGCCGTACGCTGCCAAATACAAGTTCACCAGCGCCCTGCCCGCGCAGCTGCTCAAGACCCTGACACCCAGCCTGGTGCCGCTGATCGAAGGTTCCTCATGCGACCAGGCACTCGACAGGCGAAAGTAGCTCCCCGCCCGACAGGTCATCCCACAGCACGGACAACTGCGCGGCATCGTCGGCGCTCAATTCCACGTGCGGCCACAGGCAATCGCGCTCGACACACCTCATGCGAAAGCGCATCTCGTCCCTGGCCATGGTCAGCTCGAACCGGCTCTGGGGCGAACCGTCGGGTTGCGAGACGCTCCACGAGCCGGCGGAGTTCCACCCGACACGCAACCGATGCATCGCCGACGCGACCTTGGCGGCGACGTCCTTGACCAGGGGCGACACGCCCGCCTTTTCCACCAATCCCAAGGCCTGGTCGCGAACCATCGCGAGCTCGGTGTCGATCAGGGCCAGATGGACGATCAGCTCTCCGCTCTTGTCGCAGACCACGGCCTCGGTGTCTTCCTGCTCACGCCAGGCAGCGCTCGACACCAGACTGAGCCAGTGCGCGTCGTACTCGCCGGTGACCATCCGCAGGGCGAAGCTGGTGCGGGTCAGCGGCGCGGTCGGCGCCTCGGAAGTCGCCAGCGCCGTCTCCATCACCGCGAGCAGGCGACCCAGCGGCGAAATGGCGTTGCCCGCGCGGCGCATGGGGTAGCCCGTGCCATCGAAACGTTCATGGTGCTCGCCGATGCCACGCACCAGTCCCGGCGGGTAGTCGGTCATGGTCGCAAGCAGCAACTCTCCAATGCGCGGATGCGCCACCACGTGCCGATACCCGGCCATGTCGAGCCGCTGGCTGCCGCACAGGTAGACCGGATTGACGTACATCTCGCCGAGGTCGTGCAGCAGGCCGCCGAGCATGGCAAGGCGCACGTCATAGCGCTCGGGCCTGACGCTGGCCTGGAGGGCGCCTGCCAGGGCCATGCCGCGAACCGCATGGTCGAATGCGCTCGGCCTTGTGGCATGCAAAGTCGTCAGCAGCAACTGAACGGACGCATGCAGCGACAGGAGCGTGACCTCTTCGCAAAGGAGCTGCGCCCAAGGTTGAACGGCGCGCGCCAAGGCGTGACCGCCTTCGAGGAACGAGGTCAACGCCTCGTGAAGCTGAATGGTCGTGATCCCGTCTTCGACCTTCAGGCACGACTCAAGCGGGCGCTTGAGCCTGCGCTCGAGCAGGCGTTGCTGCAGAGAATTCGACACCGACTGATCTCGCGCCCACAGTTTGTTGCCGCGGTCGTCGTAGATGTCCTGTGCAGCCACGATGGTTCGTGTGGCGCTTGCGTCGATGATGCTGGCCAGGGCATGGTGATTGGCCTGTTGAAATACCTGAGCGCTCGCACTCATTCTTCTTTTTGATCCTTTTTGTTGCAAGACTCCACCGGCGGCAGATTCTGCCCAGGGACGACACGCCTGACCATCTGTAAGGTATGACAGGTGAGCCTCGCGATTTGGAGCACAGGTCCAAATCGGGACGTAGCGGTTTTCACCCCATTCGGGTCTTCTGCACGTGCAACGGGTTATCCACATCACGGAGATACCCATGGCCCACCCCGACGACTCTTCAACCAAGCGCTTGCGCCCTGCCCTCGCCACGTCCGCGCTCGCCTTCGCCTGCGCCATCATGACCGCCGGATGCGCTTCCGACGCGGACGCGGGCGTGGTGGCTGTCAGCGTCGTTGATCGCGACACCGGGCAGACCTTGCCCGTCTACTACAAGGACCGACAGCAGTACGTCGCCGGGCAACCCGGGCATCGCTATTCGGTACGCGTCATCAATCAGACGGCGGGACGCGTGCTGGCCGTGATGTCGGTAGATGGCGTGAACGTCGTGACGGGTCAGACGGCATCATCGTCGCAGGCCGGCTACGTGTACCAGCCGTGGCAAAGCTACGAGATCAGCGGATGGCGCAAGAGCGAGAGCGAGGTGGCTGCGTTCGAGTTCTCGGCTTTGTCGCAGTCGTACGCAGCGCGGACGGGGCGACCAGCCGACGTCGGCGTGATCGGAGTCGCAGTGTTTGCCGAACGCGCGCCGATTCCAGCTGACCGCATGCCGATGGACAACGAACAAGAGCGTCGCAACGACGGACGATTCTCCGCGCCTTTGCAACAGCCGACCCCTGCTCCTGCCGCAGCCGAATCCTCACTTTCCGATGCCAGCAGCGGTCAGTCCGCCAACCAGCCAGCCGCCAAGGCCGCACGGGATGCCTTCGCCACGCGGCGCGAGCGACTTGGCACAGCCCATGGCGCACGCGAATACTCCTACTCAAGCCACACCACATTCGAGCGGAGCAACACTTCGCCGATGCAGATCATCAGCATCCGCTATGACAGCGTGGACAACCTGGTCGCCATGGGCGTGATTCCACGCCACCGGTCGACCACACCCGATCCATTTCCGCGCGATCACCACGCAGGCTTCGTGCCTGATCCGCCTCGCGACCAATAAGGATTTGGCCCGGAATAAGTTCCCGTTTGGGGGGCGTTGGGTGGGATGCGATGCAAGGCGCTCCGAGCGCCGTGTGGCGAGCCACACAAGTGAGGAGCAACGCCGCAGCGCGCCCGCCCAGCGCCCCCCAAAACGGGAAATTG
>Ga0136846_1231868_pt1 | contig 16386 bp, 19 predicted proteins | sample HopSoiMetagenom2_FD_96841 | JGI IMG/M metagenome (GOLD analysis project Ga0136846, IMG submission 96841) | Grasslands soil microbial communities from Hopland, California, USA - 2 Assembly 2016 (version 4) | ecosystem: Environmental > Terrestrial > Soil > Grasslands | place: USA: Hopland... | reverse complement strand
GGGCGTGGTGCGGCGCGATCCCTTCGCCATGCTGCCGTTCTGCGGCTACAACATGGGCGACTACTTCGGCCACTGGCTGAAGATGGGCGAGACCCACGATGCGGCCAAGCTGCCGCGCATCTTCTTCGTCAACTGGTTCCGCAAGGACGAGCGCGGCAAGTTCGTCTGGCCGGGTTACGGCGAGAACAGCCGGGTTCTGAAGTGGATCTTCGACCGGCTGGATGGCCGCGCCGAGGCGGTGGACACCCCGATCGGGCGGGTGCCGGCGCGCGCCAGCCTGGACACCGCGGGCCTGTCGCTCACCGACGCCCAGCTCAGCCTGCTGCTGACTGTGGACCCGGCGATCTGGAAGCAGGAGGTCTCGCTGATCCCCGCCTTCTACGAGCGCTTCGGCGAGCACCTGCCCGAGGCGCTGTGGGACGAGTACCGGGCCCTGGTGGCCCGCCTCGAGGCCGCAGCCGAGCCGGAAGAGATCGTGGCGGCTTAGCGATACGGCGATCCTTGCGCCCGCCTCCGCGTCGCCATATAGTCAGCTGACTAGGTGGAGGCGGCCATGGGCGCTTGGAAGCTCGAGACGGCCAAGGCGAGATTGAGCGAGGTTCTGCGCCAGGCGCAGGCTGAGGGACCGCAAGCCATCACCGTTCGCGGCCGCAAGGCGGCCGTGGTGGTCTCCGCCGAGCAGTTCGAGCGGATGACCGAGGCCAAGGACCAGGGTGGTTGGGTCGAGGCGCTGCTCGAACTCGGCCCGATCGAGGTCGAACTCGAACACCGGGGCGACCTGATGCGTGACCTCGATCTTTGAGAGGCTGGCTGCTCGACACCAATGTCGTCTCGGAGCCGGTCCGGCCCAATCCGGATGCGCGGGTATTGGCATGGCTCAGCGCGCTGCCCAATGATCGGACCTTCATCAGCATCCTGACAATCGGTGAGATCGGGAAGGGCATCGAGGCGCTTCGCCCGGATGATGGACGACGCTCGAAGCTCTCCGCTTTTCGCGGGTTGCTGGAAGCGCGGTTTGTCGGCCGGGTGCTCTCTCTGGATGATGACGTCGTGCGCACCTGGGGGGCCATGACGGGGCGCTATCGCCGGGAGTTCGGCGGCGAGGCGCATGCCGTAGATGCGCTACTGGCGGCGACCGCCGAGCGGAACCGGCTCTACCTTGCCACCCGGAACGTCCGAGACGTCCGCGCCCTTGCCACGCCGGCCTTCAATCCCTGGACCGACGACCCCGCGGCCTTCCCGATCCAGCTATAGACCGCCGGCCTCAGCCCCCGGCCACGACCCGCAGGTTCGGCGGGCCGACCGGCTTCTCGCCGCGCACCTGGGCGACCAGGTCGAAGAGCGCGCCGCGCACCGCCTCGATGTCGCCCACCTGGACCACGGCGGCGAGGTCCTCCAGATGGCGCGGGGTCACCCGCACCGCCGAATTGGTGATCACCTCCAGCACCTTGGGCGCGCAGGTGACGGCGAACTCGGTCTCGTCCAGCAGCGCCTCGGTCAGCTTCTCGCCGGGGCGCAGGCCGGTGATCTCGATCTCGACGCCCTTGCGGCCGGAGAGCGCGATCATCTGCTGGGCCAGGTCCATGATCCGCACCGGCTCGCCCATCTCCAGGAGGAAGAGGCGCGAGGTCGGGCTGTCGTCCTCATGGCAGGTGGCCGTGGCGTGCAGCACCAGCTGGGCCGCCTCGGGGATGGTCATGAAGAATCGGGTCATCTCCGGATGGGTGACCGTGACCGGGCCGCCGCGCTCGATCTGCGACTTGAAGATCGGCACCACCGAGCCGTTGGAGCCCAGGACGTTGCCGAAGCGCACGGCCGAGAAGCGGGTGCCGTCGTTGGTGGACTGCTGGGCCTGGATCACCGCCTCGGCCAGGCGCTTGGTGGCGCCCATGACGTTGGTGGGGTCGACCGCCTTGTCGGTGGAGATCAGCACCATCTGGGTGGCGCCGCAGGCGCGGGCCGCCTCGGCGACGTTCCAGGTGCCCAGGACGTTGGTGAGGATGCCTTCGCTGGGATGGTGCTCCACCATCGACACGTGCTTCAGCGCCGCGGCGTGGAACACGAGGTCGGGGCGCTCGCGATGGAAGGCCGCGTCGATCCGGGCGGCGTCGCGCACGTCGCACAGCACCGCCTTGACCGAGATGTGCGGGTAGATCTCGCGGATCTCGCGCTCGATCTCGAAGAGCGCGGTCTCGGAGAAGTCGAGCAGGATCAGTTGGCCGCAGCCGAAGGCGGCCACCTGGCGGCAGAGCTCGCCGCCGATGGACCCGCCGGCGCCGGTGATCAGCACCCGCTGGCCCTGGATCAGCCGGCCCACCGCGCGGCGGTCGAGCTCGATCGGCTCGCGCGCCAGGAGCTCCTCGATGTTGATGTCGCGCATCGGGAGCAGGGTGAGGCCGTCGTGCTGGCTGAGCTCGACGATGGAGGGCAGGCGCAGGAGACGGATGCCGTCGTTCTTGAGCCGGCCCAGCTGGTCGGCGGTGAGGCCCTTGAGCTTGCCCGGCTCCTCCAGGAACAGCACCGCCCGCGGATAGCGGTTCCAGCGGCGCAGGTCGGCCAGCGCCTCGTCCAGGCGGTCCAGCGCCTCGATGATGCACACGCCGCGGACCTGCTGGCCCACGTCGCGGCGGTCGGTTCCGATGATGCCGACCGGCGTGTAGGCGCGGTCATGGCTGCGGGCCACGTCGCGCAGGTAGGTGTCGGCGAGCGAGGGCGGGCCGATCAGCAGCAGCGAGGGCGCCTGGGTGAGCGACTTCAGGTCGGAGAAGCTCTCCAGCGCATGCTCATGCAGGGCCCGGCGGACGATCCGCACGCCCATGGAGGCGACCATCTGGAAGAGCGGCGCCATGACGAGGGTTGCGCGCGGCAGGCCCTTGCCGCGGTCGAGCACGAACACCGCCAGCAGGAAGACGCCGACGGTGAGCACCGCGCAGCGCGCCAGCACCAGGGCGTCGGGAATCGAGACGTACCGCCAGGGCGACAGCTCGCGCCGGAAGATCAGGGTGAAGGCGCCGGCGATGGCGGCATAGAGGGCGGCCAGCTGGAAGAAGCTGAGGGCGCCGACCTCGCCGAAGCCCAGCTGCGGCTGGGTGGGGGTGACGAAGAAGGCCACCGCGAAGGCGGCCGCGGCCAGGAGCACGTCGAACACGACGGTCTGGGCCCGGACAGCCATCCGCTCCATGCGCCGCACTCCGCTCACGTCTTGATTCCCAACCATAGCCTGATCAGCCAGGCTTCCACCAAAAGATCGTCAGCGGATGTTCTTCCGCCGGCAGGCGCCCGAAACGCGTGCTCCCCCAGGGACCGGCGGGCGAGGGCGACCTTAGGAACAGGCGCCCCCATAAGCAACGGAAAAGCCCGCATCCAGGGATGCGGGCTCCTCTACGCCGACTAAGGCTAAGCTTTGGTTATCCGAAGATATTAACTCAGAAGAGGAAGCCGGTCTCGACCTTGGCGCGGGTCTGGGACTTCGAGGTCCCAGCCGGGCCGAAGCCGGCGCCCGGCGCGATGCTGCTGACCCCAGTGTAGGAGAGCTCGCCGCGGACGAAGAAGGTCTTCAGCTGGATCGTCGGCGTGACGGTCAGCGAATAGGCCTTGCTCTTGTGGCCGTAGAGCAGGGGCGTGCCGCCCGAGGAGGTTTCGTACTCGGCGCGCCCAGCCAGGCTGAACATCGGGCTGAACGTATATTTGGCGAGCACGGCCGCGCCGTAGGTGGAGCCGGAGTCGGTGATGCCGGCCGCCGTGTACTTCGGCACATGGCCGTACTGGAGGTAGGGTTCCACCATCCAGTTGCCCTCGGAGTGGGTCCACATCAGGTTGAAGATGTCGCCGTTGTTCAGCGTGACCGGCGTGGCGAACCGCGCCTTGGTGGTCTTGTTGAACTGGACCGAGCCGGCGAAGGCGACCGTGTCGGTCTTGCTGACGGTGTAGGCGATCAGGGTCGAGCCGGTGGAGTAGTGGCTCGAATAGTAGCCGTCCGTCAGGGCGAAAGAGGCGGTGACCGGGCCTTGGGTGACGTTCGCCTGGACGCCGCGGCTGATCGCCGGCTCCTGGTTCCAGAGCAGGCCGCGGTCGATGTTCATGTTCTGGAAGGTGAAGGTGTACTCGGCGCCGATCAGGGTCGGCAGGATGCCGGCCTCGATGTTGAAGGTCGCATTCGGCACGATCTTCACATAGGCGTTGGGCACATAGTGGTAGGTCAGGTCCGGCAGGTCCTTGGCTTTGAAGTAGGGCGCGCCGAGCGAAGGCAGGGAGTAGGCCCCGGCCTGGACGTAGAACTGGAAGACACCGTCGGTCTTCTGGATCTCGACCTGGGCGTTGGTCAGGTCGACGCGGCTCTTCTTGTCGCCCGGAATCGAATGGTTCTGGGTGAAGCCCATGCCGGTGAGCTGGCCGGTGAAGTAGATCTTGCTGCCGGCCACGTCGATGCTGAGCGGATCGGCGTTGGCCGAAAGCGGCGGCGTCATGGCGGGAGTCGACAGCGCGTCGGCGTGGGCCGCGGGGGCGGCCATGGCAAATGCCAGGGTCGCCGCGCTGGCGAGCCAGGTGGTCTTCAGGACGTTCATTCTCTTTATCCCCTCGTTCCCGGCCTTATCCTCACCGCGAGCGGCAAGGCGACCGTGCGCAGCCATGGTCGGGGCGCCGCGCAATTGATCAACGAACGGCGCCATGCCGGAGGCCGACGCGCGCTTACTGCCACATTGTTGAGCAGATGGGGGCGCCGGCGCCCTTCAGATGGGCGTTGGAGGGCGTCGGGAAGCGTCGGGGCGGCGTGGCGCCTAACGAGCGACCAGTGGCGCGAAGCCCAGGTGGGAGCCGGCGTCCACCAGCAAGGTCTCGCCAGTGACGTGGCGCGAGGCCGGGGAGGCGAGGAAGACGGCCGCCGCGGCGATGTCCTCCGGCTTGGACGCGGCCTTCAGCGGCGTGCCGGCGGCGGCATTGGCCCGGATCCGGTCGACCGCGGTCTCCGGCAGGCCCTTGCCGAACCATGGCGTGTCGATGAACCCCGGGCAGATGGCGTTGACCCGGATCTTCGGGGCCAGCGCGCGGGCGAGCGACAGGGTCATGGTGTTGAGGGCGCCCTTCGAGGCCGCATACGGGACGGAGGAGCCGATGCCCGTGACGCCGGCGATGGAGGCCGTCATGACCACGGCGCCCGGCTGGGGCGCGGCTTCCAGCAAGGCGCGGCAGGCGCGGACCATCTGGTAGGCGCCGATGACATTGACCGCATAGAGGTCGAGGAAGTCCTGTGCCGAGACGGCGTCCATGTCGGCGTGGCTCGCGAACTTGGTCGTGCCGGCGTTGTTGAACAGCGCGTCGATGCGGCCGAAGGGCTCGGCGGCGGCCGCGATGCGACGGCAGTCGGCGTCCTGGGCCACGTCGCCCTGGACGACCACGGTCTGCGCGCCCTCGGCCTGGCAGAGCCGGGCGGTCTCCTCGGCGTCCTCGAGGTTGTGGGCGTAGTTGATCACCACGGCCTTGGCGCCCTGGCGCGCCACGTCCAGCGCCACGGCGCGGCCCAGGCCGCTCGACGCGCCGGTCACCACCACCACGAAGTCCTTGAACGCGCCCTCGGCCATGGCGTCTTCCCCCTGTTGTTGTTCGAAGACCTAGTAGCGTCTAAAGGCGCGCGGATGGAAGAGACCCACCTCACCCAGCTCGGCCGGCAGGCGCGGGGCTTCGACAGTCCCGAGGCCGCCGTCCTGGAGCGCGTGCCCAATCCGCATCCGGACACGACCTATCTCGTCCGCTTCACGGCGCCGGAGTTCACCTCGCTGTGCCCGGTCACCGGGCAGCCGGACTTCGCCCATCTGGTCATCGATTATGCGCCCGGCGATTGGCTGGTCGAATCGAAGTCACTCAAGCTGTACCTGGGGGCGTTCCGCAACCACGGCGCGTTCCACGAGGACTGCACGGTGGCCATCGGCCGGCGGCTCTGCGCCGAGCTGTCGCCGCAATGGCTGAGGATCGGCGGGTACTGGTATCCGCGCGGCGGAATTCCGATCGATGTTTTCTGGCAAAGCGGTCCGGCCCCGGAAGGACTCTGGCTGCCGGACCAGGGCGTTGCACCCTACCGCGGCCGCGGATGAACAGAGGTCGCCTCTCGTTTGAGTTGGCGGCCTGAGTCAGAGCTTTCGAATACTTGGGTGTTCGAAGCAAGCGCCTGGGACCTGGTCTGTCGTGCACAAAATTCGATCAGCAAACTCCGGCGCGATGATGGCTGGGTCCTGCTCTCGCGAGAGGGGAAAGCGCGCGAGGGCCTGATGTCGAGCCATTCGGGCTTCCCAAAAGCTGTCCGCGGGCCTATACCTGACCTTGCCCAACTCTCCTCGGGCGTGTCACCTCAGGCCGGGCGGTGCGAATGCATCGTCCGGCCGTCGTGTATCTGAGGAGTCGTGCATCTGGGCCGTGCATCTGAACCACGGGCCGGGGCTGTCAGGGCTTCCAGTAGGTGACCAGGGGCTCCACCTGCGGCCGCTCGCGCTCCAGCGGCGGCTCCCGCGGCGTGCCGATGAGGACGAGGCCGGCCACCCGCTCCCCGTCTCCCAGGCCGAGGACTGCGCCCGCCTCGGCGTCATAGCTGTACCAGTCGGTGATCCAGTTGGCCCCGAACCCGGCGGCCAGGGTGGCGTAGAGCAGGTTCACGCAGACCGCGCCCGCGGACAGCTGCTGCTCCCACTCGGGGATCGCGCCGGGCTTGGGCGAGAAGACCACGAACACGGCCAGCGGCGGGACCTTCAGCTTGCCCAGCTTCGCCACGAGGCCGGGATCCTGGCGGACCGCCGTCACGGTTTCCAGGCGCGCGGCGAAGGCGGCCTTCTCCGCGCCCGCCATCACCACGAAGCGCCAGGGGGCGAGCTTGCCATGGTCGGGGACCCGCGCGGCCAGGCGCAGCAGGTCCGCCAGCGCCTCGCCGCCCGGCGCGGGCTCGACCAGGGTCAGGGCCGAGGCCGAGCGGCGCAGCGCCAGGAAGCGCAGGACCTCCGGCGCAGGCGCGAGCGGGAGGGGGGCGCCGAACTCGGGCGCAGGCGGCAGGGCTGAACTCAAGGGAGATCCGGGGCTTTAAGGATACCGATACGGGACCCTCTTTATGGGGGCGCAGGCGCGGACCGCAAGGCGGGGGCACGAGATGGGCGACGAGCCGGCCTGGCTGAGGGCGCACGGACGGCCCTGGACACGCGGCGAAGGCCGGGTGGTCTACGACAACCCGTGGATCCGGGTGACGGAATACGCCGCGACCGCGCCGACCGGTCAGCCGGCTACCTATGGCCTGGTCAGCTACAAGAACTTCGCCGTGGCGGTGCTGCCGCTGTTCGACGACGGGACCACGGTGCTGGTGGGCCAGCACCGGTTTCCGCTGGCGACCTACAGCTGGGAGATCCCCGAGGGCGGCGGGCCGCTGGCGGACGATCCGCTGGCCAGCGCCCAGCGGGAGCTGGCCGAGGAGACCGGGCTGCAAGCCGCCAAGTGGCGCGAGGTGCTGCGGGCCGAGCTGTCGAACTCGGTGAGCGACGAGCGCGCGATCGGCTACCTGGCGCTGGGCCTCTCGCCGGCGACGGGCGCGGCGCATGCGGACGACACCGAGGCCCTGGAGCTGGCGCGCGTCCCGTTTCGCCAGGCGCTGGACGCGGCCATGGCCGGCCAGCTCACCGACGTGCTGACAGTGGCGATGCTGCTCAAGGCTTACCATATGGCTCGTGAAGGGCTTTTGGCGCCCGCGCTGGCGCGCGCCATGATAGGCTAGGGAGATGCCTAATGGGCCGGGAGGAACCTATGTCGCAGCGCCTGGAGGTGGTGAACGCCACCCGACCGCCGCCCGTCTGGGCCGCGCTGCGCAACGAGGCCTATGCGGCCGCCAAGACGGAATCCTCGCTGGCCAGCCTGCTGGCCGCGGTCATCCTGAACCACGATAGCCTGGGGGACTCCCTGAGCTACCAGCTGGCGCGCAAGCTGGGCGACCAGGAGTTCCCGGCCATGAGCCTGCGGGACATCTGCGAGGAGGCCTACGAGGCCGACCCCGGGCTGGTGGCCATGGCCGAGGACGACCTGAAGGCGGTGTTCGAGCGCGACCCGGCCTGCAAGGGCTATGTCCAGCCGTTCCTGTTCTTCAAGGGCTTCCTGGCGCTGCAGACCCACCGGGTCGCCCACTGGCTGTTCGGCGAGGGCCGCGAGACCCTGGCCTTCTACCTGCAGAGCCGCTCCAGCGAGCTGTTCCAGGTGGACATCAACCCGGCGACGCGGATCGGCCGCGGCGTCTTCGTGGACCACGGCACCGGGATCGTCATCGGCGAGACCGCGGTGATCGGGGATGACGTCTCCATGCTGCAGGGCGTGACCCTGGGCGGGACCGGCGCCGAGCGGGGCGACCGCCACCCCAAGATCGGCAAGGGCGTCCTGCTGGGCGCCGGGGCCAAGGTGCTGGGCAATATCGTCATCGGCGACTACGCCAAGATCGCCTCGGGCTCGGTGGTGCTGAAGCCGGTGCCGGCCGGCTGCACGGCCGCCGGGGTGCCCGCGCGGCTGGTGAACTGCCCGACCTGCGAGGAGCCGGCCAAGAGCATGGACCATACCCTGGCCGATGCTGTGTACGACTACGTGATCTGAGGTTTCGCCGGCCTCGCGCTTTCTATAGGTTCGCGCCGAACTGAGCCGAGGAGCGTTGGCGTGGACGAGAAGACCATCCGCAGGATCGAAGGCCATCTGCGCGGGACCTTCGCCAATGCGCGGATCACGCTCACGCCGCGTCCCAAGCAGAAGGACTCCGCCGAGGTCTATGTCGGCGAGGAGTTCATCGGCGTGGTGTTCCAGGACGAGGACGAGGACGGCTCGTTCATGTTCGAGATGGCGATCCTGGCCGAGGATCTGCCGTAGGGGCGGGATTTCGCACCCGCGTCTCTGATTCATCGTTAGGCAGGGCGGTCAGAAGGCATAGTCGCAGGCCGTCCATGTTCTTGTTTTGTTCTAGCGGAAAGCGCGCTGCTGAACCCCACCTGTGTCATCCCGGTTTGGGCGACGCCGAAGACCGGGACCCATTCAGCGCCGGGCTGGCAATGAGGCACATTCGACGCCGCACTCCAACACGACCTCAGAGCTCAATGGGTCCCGGTCTTTCGCCTGCGGCGAAAACCGGGATGACAGCTGTTGGGGGATCGATGAGGTGCAGCGCGAAAGCGCCGGCCGCTGTGCGGCTCAGCCCAGCTTAAATCTCATGGCGGCCAGTTTGCCTCGAGGCTCGCATCTACCGTGAGATTTATGCCCCGGTCCCCATCCGGACGACGGGAGTTGGAAAGGGACTGTCCGGCCGTCGGTCATGGGTGGAAGCGGACTTGCCTCCCGCGATTTCCCTCACGCTGACGGGCGCCGCGCGGCCAAAAGCTCGTCCAGTTGGGCGAATTGCTCGGACGACATGGCCTGCATGCCGGCGAGGGCGTCGGCGACGGGTTCGGCGGAGGGGTAGAGTTCGCTCAGGACCAGCCGGGTCCGCTCGCCGTCGTCCTCGAAGGTGACGGTCGTGACCGGCGCGTCGGCGCTCTCCTCGTTTGTCCAGACGAGGCGCGCGGGCGCCGTCACCTCGAGGTACTTGCCGAAGAAGGTCATGGAGTCCGACCCGTCGCCGCCGAAGGTGATGCGATAGCCGCCGCCTGTGCGGGCGTCGATCTCGCAGGCGCTGAGGGTCGCGCCCATCGACTTGGGCGACCACCACAGCCTGAAGAGCTCGGGGCGGGTCCAGGCGTCGAACACGGCGCGGACCGGGCTGTCGAAGGTGCGGGTGACGACCAGCTCGCGATCGGATTTCCGCGCGACCGTGGTGGGTTTCGTCGTCCCGTTGGACTGACCGCTCTGGCTCATGGATCTCTTCCTTTCTCTCGGGAGACCGTCCGTCTCATCGCAAGGACGAACGAGAACCGCGGAAGCCGACATCGCCGGCGCCTTCAGGGCCGGACCTCTAAAGCCCCAGCGGCGTCGCGGGCGGGGCGTCGGCGCCTTTGCGGACCTGGGTCACCTTCAGGCTGCCGGCGGGGAGGGGGCCGAAGGGGGGCTGGGGCTTCGTGACGTCCAGCCAGGCGCCCCAGTGTTCGGGCGGCAGGATGACCATCTGGCGCTCGTGGTAGGGGGCCATGTCGGGGCCGGGCGGGCAGGTCAGCAGGGTGAAGCGGTCGTCGCGGACGAAGCCGGCCAGGGCCAGGAACGGGCCTGAGGCGGGCTCGAACAGCCACTTGGACTTGGGCGCCTTGTCGCCCGTGAACTCGAAGAAGCCGTCGGCCGGGACCAGGCAGCGGCCCTGGGCGAAGGTGCGGCCCTCCGAGCGGAAGTTGATCACCGGGCCGCGGGGGCCGGGAAACCCCCAGCGGAGCTGGGCGAGGTGGGCGGCGCCGTCCTGGCCGGTGAGGATATAGGCGGGGTCGGTGGGGCGGATCGAGGGCCGCGGTTCGAGGTTGGGCGCGCCGCCGTCCCAGGTGAGTGGGATCTTGAGCTGACGGAACGCCTCCATGATGTCGGCGAGCGCGGTCTCGAACCGGAATTCGTTGCACATGGCCCCATCGAGACCGAGGCCGGCTACGTCCGCAAGTGTCGTAGGTTTGATGCAGACTGATCGCGTGATGGGGCTGTATAAAAAATATCGATCAAGCGGCGCCGCGGACGATCCGCCGCGCCTGGAACGGCGGGATGATGGCGGTGATATGGGCCGCCCAGCGCAGGCGCGCGTCATGCCGCATCGGGCCGGCGATGCTCTCCAGGTCGTAGAGGCCAGGGCGCGAGCCGCGCAGCAGGCGCTTGACCAGCACCTCGTCGGTGTCGGTCTCGACGATCACCACCTGGCCCAGCATGTCGGGCGTGGGCGCAGTGCGCTGGTCCTCGAAGTAGATCAGGGCGCCGTCGTCGGCGAGGCCGCGCATGGAGTGCCCGACGACCCGCAGGGCGCGGGCCTTGTCGGTGCCGCCGGGGGGGATGGGGGCCAGCTCGGCCGGGTCCTGGCCGAGGGCGAACAGCACCGTGCCGTCCGGATTGGCGCCGACGCGGCCGATCACCGGGATCTCGCCCGTGTCCGCCCCCGGCTGCATCGCGCCGCCGGCGTCATAGAGCCATTCGGCGCTGACCCCGAACGCCTGGGCGTATTCCTTGGCCCGCCGGTAGGAGAAGGGCGCGTTGCCGTTCTCGTTGGAGGCGTAGGTGTTGCGGCTCCAGCCGTGGGCGTCGGCCGCCGCGGCGGCGGTCTCGAACCCGCGGTCGATGCGGGCCTGGCGGAGCCTCTGGGCGCGACCGTCCATCTCTGATCCTGAATGCTGAGCGGGACTGTAGATAAACTACAGAAAGTTTGGCGGCAACCAACTGTAGGTTTTATACATCATGGACATGAAACCTCACCCTGCAGATCGCCGAGCCGAGCTCGGGCAAAGCTATTTCGTCTTGCGCCACGGCGGCGCGTCAGCCGAGCGGGCCAGCGCCGAACTGGGCCTGGCCTGCGCAAGCGGCCGCACCCAGGAGGCGCTGTTCCAGGTGCGCCGGCCCGGCAAGGGCGGCGATCCCATGCGTCCGCGGTTCGCCCGGCATGACCGGCATGTGGCGGCGACGCGCGCGGCCGGCGGCTTCCCGGCGCTGCCCCTATGAGCGGGACCGACGAGGCGGCCACGCTGGTGGCCGGGGCGCTGGCGCGGCGCGGGCCCAAGGACCGCGGCCGGTTCCTGCGCGAGCTGCTGGCGCACACGGCGGCGGGGCTGGTGGTGATCGAGGGGGAGGCTGAGGCGTCGGAAGCCGTCTATCGCCTGGCCGATGCGGTGGTGGCGCGCGCATGCCGCGGGTGAGGGATCCGGCCCGCGAGGCGCGGGACCGCCTGCTGCGGCTGGAGCAGCGGGCCAAGGCGCGGGAGGAGGGCCAGGCGGTGGCCGAGGGCGTCGCCGAGACCGTGGCCCTGTCGCGGGCGCGGGGCTCGGCGATCGAGGCCCCGGCGGCTGGCCCCGGGCGCGGGGCCTATCGGCGGCAGGAGGGGCTGGCGTGGCTGGCGCGCAAGGGGCGGATCACCGCCGCGGCGCGGGCGGCAGGCGAGCGCTATGGCTGGGCCTATCGCCGCGCCAAGCTGGAGGGCTCGATCCGCTCGACCCTGGACGTGCGGCCCGGCGGCGGCTTTGCGGGCGCCCCGCCGCTGGAGGCGGTTCTGGCGCACGGGGAGGGGACGGAGCTGGCGCGGCGCAAGCTGGCCCAGTTCCGCGCCCGCCTGCTGCGCCAGCCGGACCTGGTGGCGGCCTGCGACCTGATCTGCGGCGAGGAGAAGACGCCGCGCGAGGCGACGGGGGACGAGCGCGAGGCGCTGCGGCTGGAGGCGGTGCTGAAGGTGGCGCTGGATATCCTGGCGGGGGAGGAGGGGCGTTGATGTTCGTGGTTTGTTCTTGACATTGGCGCGGGAATTTGGTAGGGTTCTGCCAAGATTGATGAGTGGGTCCCGACGCCCACTGTTCGCTGTCGAAGTCGTTCGCGTCGGTCTCGCTATCGAGGGGCGCTTTAGCTCCCCTTAGGATTGCGCTTTTGGCGAAAGGCCTTCTTGCCCGTATTTCGCGCGACCTCGGCGGCCTTGGCTTGTGAGCGGGCCGCATCGCCCGCCGCTTTGATGGCTTCGGGGGATACTGGGCCATCGGTCGTGACGACGCTTCGGCCAATGACCTTGCCCTTGCGACGGATCGTGGCGGTAACGCTCCCCATGCTTCATGATATCGGCACATTCCTGTCCGCGCGACTGTGCCGCGGCCTCATTTGGCAAAGCTAGGCGCAACGCTGCGCAAGCAGTGGCGGAAGTCCGGCGCCGGCAAGACGTGGCCCTCAGCGAGGTCCGCCTCGGGACGCAATCATCTTCTTGCTCGTCATCAGAGGGCTTGTCCCGGTGATCCATGAACGCCGATGCTGGTTGAAGAGGCGCGGCGCGGGTGCTGTGGGCGTCCTGCACCATCAGGTGTGCATGGGTGGCCGGGACAGGCCCGGCCATGACGAGCTTTAGTGATTCAAGGGGTTGTTGAGATTCGCCCGCTCACCCCACCCCGATCGCCCTCACCTCCGCGTCGGGATAGTTCGTGCCTTCGCCCATCTCGCGGTAGCGGGCGATGTCGGCGGTGCGGGCGGCGTAGGTGCGGTCCAGGACCTCGTAGGCGTCGGGGCCGAGGATCAGGCGGCGGGGCGGGTTGGGGTCGTCGACCACGGCGATCATGGCGGCGGCGGCCTTGGCGGGATCGCCCGGCTGGCGGCCGGCCTGGCCGTAGAGGAACTCTTCGATGGGGGCGATGACCGGGCGGTAGGCCTCGATCGGGGCCTTGGGGCGCATGTTCACGTCGCCGGCGAACTCCGTGCGGAAGTTGCCGGGCTCGACGAGGGTGGCGTGGATGCCGAAGGCGGCGACCTCGTCGGCGAGGGCCTCGGTCCAGGCCTCCAGGGCGAACTTGGAGGCGCAGTAGGGGCCGAAGCCGCCGATGGAGATCAGGCCGCCGATGCTGGTGAGGTTGAGGATGTGGCCGGCGCCCTGGGCGCGCATGGCGGGCAGGGTCGCGCGGGTCATCTCGGCGGCGGCGAAGAAGTTGAGCTCCATCTGGTCGCGCAGTTGGTCAGGGGCGAACTCCTCGACGGCGCCGAGCGAGCCGCGCCCGGCGATGTTGGCCAGGACGTCGACACGGCCGAAGCGGGCGAGGGCCTGGTCGATCCCCGCCTGGCGGGCGGCGGGGTCGGTGACGTCGAGGGCGAGGGGCAGCACGCGGTCGGGGGCGAGGGCCTGCAGCTCCGCCAGGCGTTCGCGGCGACGGGCGGCGACCACGGCGCGCTCGCCTCGCTCGATCACCGCCTGGGCCAGCGCCTGGCCGAAGCCGGCCGACGCGCCCGTGATGAACCACACCCGATCCTGTTTGGTCATGTATGCGCCTCCGCGATTGAGCCCGCTTCCCCGGTCGGAAAGAGATGGCGGCTGATCGGTGGAAGACAACCTGGGCGTTTGCGGAAGGCGGCGGCGCAGCAGCTGGCGCGCCCACTCTGCGCCTTACATCCCATGGGCGGAGCAGGCGGGCCCGCAATCTACCATGGGATCGAAGGGGCGGTCCCTTCCTGGAGGAAGGGCGCGGAAGGGGGCTGGGTGCGGCCTCACGGCGCTCTGCAGCCTTCCGCGGCGATGGAGGAAGGTCGGGGCGGCGGTGTGGCCACGGCGACGAGGCGATGGGCGCGGTTGGGGGCCGGCGCCGGCTGCATCGGCTGCATCTACGCGTTGCACACCACCACCCCGCCCTCCTCCATGGAGGAGGAGGTGCGGCGGCCCCTGGGAGCCGCCGCGATGGCGCTCGGAACGCCGGTCGGAGCTCAGGGCGGCTGCGGCAGGTCGCCGTCGCGGCGGCGGCGTCGCAGGAGGGTGGCCGCGCCGCCGAAGCCGAGGATCATGAGCGCCCAGCTGGCCGGCTCGGGCGCGGCGGAGACGCGGGTGGCGGCGTCGTAGCTGACGACGCCGTCGTAGATCTTCAGGGTGTCGATCTGGCCGCCCAGGAACTCGCTGTAGCCGCCGAACTGGCGGCCGAGGCGGGTGTCCGTGCCGGTGTTGAAGTCTGTGACCTTGCCGGCGGTGAAGGCGGGCGCGGCGCCGTCGATGTAGAAGTTGAAGCCGTCGGCGCCGTTGGTGAGCAAGAGGTTGTGGAAGGCGCCGGCGCTGGGCAGGGCCACGCCGGGCGCGCCATGGGCGTCGGTGAGCCGGAAGCCCGCGCCGCCGTTCGTGCCGATGTAGAAGCCCGAGGCGCCGGAGAAGCCCTGGGAGATGATCTCGGCGATGCCGGCCTGGCTGGCGGCGATCTGGACCCGCAGCAGGACGGAGAAGTCCGCGCCGGCGTTCGGCACGATGTGCTGGCCGAACTGGACGTAGTCGTCGACGCCGTCGAGGTGCAGGACGCCGCCGGAGACGGCCGCGCCGCCCAGCAGCTGGCCGTCGGCGGAGCCGGCGTGGTCGATGACGTAGCCGCCGACGTCCGCGGAGAAGTCGTAGGCGTGGATCAGCGCCGCGGCGCTGGCGGGCGCGGCGGCCGCGAGAGCGAGCGCAGCGACAGCTGCGCCGGCGAAGACGATGGAACGCATGACAGGAACCCCCCAAGGACTGAACGCCGCCCCAGTCCGAGCGGCCCGGGGCGTAGCGCCAGGAAAGCGCGGCTGGCCGCCGCGCGCCTCCCCCGATCGGGGGTGCGGGCGCGGCGCATGGACCCTGGCTTTCCGTGCGCCGGCTGAGCATCCTGCGCGCGGCGACGCAAAGCGCCTGGAGACCCCATGGACCGCGACAGGCTGACGGCGTTCACCGACGGGGTGCTGGCCGTGATCATCACGATCATGGTGCTGGAGATGAAGCCGCCGCATGGGGCGGCGTTCGCGGACCTCGTGGCGCTGTGGCCGGTGTTCCTGAGCTATGTGCTGAGCTTCGTCTACGTGGCCATCTACTGGAACAACCACCACCACTTCTTCCACCTGGTGAAGGCGGTGGATGGCGGGATCCTGTGGGCCAACCTGCACCTCCTGTTCTGGCTGTCGACGATCCCCTTCGCCACGGCCTGGATGGGCGAGAACCACTTCGCCGCGGCGCCGACCGCGCTCTATGGCGGCTCGCTTTTGATGTCGTCGCTGGCCTGGGTGATCATGCAGGCGGCGATCATCCGGCGGCAGGGCCCGGACTCGCCCCTGGCGCAGGCCATCGGGCGGGACCTGAAGGGCAAGCTGTCGCCGTTCGTCTACCTGGGCGGCGTCGCCCTGGCCTTCGCCAGCCCCACGGCGGCGGACCTTCTGTACCTGGGCGCGGCGCTGGCGTGGCTGATCCCTGACCGCCGGGTCGAGAAGACCGTGCGCCGGGGCGGGGCGTCGGCCGGCTGAACCCTACCGCGGGCCGATCGCGCAGCAGCGGCGGCGGCCCGGTTCACACAATCTGTAAGGAGTAGAGCCATGGCCAGGAGTCCAGGGCGCAAGCGGGCTACGCGCAAGCTTCCGCCCGCCAAGCCGCGCGTGCAGTTTTCCGAAGCGCTGGGGGAGCGGATCTGCGAGGCGCTCTCCGCCGGGGTGCTGCTGGCCGAGCTGGCCCGGGATCCGCAGATGCCGGCGCGGTGCACGATCTACCGCTGGCGCGACCGCCATCCCGAGTTCGGCGAGAACCTGCGCATCGCCCGCGAGCTGCAGGGCGACGCCCTGGCCGAGGACGCGGTGCTGGTGGCCGACGCGGCGACGCCGCCGACCCTGGCGCAGGACAAGGTGCGGATCACCTCGCGCCTGGCCCTGGCCGCGCGGGCCGAGCGGGAGGCCGCGCGCGCCGAGGCGCGGCTGGAGCGGGCGATGGTGCGGGCCGAACGCATGGCGGCGGCCGAGCTAGCCCTGGCGGAGGCCGAGAAGCCCAAGGTGATC
>Ga0136846_1209077_pt1 | contig 16391 bp, 16 predicted proteins | sample HopSoiMetagenom2_FD_96841 | JGI IMG/M metagenome (GOLD analysis project Ga0136846, IMG submission 96841) | Grasslands soil microbial communities from Hopland, California, USA - 2 Assembly 2016 (version 4) | ecosystem: Environmental > Terrestrial > Soil > Grasslands | place: USA: Hopland... | reverse complement strand
GATCACAAAGGCCTGGCCGAACTCGTCGCGGCTGCCGAACTCCTTGTAGAGGGTCTGACGGCTGACGCCGGCGGCGCTCGCGATCGCCGACATCGTGATCTCCGACCAAGCGCGACTCTGCAGCTCGTCGCGGGCGGCACCGAAGAGCGTCGCGCGGAGGAGCTCCCTTGCTGCCTGCGGATATGGCGTGCGAGCGGTGGCCACCGCTGGGATCGTCTCAGCGGAGGCGGTCACTCGCCGGCCTCACCCTCGTCTGGCTCGAAGTCGACCTTGTCGCGCACGCCGCAATCGGGACAGGCCCACTCGTCCGGGACCTCGCTCCAGGCGGTCCCGGGCGGAAAGCCCTCGCGCGGGTGTCCCGCCTGCTCGTCATAGGTGTAGCCGCAGGACGGACAGCGCCAGCGACTCATCACGCGGCTCCATAACGGGCGAGCATGCGGTCGCGCTTGCGCGGCTGGATGTTGGCCCGGGTGACGTCACCGCCGAAGTGCTCGACCAGGCGCCGGTCCATCACCCGCCGCCAGAGCGGTGGGACCCAGGCGAGCACGATCATCCCGGCATAGCCGGTGGGCAGCTGCGGCGCCTCGTCGACGTGGCGCAGCGCTTGGTAGCGGCGGGTCGGATTGGCGTGGTGATCACTGTGGCGCTGCAGGTGGTAGAGGAGCACGTTGGAGGCGACGTTGTTGCTGTTCCAGCTGTGCTCGGGACGGCAGCGCTCGTAGCGGCCATCGTCCTTCTTCTGCCGCAGCAGGCCGTAGTGCTCGAGGTAGTTGACAACCTCGAGCAGCGAGAAGCCGAGCACCGCTTGGATCAGCAGGTAGGGCAGGACGACCAGGCCGAAGACGATTGCCAGCACCGCGAACAGCGCAACCGTCATCGCCCAGGCGCCGAGCACGTCGTTGCGCAGCGTCCAGTGTGACTTGCCCAAGCGGTCGAGGCGGGCGGACTCGATTCCCCATGCAGAGCGCAGGCTGCCGGCGACGGTGCGCGGCAGGAAGGCCCAGAAGCTCTCCCCCAGCCGCGAGCTGGCCGGGTCCTCGGGAGTTGCGACGCGAACGTGGTGGCCGCGGTTGTGCTCGATGAAGAAGTGGCCGTAGCCAGTCTGCGCCAGCGCCACTCGGCTCAACCAACGCTCCGAGTTGTCGCGCTTGTGACCGAGCTCGTGCGCGGTGTTGATCGCGATGCCGCCGACCACGCCCATCGTCACCGCCAGGCCGAGGCTCTCGACGATGGAAAGGTCACCGCTGGACCACAGCCAGCAGGCGAAGACGAGACCGGCGTACTGGACCGGGATAAAAAGATAGGTGCACCAGCGGTAGTAGCGGTCCTGCTCGAGCCACTTGAGGATGCTGTCGGGCGGATTGCTGGGGTCCACCCCGATCGCGACGTCGAGCAAGGGGAAGGCGACGAAGACGAGCAACGGCCCGAAGAACCAGAAGGCCTCGAAGCCGGTCACCTGGACGCTGGCCCAGGCGATGAAGGGAGCAAAGGGGATGACCAGGCCCAACAGCCAGGCATAGCGCTTGGCGTCCTTCCAGGTTGCGGGATTGAGCTCGATCGCCGGCCCATGATCGTGGCTATGCGTTGCGGCCTCCATCGCTGCTCCTCCTTGTCAAATGACCCGAGAACGTCTCTGTGGTTTACACAGTAGTGACATTTGTCAGCCTGCGCAACAGTGATGCGCAGAATGTCAGCGACGCGCCTCCATTCGGGCCGCTACCATCCGCCGCGTGGAAACTTTCCTCGGATTCCTGCAAGTGATCATCTCGGGCGTGCTGATCTTCTTGATCCTGCTGCATTCCGGCAAAGACACCGGGCTCTCCGGCGCCTTCGGCATCGGTGGCGGTGGCAGCTCCTTCGGCGGCGGCTCGATGGTCGAGCGCAACCTCGACCGCGCGACGATCTTCTTCGCGATCCTCTTCGCGGTCAACACGATCGTCTTGCTGAAGGTCTAGTCAGCCCGGCTAGACCGGCTCGGCGGGGCGCTCGACTTCGGCCCCCTCGTGGCGGCCGTTTGCGCCGTTGCCATTGGAGCCGTTGCCGCTGTCGAGGATCTCGACCGCCTCGTTTCGCAACTCAGCGTCGAGCAGGGCGAAGTCCTGGTCGGAGAGCTTGCCGGCCGCGTGGTCGAGCTGAGCGTCGCGGATCTCTCGGTACTTGGCTTCCTTCTGCGCCTCCAGCTCCGAGTCGGCGACAAGCGCACGGCGGCTGCTGCGGGTCGGCCAGAGCCCGATCAGGGCGCCGGCGAGCGCGATCAAGCCGCCGATCCACATCCAGGTGACAAGCGGGTTGACAATGACACGGAAGGTCGCCGGCGCACCTTCGGCGACGTAGCGCTGGGCGATCTGTTTCGCGGTCGCCACCTGCAGTGATTCGATCTGAGCCAGGGCTGCCGGGCGGAGCTGCGGATTGGCAGCGGCGGCGCGCATCATCGCCGCCACCGCCCGGCACTGCGGCGGCGCCCCGGACCCTCCGCCCAGGCACGCTTCAAAGCCTTTGTCGGCCGCGCGCGCCGCTGCTTGGACGCCGGTGATGCTCGGCTGGATTGCGGTCCAGAAGTCGCGCAGGACACCCGCTCTGAGGCCAATGTCGCTGTCGGATTCACCGCCGAAGTAGTTCGAGATCGTCCCGCCCGAGACACCGGTCGGCCGATAGAAGCGGCGGTCCGGATGAAGGAGGAACGTCTTGCCGTCCTTCTCCACGCGCAGCACTGCACCGGCGGTGAAGGCGAGGCGGTCGACGGTGGCGGTCGGTCGGACGTAGGTGACGTTGTAGCCGTCGATCACCGCGCTTTCGCCAGGCCTGAGATCGACGTCGCGGTTGGTCTGGAAGCTCGAGGAGGCGGCGATCCCGATCAGCAGCACCGCCACCCCCATGTGGACGATGTAACCGCCATAGCGGCGCCGATTGCGTGAGACGACGCCGACCAGCGCTGCCGGCATCGAGCCGCCCTCGAGCGAACGGCGCGCCGAAGCGCCCCGCCAGAACTCCTGGGCCAGGCCGACGAGGGCAAAAGCTGCAAAGACGAACAGCGCGAACGCCCACGGTCGGTGCGTCGCATCGGTCAGCAGCGCCAGGGCGACACCAGTGACGGCGGCGGCCGTGGCCGGCACGAGAAAGACCCGTTTGGCGGTCTTCCAGCTGACCCGCCGCCAGGCGAGCAACGGACCGATCCCGGTGAAGAGCACGAGCCCGATCGCCAGCGGCGTCGTGTAGCGGTCGAACCAGGGCGCTGCCAACGAAGACTTGGTGCCGGTGAAGAGTTCGGAGATCAGTGGGAAGAAGGTGCCCCAGAAGATCGTCGCGCAAAGCGCCACGAGGAGGAGGTTGTTGACGACGAAGACAGCCTCGCGTGAGGCGAGCGAGTCAATCCGCTTCTCTGAACGCAGGTCGTCGAGGCGGGAGACGATCAGCGCCGTCGAGCCGATCAGGACCACCGCGATCAGGCCGAGGATGTAGGGGCCGACGGTGTTGTCGCCGAAGGCGTGGATCGATTGCAGGACGCCGGAGCGAACGAGGAAGGTGCCGAGCAGCGCAAGCGAGAAGGTGGCGACGACCAGGCAGGCGTTCCAGACCTTCAGCATGCCGCGCTTCTCCTGGACCATGATCGAGTGCAGGAAGGCGGTGCCGATCAGCCACGGCATCAAAGCCGCGTTCTCGACCGGGTCCCAGGCCCAGTAGCCGCCCCAGCCGAGCTCGGTATAGGACCAGCGGGCGCCGAGCAGCAGGCCGAAGCCGAGGAGGGCCCAGGCGATCAGGGCGAAGCGGCGGGTGGCACGGATCCAGGAAGCGTCGAGGCGGCGGGTGATCAGGGCGCCGATCGCGAAGGCGAAGGGAATCGTGAAGGCGACGTAGCCCGAATAGAGCATCGGCGGGTGGATCATCATGCTCGGGTGCTGCAGCAACGGGTTGAGGCCGATTCCGTCTGCCGGCGCCGGGGTCAGCTTGGCGAAGGGATTGACGCCGCCGGCGAACAGCATCAGGCCGGTGAAGAAGCTGGCGATGCCGGCCATTACGGCCGTCGCGTACGGGACGATCTCGCGCAGCCGCCTGCGGGTTGCGTAGAGGGCCAGCGACGACGCGATCGAGAGCACCCAGGCCCAGAGCAGCAGCGAGCCTTCCTGGCTCGACCACATCGCGGCCAGCTTGTAGAAGGGCGGCGTCTCGATCGAAGAGTGCTGCTGGACGATGTTGAAGGAGAAGTCGTCGGTCGCGAAGGCGATCTCGATCAGGACGACGCAGAGCGTGAGCAGGCCGCACGCGCCATACACGGCGCGCCGTGAGGCGAGAACCCAGCGCTCGTCACCATTGCGGCCGATCAGCGCCGCAACCGCGGCGAAGAGCATCGCCAGAAACGCGAGCGCCAGGACGGCGCTGCCGAGGCTAGCCGTCATTCGAGGTGGTGAACTTCGACGGGCACTTGGTCACAAGCGTGTCGCGTTCGCCGATGAAGGTGCCGTGCTCGACTTCCCCGGTGAGGACGATCTCACGTCCACCCCGGAACGGGTCGGGGACGGTGCCGCTGTAGGTGACCGGCAGAGTCGGGCCGTCGCCGTCGCGATCGGCGACCCGGAAGCGCAACTCCTGGCCGTTATGGCGGATCGACCTCGGCACGACCTTGCCGGTCAGGTCGTAGCTGGTCCCCGGCGCGGCGGTGAGCAGCTGCGAGGGCTCCATCGCCTCGCTGGCGGCGCTGAAGGACGTGTAGACGAGCGCCGCCGCCAGCAGAACGGCGACGCTGAGGGCGACCACGAGCCGGATCTTTCGCTTGCGCTGGGGATCCATGGAGCGAATTATCGCAAGTGGATTGGGGGAGCGAGTGGACCAGGGTCGGCGGACGCGCTTCGCGCTTGAGTGTCCGCCGACCCTGGTCCACTCGCTCTCTGCAAGCGGAGTTGCGAGAATCGGCGCATGAGCGACGACCCAGTGCTGCTTATTACCGGAGCTTCCAGCGGCATTGGAGCTGCGACGGCGCGTGCGGCAGCGCCTAAGTACCGGCTGGTCCTGGCTGCGCGGCGGTTGGAGCCGCTCGAGGAGCTCGTTGTCGAGTTGGGCGGCGAGGAGCGGGCGCTTGCGGTGCGCTGTGACGTCGCCGAGTGGGACGAGGTCGAGGCGATGGCCGCCGCGGCGCTCGAGCGCTTCGGCCGCATCGACGCGGTCTTTGCCAACGCCGGCTTCGGCGCCACTCGCGGCTTTCTCGAGGAGTCGCCGGAGCAGTGGCGCTCGATGGTCCTCACCAACGTCTACGGCGTCGCACTGACGATCCGCGCCACCCTCCCCCATCTGCTCGAGCGCGGCGACGGGCACTTCCTCGTCACCAGCTCGGTCGCCGGCCGCCGAGCGCTGCCCGGCTCGCTCTACTCGGCGACGAAGTGGGCGGCAACCGCAATCGGCGAGGCGCTGCGCGCCGAGCTGCGCCAGATGCACGAGAACCGCGAGATCAAGGTCACCCTGATCGAGCCCGGAATGACCGACACTCCCTTCTTCGACAACCGCCCCGGCGAGTGGGCGCTACAAGACGACGACATAGCCAAGGCCGTGCTCTACGCCCTCGAGCAGCGCCCGGGCGTAGACGTCAACGAGATCCTGATCCGCCCGACCAGCCAACCCGGCTAGTCCGTCCCGACAGAGATCGAACGCGTGTCCTTTGCGCAACCGCGCCATCGGCGCTCGATGCACTGAACACCCCAGAGTGTGGTCATGCATCGAACGGCGAAGGGCGCTCAGCTCAATGCTGCCCCTTGGGGTGCTTGTGCTTGTGCTTCTTGCAGGGCGTCCGTAGCTTTGGTCGCTGGTTGGCCTTCTTGCCGTTCTGGCCGGTGAAGCGTGCAATCACTTTGTACTTCTTCGCGCAGAGGCTGCTCGAGTTGACGAGCAGGCCGCGCTTCTTGCCGCCGCGAACGGTGAGGACGAACTTGGAAACCGGCACGTCGGGCACCGTGTCGAAGGTGGTGCGCAGGCGGCCCTTGATGCTGTCGATGCGACCGTCGAGGACGACGTCGACCTGACCGTTCAGCGAAGCGACCATGTCCGGCAGTTCGTGGTTCGACGAGCGCAGGTATACCGGGCCTTTCAGCGGTCCGTCGAGCAGCGGGGTGGTCGCTTCTGCGAAGCCGTAGATCGAATCCTGCGGGCAGTCATGTGCCGAGAACTGCACCCGGGTGCAGACGTTGGCGAGGCTGGCCTGTTCGAGGATCAGCGGCTTGGGCAGCTTCACGGCCGCCCGCCCGATGTTGGCGTCGCCGTCGCGGGCGAGGAGGACCGCCCTCAGCCTCGGACTCTTTGCCCGACGCGTGCCCCCGAAAATCCGCATGAACAGCTTTGGCTTGAAGTCCAGGCTCTCGCAGCCGTTCACCTTGAAGGGTGAAGAGACCGGGAAGGAGCTGAAAGCCGCCGGGTCGAGCGGGTTCGCACCGCCACCGCGCAGCGCACCGCTTGCCGCGAAGGCCGAGCAGTTCGTTGGGTTGAGGGCGAACTTAGGACGGTCGAGCTTGACCGCCACGGAGCGAACGTCGAGCAGCGCCCCACCGAAGACATGGGGGATCGGCTCTGAGACGGCGTGCACCTGGGCCGTTTCCGGGTCGACGAACAGTGCCACCCGCACCACGACCGTTCCGAGATCAAACGGCCCGGCCGTGGCGGGGGTGATCACTGCCAGGGAAAGGGGGGCCCCGTGATAGGGACCTGTGAGAAAGGCCTTGCCAGTCGTCTGGTACGGAGTCGGCCCAGTGCCGGCGCTGATCGCCGCGCTGCCGATCAGACTTTTGTCGGGACAACTGGAATTCGCCGCCTCGGCGGCTCCGCTGTTCGCTGCGGCGGCCGCGAGCGCCGACGGCGGGCAGTAGCGGACACCGGCGAGCTTGGCGGTCAGGCCGGGAGGAAGTGTCACGTCGACGCCCTTCAGCTCCTGGTTGCCGTCGTTGCGCCCGACGTTCATCGCGAACTGCGTGAACCCTCCGCCCTTGGGATTGCTGTCGTGAGTGCCGAAGCTGGGCCCGAAGGGCCTTTCGGCCAGCGTTTTGGCGCAGGGGCCGCCGCCCGGAGCCGTGCTGAGGCTGAAGTTGGCGCCTGGAGCGGCCGGCGCGTTGCCCGACCAGGGAATCATCTGTGAGCTGGCATGGTTCGGACCGCAGATCGGGGGACTGGTGAGTGGCGCCCTCGGCCCGCCGTTGAAGTGGAGGCGGAACGAGCTGAAGGGGACTTGGGGATTTTCCGCGAACGTCGTGGTCAGCTCGCCGGTTTGCGGATTGGCGCTGACATTGCCGATCAGTCTCGCGATGACCCCGTAGCGATCCGACTTGGCTTCGACGAAAATCCGGTACTCGTCACCTGACGCAGGATCGCGGCTGAGCTGCTGTCCCACGTAGACGTCGCCATTGAGAGAGCCGGCGGGGAGCGGCGGCGTATCGATTGAGACAGTCCCTATCTTCGAGGCGGGCGGGCAGCTATTGGCCAGGCTTCTGGTGTTCTTGCCGAACTGGTCGTCTTTGCAGGTGGCAAGGCCGTTCGCTGCCGATGGGTTGATGCCCATGCCCTGCGGCAGCGTCAGCTTCGCAGTGCGCAAGTGGGAGCTCGCCTGCTTGGTCAGTGGCGCCGCTTTTTCTGCGGGCGATGGTACTTCGAACGGCACCGCGACCTCGACTTCTGCCGCTGCCGGAGAATCGGTCTGCGCCGTCCCAGGGGTCACCCCAATAGTCGGTTTGAAGGGAATCGTGTTGCATTCCTTGGGGCTCGTGTTGGGCGGCAGTTCAGACTCGATGAAGGGGGAGCCGTTGGGGAAGTTGGGATCTTCGAAAGGCGGATGACCATCGGCGCGGAGATAGGTTGAGTAGACGTGCTGGAAGGGCGCTTTGGTCCAGTCGAAGCAGGTCGTCGGCGTGGTGATGAAGGTGCCGTTGCCGGCGCGGCCTTCGAAGACCAGGCGGTTTTTCAGCACATGGCCGATCGGCGAGGTCGGAGCGTCGATCGTGAAGTACTCGTGGTAATCGCCCTCCCAGGCAACGCCGGCGCGCAGATAGACGTTGTTGCCGAGCAGGTTGAAACCGAAGCGAGCCGGCTCACCTGGAGGTGGGTCGATGTTGTAGACAGTGGCCGGCAGTTGCGGCGAGACAGCGCCGAGCAGCGCCGACACGGCGTAGCTGGTTCCCACGTTGGATCCGGGCGGACAGGACAGCGGAGTCGCTTCGAAGGTGGCCTGGGGGCACTGCGGTGTCGCCTGCGGGTTGACGCTCAGCCCGACGGGGAGATCGACGCGGATGGTTTTGATGTCGCCGACCGGTTCTTCGAGCGTGACCGGACCGACGGTTGTCGTTTTGTGCTTGACGATGAACTGGGTGAAGCCGATTTGGGGATGCCCAGCCGCCTGTTCGAAAAAAAGACTTGGCGTGTCGACTGAGCATTCGGTTGCCGGCGAGTCGGCGAAGCACGTGCCGGCCTGCCAGCCATCGTCAGATTGAGGGGGTTTGTGCTGGGGAGCGATGATCGCCGATTGGTCGATCGTTTCAGCGAGGGCCGGGGAGGCTCCCCAACCGAGTGCCAGCAAGACCGTGGATACCGCAGTGCCAAGCCAAATCCCTGCGCCCTTACGCATCCCAGATCTCCTCCCGTAGTCAGCCATCTGCCTAATCCTACCCGATTTTATTGATTTAGATCATCATTTTTTGGTATCTATATACCGAGAACTTGGTAATCAACCCAATCGGAGGAATCCCATGAATTGGCAGCTCCTGGCTCGAGCCAATACCCATCCGCTGCGGATCTCAATCCTCGAGGTCATGGCGCTCGACGGGGGGCGAACTCTCTCCCCCAGCGACCTCAGCTATGAGCTGCGAATGCCGCTCAGCAACGTCAACTACCACGTCACCGAGCTGCACCGGACCGGTCTCATCGAGCTGGTCGGAGAGCGCCCGGTGCGCGGCGCCACGGAGCACTTCTACCGTGAAGTCAAGGAGACCAAGCCGAGCAGGACCCAGCGGGCGCGAAACGGTCACGGACGCGAGAGGGCGCCGCGAGTCCGCAGGAGAGCCGCCCTTGCCGAGTAGACGACGACCAAAGCGGACGACGGGTCTCGAACCCGCGACCTCGAGCTTGGGAAGCTCGCGCTCTACCAACTGAGCTACGTCCGCATACGGGCGATTTTAAGCGGAACCCGAACGCGCAGCTTGCGGGGCGTGGAGGGTCGCGGCCGTATGGCGCAGGTCATACGGCTTCAACCTCGCCCCTAGCCCAACGTCCTCGGCGACGACCTTGAAGCACCGCGCCGGCGGCCGGGAGCCGGTGCCTGGCGACGGCCACGGGGGTGCGTGTACTTGGACCGCCAGTTGTCCCAATCGTGCTTCCGCCAAGGCTGGCCGTCCGACCGCGAGAACAACAAGCCGCGACCGGAACCGGCGGCGCGCCAGTCGGCCAAGTCGTCAAGCACAGGCGCGGGGACGTAGACGCGACGTTTCAGTGTTCGCCGGCCTTCGAGCCGGGACGTTCACGCCTTCTGAGTTCTTCTGCGTACTCGGCACGCGGCCGGTCAGCCAATCCTCCGCGAAGGTGTCCAGCGTCGGCACTTTGCGGCGCGGCTCGGGAGTCGGCCGCCCTTCGTCCTTCGCCTCCGTTACTCCCGAGCCGAAGCGTTCGCCAGCCTCACATTCTTGAAGCTCTTGGAGCGCTGCTTGCCGTCAACGCGGTACTTGACTTCGTAGGTGCCGAACTTCGTCGAGTGGACGCTCACGGTGCGCCGCCTTCCCGCCGCCGCCGGACGCGATCCGCCATCGGCCGCCGGAGACTCGGCGGGCTTCGAGCCGGTCGGGTGCGCCTTGATCCAACGGTGAAGCGCATCCTCGTAAGCCATGGAGTGCGCGGTCTACCTGACTAGCGGGGCTGGCTTTCCGCCGCCGCGTCCGATTAGCGGGCCGGTCCCAGCCTCCATCAAGACGACCAGGACCGGCCCCAGTCGCCCTACCGCTGCTTGTAAATCTGCAACAACGGGACAACCGGACTGACCGGTTTGATCGTCATGCGGACTCACCTCCCTTCCCGTGTCGTCACCCCGGCTCTGCCACCGGGACGGGAAGGGAGAGGGTAGGAAGAAAGTGATGACCACTCAGGTTTTCGTTTCAATGCGTGGGTATGCTCAGGCGTGACTGAGTGACTCAAGCCAAATTGATCGGAGGGCCAGCATTGATCAGCCAGGGAGCAGCCGAGACCGGCCGGAAGCCAATCAAGGAGCGCACGAAGCTTCCCGACGACGCCCTACCTTCCTCAGTCAGACACTGGATCAAGGTCGAAGCGCTCGCGATCTTCCACGAAGGTGAATACAGCGCGGGGGAGGTTGCGCTCCTGATTGGCGAGGACGTAAAGCTCGTCCGCAACCACATTCGCGAACTCTACGATGCGGGCTGCATCGAACTGGCGAATTACAAGGAGGTGGGCGGCTACGTGAGGGCTGTCTATCGCGCCATCGAAGCGCCCGAGATTTCGGACGAGGCAGCCAAGGAAATGACCGTCGAGGAGCGGCACGACGTGTCCGGCGCGATCACCCAGGGCATCCTCGCCGAGACCGTCAGCTCCTACCGGAACGGGAAGCTGGACATAGACCCCGTCTGCTTGCTGTGGGACGCGCCGTACTTCGATAGCCGAGGAGAGCAGGAAGCGCACGAACTCATGTTGGACACCTACGGCAAGGTAAAAAAAATCCACGGCAAATCGGTCAACCGCATGTCGAAGTCAGGGCAGACGGGAACTACTTCGGTTGTTGCCCTGCTCGCCTTCGAGCGGGGCCGGCCGGGAAGGCCGACGGGTGGTTACTTCAAGACAGGAAAAAATGACTGGTAATGAAGTTCGGGTTGTCTCGCCCGTACCGATCTGAAACCGTCCAGTGCTCCAAGGACGAGAGTGAACGTATCTCCCTTGTCCCAGCCCCCCAGAAGCGAGCGGGCCGTAGTCGTCAGTGCCCGTGCTTGCCTGGGGGGCTGGGACAGAGAACGAATTAGCTGAGGGTTTGGGGGCAGCACTCTAAGTCCAGGGGGTGCCCCGATGGCTTGCCGCAGAAGTGGAGGAGTGGGCCATCGGGGCGCAGCAAGAGCGACGGGTCATGGACGAGGCACCAGCAAACTTACGCAGCGCCGCGCCGACCGCTAACGGAGGCGTGTCTTCGCCTATCTCCCAGTTCCGAGTCCGAGAGGAGGGACGGAGATGAAGGGCGGCGACGCGCTGGACTGGGGCGCGTTCGTCCCCCTCATCGTCCACAAGACCAAGCTAGTCATTGTCGAAGCGATGCTGTGGGTAGACGAACCGCTGGCCGCCGTAGATATCCAAGCGATGCACGGCGGAAAGAAAAAGCCGAACCTATCCGCACTCTCCTACCACATAAAAAGTCTCGACACCGACCTCTCGATTCTGCGCCTATACGACGAAGAACAGATTCGAGGCGCGTGGAAGAAGAATTACTACTTCCGAAATCGAATGCCAGCTTCGAGAAGGCGGCGCCGCGGGTGACGCGAATGCGCCGCGACCAACGCGTCCTTGAGTTATGCCAGGACTCTGCGCGGAGCCACCCTCTGCGGCTTCGAATCCTCGCACTGGCCTCGAAGCGGAACGGATCACTTAATCCCGAAGGCCTTCGCCGCGAGTTGCCCGAGCGCCCCGCCGTTGCCGTGATCGAGTACCACCTATCGGTACTTAGGGAGGTCGGGCTACTGCTTAGCGGGCGCGAATGAGGTTTCTGAAGGAACTTGACACCTCCCGCCCCGACGCTTGTTGCCTCTCCCTCCCGCCGGGGCGGTGCAGCCGACAAGTGACGCATCCCGGACACGTTCCCGCGCCGATCCTCTCGCCTTCGACGGCTTGGGAATCGATGCTGTGTCGGCGATGGACTGGCTTTCCTGCGAGTAGTGACTTGGGAAGCTCGCGCTCTACCAACTGAGCTACGTCCGCGTCAGGCGCTGATTCTAGGGCCGCCGCCCGGTTGCCGGAAACGCCCGCTGTCTAGAGTCAGCGCCGTGAGCGCCCGATCGTTCCTGGCCTTCCTCGCCGTGTTGGCCGTCGTCGGCCTGCTGGCTTACGGTCTGCTCAACAAGGGCGGGACCACGCTGGCCGTCGGCGACGCCGTGCCCGACCGGATCCTGCCGGCCCTGCCCGGGCCCGGCCACGGCTCGATCGCCCAGCACCGCGGCGAATGGGTTCTGGTCAATCTCTGGGCCTCATGGTGTATCCCCTGCCGCGAGGAGGCGCCCGTCTTGGAGCGCTTCTACCGTCGCCGGCGCGCCAATCACACCGCGGTCGTCGGCATCAACGTTCAGGACAACCGCGACGACGCCGTCGCCTTCCTTCGCGACCACCCGACCACCTATGCGCAGCTGCGCTCGGTCGGGGACGAGCGCAGCTCGGCCTTTGGCTCAACCGGCGTGCCGGAGAACTTCCTCATCGATCCAAGCGGCCGGCTGGCGCTGATCTGGCGCGGACCGGTCGACGATCGTTTCCTTCGCGACCGGGTCGAACCGCTGATCGAGGGCTCGCCGTGAGGCGCGTCGCGGCACTTCTCCTGCTCGTCGCCGGCCTGCTGTCCTTGCCTGTATTGGCGCTCGCCTCGCCCGTCCCGCAGACGACGGTGCACGACGTCGAAGACGAAGTGATGTGCCCGATCTGCGGCACCCTGCTCGAGCTGGCCGACTCGCCGCAGGCCAAGCGGGAGAAGGTCTACGTCGCCAAGCTGGTCGCCTCCGGCAAGACCAAGGCGGAGATCAAGGACGCCCTGGTCGCCCAGTACGGCGCCTCGGTACTCGCCCTACCGGAGGGTTCTGGCTTCAACCTCTCGGCTTACCTGGTGCCGATCATCGCGATCGTCGTCGCGACGCTCGTCCTTGCCCTCAGCGTCAGCCGCTGGCGCCGTGACTGCCGGTATTCGCCTGGAGACGAGGAGGCCGCACTTGGACCGCAAGGTGAGGACGCGAAGCGACTCGATGCGGACCTCGGCCGCTACGACCTCTGAGAGCCCTCGCCGGAGAGCACCAATCCATCGACTGAGATCGGCAGGCGCTTTGGGATCTCGCGCTTTTCGCCGCAGACGATCGTCGTGTCGACCTGGTCGGCGAGAGCCCTCAGCGGAGCAGCGCTCGAGCCTGCGGCGGGACCGCTGACGACCAAGAGGTCATAGGCCCGGCGCAGCTTGCTGGTCGCATCGAGGCAACGGTCGGAGTCGAGCAGCGCAGCCGGCTCGGCCTCGGTCTCCCCGGCGACGATGCAGGCAAGCGGCTCGGTGGCGCGGCCCGATGCCGGACCGGCAAGGACCAATGGCTGCAGGATTTGTGCGGCATCGACCTCTCCAAGCAGGTACTCGCGAAGGCCGGGACTTGCCGAGAGGCCCAGTAAACCGGCCAAGGCCGGCTGCGCGAGGTCGCACTCCAGGAGGGCAACGCGACGGCCCTGCGCGGTCGCCGCCGCAGCAAGACCGAGCGCCACCGCCGAGCGCGCCGGCCCCGTGGTGAGCACCGCTCGGAACCCTGCCAAGGCCAAGGCCAGATTCGAATAGGCATCGAGCTCGGCGCCGCGGAGGGCGCCGAGCCGCGTGGCGGAACCGCTTGGCGCCGGAATTTCGGCCAGCACCCGATGCCTGAGCCGGCGGCGCAGCATCACATTCGCTCGGGCGCCGAAATACCAAGCAGGCCTAGCCCGCCGGCAATCGTGCGCTTGGTGAGCAGGGCGAGCGCCAGTCGTGAGCGCTCGACGCCCTCACCCTCGGCGCCGAGGACCTGGCAGTCGCGGTAGAAGCCGTGGAAGTCGGCGGCGACCGCGGTCGCGTAGGTGCAGATCCGATGCGGCGCCCGGCGCTCGGCGGCCTCGCGCACCTCACCGGGGAATTCGAGCAGGCGCTTGATCAGCTCGCGCTCGGTCGGCTCGAGCGCGGTGTCGGATGTCTCGACCCCGGCCCCGACGGCAACTTCCCCGGCCTCGGCAGCTGCCTTGCGGAGAATGCTGGCGATGCGGGCATGGGCGTACTGGACGTAGTAGACGGGGTTGTCGTTGGACTGGCGCCGAGCCAGCTCGACGTCGAGATCGACGGTCGTGTCGTGGCTGCGCCAGAGCATGAACCAGCGCGTCGCGTCGACGCCAATGTCGTCGAGCAGCTCGTCGAGCGCGACGAAGTCACCACTGCGCTTCGACATCTGCGCCCGCTCGCCGCTTTCGACGATGTGAACGAGCCGCATGATCAGCGCCTCGAAGCGCTCGGGGTCTGCGCCAAGACCGGCGATCGCGGCGTGCAGGCGCGCGACGTACCCGTGATGGTCAGCACCGAGGATGTCAACCAGCCGCTCGAAGCCGCGCTCGAGCTTGTCCCAGTGATAGGCGACGTCGGCGGCAAGGTAGGTCGGTTCGCCGTTGGCCCGAATCAGCACCCGGTCCTTGTCGTCGCCGAAGGTCGTGGTGCGCAACCAGAGGGCCTCGTCGCTGCGGTAGGTGTGCCCCTGTTGATCGAGCTGGGCGAGCGCCGCGTCGACCTCGCCCCGGCTGTAGAGGTCGCGCTCAGAGAACCAGTTGTCAAAGCGCACGCCAAAGCGATCGAGCGTTCCCCGCACGCCCTCCAGGATCAGCTCGATCCCGCGACTGCCAACCGCCTCGAGGTCGGTAGGGTCGATTCCCTCAGCGGCGATCCGCTCACCCAACGCGGCGACGTAGGCGCCTTCGTAGCCGTCCTCGGGAATCTCTTCGCCGCGCATGCGCGCGGCGATAGAGGCGGCAAAGCGACCAATCTGGCCGCCGGCGTCGTTGACGTAGAACTCGCGCTGGACCTCGTGTCCCACTGCCTCGAGCAGGCGGACCAGGGAGTCGCCGTAGGCAGCGTGGCGGCCGCCGCCGACGTGCAGCGGGCCGGTCGGATTGGCAGAGACGAACTCAACCAGGATCCGTTCCGGCGAAGTGACCGGGATCGGGCCCAGCGTCTCGCCCGCCGAGGCCAGGCTCGCCATCGCCCGCCGGTACCAGGGGTCGGCGAGAAAGAGATTGACGAAGCCCGGCCCTGCGACCTCGATCCGATCAACGGTGTCAGGCCCAAGCTGCTCGCTGAGCTCGGCCGATAGCCGGGCGGCGACGTCGCGCGGGTTTTCGCCCAGCGGCGCGGCGAGCAGCATCGCCGCGTTGGAGCTGTAGTCGCCGAGCTCAGCCTTGGGCGGGCGCTCCAGCGTCGGCTCTGGGCCGGTCGGCTCGCCGTCGCGGAGGGCGAGCGCCGCCCGGCTCACCGCGGAGCGAAGCTCGGCGATTGGATCAGTTGCAACCGTCATCGCGCTCATCGTATGGAGGGGCGAACGCAAAGTGCCCCCTGAGTACGCTGGCCGGCGTGCGCGTAGCCGCAATCACCGATATCCACTCGAACCTTCCCGCGCTCGAAGCGGTCCTGGAGGCGATCGAGGCATCCGAGGTCGAGGAGATCTGGTGCCTCGGCGACGTGCTCGGCTACGGGGTCGAGCCGGACGCCTGCGCCGATCTGGTCCGAGAGCGCTGCGACGTATGCCTGGTCGGCAATCACGACCTCGCGGTGCTCGGCGGCCTCGACATCTCCTCGTTCTCCGAGGCCGCCGCGGTGGCGGTCGAATGGACGCGCAACAACGTCGGCGAGAGAACGCTCGAATTCCTGCGTGAGCTGAAGCCGGACGGCGAGCGCGCCGGCGTCGGGCTCTTCCACGCTTCTCCGCGCGACCCCGTCTGGGAGTACGTGCTCTCCGGCGAGCAGGCCGACGCCGGCATGGAGGCCAATCCGCAGCGGATAGGCCTGATCGGCCACTCCCACGTCGCCCTCTTCTTCACCAGGCCGGCAGCCGGTGAAGACGGCCAGACGCGCGGCGCCCAGGCCAGCGACGGCGCCCTCCTCGACCTCGGCAAGGGAGACTGGCTGGTCAACCCCGGCAGCGTAGGTCAGCCTCGCGACGGCGACCCCCGCGCCGCCTGGCTCGAGCTCGACACCGCAGCGCAGAGCGCCTGCTTCCATCGCGTCGGCTACGAGATCGAGCGCGCCGCGGTGCCGATCGCCGCCGCCGGCCTGCCCAGCCGCCTCGCCGACCGCCTCTACACCGGCCAATGACGTTCAATTGCAGGGAAAATCCGCACCAGAGGCCGTTCTCTAGACTCGCAACCGTGCGTCAGCCCGCATTCGCCCTTGCCCTTGCTCTTGGCGTCGCCGTCGCGTTTACGTTTGTCTCCTGCGGAGAAGGCGAAGACGCAAAGCTGCTGCCGGGCGCCACTGCCCAGGAAATCTCCGAAAACCTCGACAGCGTCAAGCAGTTCGCCGGCGAAGGCGAATGCGTCGGGGCCGAGAATGCCGCGCAGGAAGTCAACGCCCAGGTGGAAGACCTCGGTGGGGTCGACGAAAAGCTGAAGCAAGCACTGCAGCGCGGCGCCGAAAAGCTGGG
>Ga0136846_1218991_pt1 | contig 16393 bp, 13 predicted proteins | sample HopSoiMetagenom2_FD_96841 | JGI IMG/M metagenome (GOLD analysis project Ga0136846, IMG submission 96841) | Grasslands soil microbial communities from Hopland, California, USA - 2 Assembly 2016 (version 4) | ecosystem: Environmental > Terrestrial > Soil > Grasslands | place: USA: Hopland... | reverse complement strand
GGTGGGACCACGGATCGCGATCGGATCCGTGAGGCGGTACTGGACGTGCAGACGGTGCAGCTCGGTTTCGACCCGCTGATTGACGGCCCCGTCCTGGGCCGGACTATCGGACACGACGAGAATCTGGGTACTGCGCTGCTCGAGGATCAGCTGGGCCGCCCACGCCTGGGCGTGTTCGAATGCTGCGGAGTTTTCATGGTCGAGCAGGTGGCGCAACTCGGTCAGGCCGGTGGCCGGAGGAGGAGGAACAACGCGGTACGCGTACGCCCACAGTTGTCTCACGAAGACAGGTTCGCCCCAGGGCCCGAGGGGCGGAATCAATCCGAAGAGCGAACGGCGGACTAGGGCCGGGGATTAGTTCTAGCGGACGAATTTCCGGCGATCGCCCTTGGGCGGCGTTTTCTTATGCGCGTGGGCCGCAATCTGCAGGCGGCTGTGCAATGCCAGCTTCTCGAGGATGTTGTGGACGTGACTCTTCACGGTATACGTGGCGATGTTGAGTCGCTGCGCGATCTCCTTGTTGCTCAAGCCTTCGGCGATCAAGTCGGTGATCTGCTGCTCCCGTTTGGTCATGCGCACCGACGCCATCATCGGCGTGTTGCGCAGCACGGACGCCTGTTTGGCGATATGCGAGAGGAGCGTCCCGGTGAGCGCGGGTGGTACCACGTCGCCGCCGTTCGCAACCTGGCGGATCGTGTTCACCAGGTCTTCGAGCGCCGCGTCTTTGGCGATGAAGCCGTTCGCCCCCCGTTTGATAAAGTCGATGACGTCCTCTTCTTCCGGCAGCATGTCCATCATGATGATGCGGGAATGCGGGGCGGCTTCCTTGATGTTCTCGACGAGACGTTGGCTGCGGTTACGGCCCAGTGCCGCATCGACCAGGACCACGTTGGGCTTGAGCTCCTGCAGACGCTGCAGGGCCGCCGATGCGCCCTCGGCGGAGGCCACGACTTTGAATTCGGTCTGCGAATCGAGCAGCGCGGCGAGGCCATCGCGGAGCAGGCGATTGTCCTCGATCACCAGGATTTGGATTCTTTTCATGGTCATTGCCGTGACGGCCCCTCGTGGGCACGAGAGTGGGTGTGGACGGGTTAGTTCCAGAGGTATTAGTCAAAACACGCGGAAGTGTTCCGCGCTCATCCTTTGGGATGAGATGAAAAAATTAGCCTCTAACCCTTCCACCGGAAGGCCGACCCCGGCGGCCCCCAAAACAGCGCGGCGCCCCCGTAATCGGTGGCGCCGCGTCGCTTCAGGTGCCGTGTGTGGCTACAGCTTTACGACGTTCTGTGCCGCGGGGCCCTTCTGGGCCTGCACGATTTCGAACTCCACGCGCTGGCCTTCGGCCAACGACTTGAACCCGTCTCCCTGAATCGCGGTGTGATGCACGAAGCAGTCTTTGCCGCCGTTCTCGGGCGTGATGAAACCGAAGCCCTTGGCGTCGTTGAACCACTTCACGGTACCAGTGATGCGTGCCATCTGTGCGTTACTCCCTATCTTGTACGGTTCCGGCGTCGAGCCGCCTGGCGTGCGACGCCGTTGAACGGCGGGACTGCTCGATCCCAGAAACGACACGAGGACCGCAGGCGATAGCCCAGGTCCTCGATCAGTCCGCTGGTGTCCAGCACACGGCACCATGCCGTGGCCCCTTCGCCCGCCCGAAGCATCACCAAAGCGGAGAGCCAAGTCAACTGTTGTAAGATCGCGCGAGGCGTTGCAAGTTAGTCGCCCATGCGCCCCTTCCTTTTACTGGCCGCGCTCCTCTCGCTCGCGTGTCGCCAGCCGCAACCCCGAAATGCAACGCCGGTCCGGACGCCGCGCGACTCGACGCGCGCCGCGGTCGTGCACGACACGGCGCTCGAGGCGCACGCGGCGCGGCTGGAGCTGAAAGTGCTGGAGCAGGAGGCGCAGGTCGACGAGCTGCAGACACGCCTCGATGATGCGCGGCGCGAAGTCGTCCGGGCGATGGCGAAACTGCAATCGCTGGCGACGCGCGCCGAAGCCGCCTCCGGGATGGCGGAAGCGGAGATCGCGCTGCAGACGCTCCGGAGCCGCAACAGCGGCGGCACGACGCCGGCCCCGCCGGAGTTGAATCAGGGCACGCAACTACTGCAGCTTGCGACCGCGGAATTCGACAAGCAGAACTACGGTGGCGCGCTGTATCTCGCCACGGAGTCGAAGAACGCGGCGGCCGCCGGCCAGGGTCGGCTGGCGAGCGATGATCAGACCAAGCCGCGTCGCGGCGAAGTCCCGTTCGCGCTCCCGCTCCAGCTGCAGACGACCGGACGCGCCAACGTGCGCGAAGGTCCCGGCGCGAATTTCCGCATCGCCTATACGCTCGATGCCGGCGCGGCGCTCACGGCGTATTCGTATGTCGATCAATGGGTACGGATCAGCGATGGGACGAATCGACCGGGCTGGATCCACCAGGGCCTGATCGGCCGGACGGCGTCCCGCTAGAGGGTTTTCGGCGCGGAGACCCGCGACTTGGCGGCCGCGGTCACGCAATTGCCACCCGCGCGTTTGGCTTCATACAGCGCGGCATCCGCCGCCGCAATCAGCGCCTCCGCCGCGTCGCCATGTCCGGGGAACGCAGCAACGCCGACGCTCACCGTGATGGCGCCCACCGGCAGCTTCTCCGCCGCGATCTTGTTGCGAATGCGCTCCGCGACTTCGATCGCGCCTTCGATCTCCGTTTCCGGCATCATCAGCAGAAATTCTTCGCCGCCGTAGCGCGCCACGAAATCGACGTCGCGACTGGCCTCGCGCATGATCGCGCCGACGCGCTTGAGGACGGCATCCCCGGCCGGATGGCCGTGGGCGTCGTTGTACTTCTTGAAGAGATCGAGGTCGGCCATGAGCACCGCAAACGGATGGCGCAGCCGGCGCGAGCGGCGCACCTCGTTTTCCACGACCTCCATCATGCGCAGGCGGTTGTAGAGGCCGGTCAGGGGATCGGTAAGCGAGAGACGCTCCAGCTCCACGTGACTCTCGCGCAACCGCACGACCATGTTGTTGAAAACTTGCGTCAGATACCCGACCTCGCCGCCACCGCGCACCGGCAACCCGATGTCGAGGTCGCCGCCCGCGACGCGACTGGCGGCCTGTGTGAGACGATCGAGCGGCCGGACGATCAGCAGACTGAGCAGATAGGCGAATGCGCCCACCACGGCGAGCAGCAGCGTCACGATCCCGAGCGTCACGTTGCGCAGCCGCGCGACCTGACTGAACGCTTCGACGGACGGAATCTCGGAGACGACGACCCACTCGAGCGACGGCACGGCGCGCATACTGCCGACCACGCGCTCGCCGGTGAAGCTCGTGAACTGGACGGCCCGGCCTTCGCGCGCGAGGAGCCAGTTCGCCGATTGCGGTGTGTAGCGCTGCTCCATGAGTGCGGCCGAGGCGCCGCGTGAGCTGACGATGATCCGGCCGTCGCGGCTCATCAGATAGATCTGCCCCGACTCCCCCGGGGCAAAGTGGCGCAGGGTGTCGGCGACGGTGCGGAGATTGACCCGCGCTGCGAGTGCCCCGAGCGAGCGCCCGCCCGCGGCCCGGCCACGGCTCGCCGCGCCGGACTGAATCGGTACGGCCACGAGGATCGACGCTTGCCCGGCGGTCGAATCCCAGTAGGGCGCGCTCTGCGTCCATCCGCTGGTGCGGAGGTCACTCGCCCACTCTTGGGGGAGGGCGACCCTGATGCCCTTGTTGGAGCTCGACGCGACGACATGCGCGTGCTCGTCGAGCACGAGCAGCTCGCTGTAATCGCGGAACTTGTCACGCACCGAGTTGAGGTAATCGGCCAGGCGCTTGTGGTAGATACCCGAGAGCACCGGCTCGCCGCGGACCAGCGGCATGTGCTCGAGATTTTCGGTGACCTCGTAGGAGCTGGAGAACACCCGCAGATCGTAGCGCAGTTCTTTCGTCCAGAGGTCGGCCTCGCGTACCGCCTGCGCGGTCACCCCCAGCAGCTCTTCGGAGGCTTTGCCGACGAGCGCGCGCTTGTTTTCGATGTAGGAAATCCAGACGGTCGTCAGCGATGGCACCAGCGTCGCGACGACCGCGAACATCAGCATCTTGGCGCGGATGCTGGACATACGGGAAAAACGAAGCAAGGTCAGGGCGTATCCCCTCCCCGGGATGCCACAAGATTCATGGAGCACAGGTTATTGCAAGTGGCAATATCCGACCGTGCCGGGAATCACGCGATCTGGCGCACCCTGCCTCACGGAATCACCTTGGTGGCCCCGCACCGGAGCCATGCATGAACGACAGTCTGAGTCGGCGTTCCTTCCTTCAATATGGCGCCACCGTCGCCGCGCTCGTGGGAGCGCCGACCTCCTCCCGGACCCCGAGACTCCGGGACTTCGATCTCGAGGAAATGACCGTCGCCCAGCTGCAGGACGCCATGCGCTCGGGCGCGCGCACGTCGCGCGCGATTTGCGCGGCGTATCTCGCGCGGATCGCCGAGCTGAATCCCAAACTGCGCGCGGTGCTGGAGACGAATCCCGATGCGCTCGCCGCCGCAGACCGGCTCGATGCCGAGCGCAAGGGCGGGCGCGTGCGCGGGCCGCTGCACGGTATCCCCGTGCTGGTGAAGGACAACATCGCGACCACCGACAAGATGATGACGACGGCCGGCTCGTTGGCGCTGGTGGGCGCCACGCCGCCGCGCGACGCGCCGCTCGTCGCGAAGCTGCGCGCCGCCGGGGCAGTGATTCTCGGTAAAACGAATCTCTCCGAGTGGGCGAACATCCGATCCACACAGTCGTCGAGCGGCTGGAGCGCGCGCGGCGGCCAATGCGCAAATCCGTACGCGCTCGACCGCAATCCGTGCGGGTCGAGCTCCGGAACGGGTGCCGCGATCGCCGCGAACTTCGCCGCCGTCGGCATTGGCACCGAGACCGACGGGTCGATCGTCTGCCCGTCCAGCGCGTGCTCGCTGGTCGGCGTGAAGCCGACGTTGGGACTGATCGAGGGCGCGGGCATCATCCCCATTGCGCACAGCCAGGATACCGCGGGGCCGATGACGCGCACCGTCGCCGATGCCGCGGCGCTGCTCGGCGTCCTGGCGGGGCGTGACTACACGGCCAGCCTCGATCCGGCCGGACTGCGCGGCGCCCGCATCGGCGTCGCGCGCAAGAAAGTCTTCGGCTACAGCCCTGAAGCCGACGCGCTCGTGGAAGCCACGATCGCAGTGCTGAAGCAGCAAGGCGCGGTCATCGTCGATCCGGCGGACATTCCGCATCTCGGCGAGTACGACGACTCCGAGCTGATCGTGCTGCTCTACGAATTGAAAGCCGATCTCGCGGACTATCTGGCGACCTGGGCGCCCACCGCGCAGGTCAAGACGCTCGCCGATGTGATCGCGTTCAACGACGCGCATAAGGCGACCGAGATGCCCTACTTCGGACAGGAGCTGTTTCTGCAGGCGCAGGAGAAGGGACCGCTCACCGATCAGGTATATCGCGACGCACTCGCGAAAGATCAGCGCTTGTCGCGCACCGAAGGTCTCGACGCGGTGTTCGCGCAGAACACTCTCGATGCGATCGTCGCGCCCACGGGCAGTCCGCCCTGGCCGACAGATCTCGTGAACGGCGACCATTTCCTTGGCGCGAGCTCGACACCGGCAGCCGTTGCCGGCTATCCGAGCGTCACGGTGCCGGTGGGATATTCGTTCGGCCTGCCGGTGGGCATGTCCTTGATCGGGAAAGCCAACAGCGAGGCCACCCTGCTGAAGCTGGCGTATGCATATGAGCAGGCGGCACAGATGCGCCATCCACCCCGCTTGCTGCCTACGGTGACGTTCTAGCGGAGGGGCGCGCCCCCGGCGATCCAGCGCGCGAGCAGCGTGCGCTCGTCCTCAGTGATACCGGTCTTGTTGGCCGGCGGCATCGTCCGCGTCTCGACGGCCCGGACGCGGATCCGCTCGGCGAGGCGCGCGATGCTCTCGGGCGTATCGAAGGTCACCCCCGCCGGGGCGGGCCCGAAAGTGCGATCGCTCTGATATTGCGAGTGACAGGGCTGACAGCGCTGTGTAATCACCGCACGCACCAGGGCGAAACCAGGCGGCGAATCAGAACCGTTCGCGGCGGCCGGCGCCGCGGCGCCTGGCGGCGTCGACAGGAACATCGCGCCTGCCAACGCGAGCCCGGCAGGAGCCAGCGCCCACCGGTGCAAGGCGCCACGGCCGATCATGGCGTGGCGCACGGCGGCGCCGGCTACGAACAAGAGCAGCAGCACGAGCCAGTTCCGCGGGTTGGCATACGTCGCCGGGAAATGATTCGAGAGCATGATGAAGAGCACCGGAAAGGTCATGTAGCTGTTATGCACTGACCGCTGCTTGGCTCGCTCGCCCAGTGTGAAATCGGCCGGCCGTCCCGCTCGCGTGGCGGCGACCATCTGCTGCTGCGCCGGTATGATCCGTTCCCACACGTTGGCGACCATGATGGTGCCGAGGATCGATCCGACGTGCATGAAGGCGGCGCGTCCGGAGAGGACGCGGCAGACGAGCACCGTGAGCGCGGCGAGCAGCGCGAGTGAAATCGCCGTCGCAATGGCCGGCCGTTTCGCGAGGGGTGAGGACCAAAGCCGGTCGTACAATGGCCAGCTCAAGATGACGAGACCGATGCCGAGCCCAATGGCCGTCCAGCGGCCGATCCGCGAAACGCCGGGATCGAGCAGATAAGACCCGTTCACATAGAAGAGGAGCACGAGCAGGGAGATGCCGGTGATCCAGGTCAGCATCGCCTCCCATTTGAACCAGTGCAGCACTGCCGGCACCTCGCCCGGCCCGGGCCGCCTTTTCTCCACCTGGTAAAAACCGCCGCTGTGCACCATCCAGAGGTCGCCCTCGACACCCGATCGTGGAGCCGCGGGCGCCGTCAGGGCGCGATCCAGCCAGATGAAGTAGAAGGAGCTGCCGATCCAGGCGATGCCGGCAATGAAGTGCGTCCAGCGCAGTAAAAGATTCGCCCAATCGCCGAGCCAGGTCGTCATGGGACGGTAATCTCGTCGCCTGTTCGGATCCGGCCAGCCCCGCTTCCCGATTGACGGAGCCGGAATAGTATTCCGGGCATGCTCGCCCTCCTCCTGTCAGTTGTGATTTCGCCGGCCGACACTGTGATGGGCCGGGTCGTCGACGATGCCGGTCAGCCGATCGCGGCGGCGATCCTCGAAGTCTCCGACATCGGCCGAAGCGTCACGACGGCGGCCGATGGCACGTTTCGGCTCGTCCTGGCACCCGGTCGGTACACCCTCGCCATCCGCCGTCAGGGTTACGCGCCCGCGGTGCGCGAGCTCGCAGTGGGCGAGAGTCGGGCACCGCTCGAAATCGCGCTCAAGCGCAGCCCGTTTCGGTTGGAGCCGATCACGGTGACTGCCACGCGGCAGGCAGCGGCAAGCACGGCGTTATCGTTGCCTGCCACGGCGCTCGCGGGTGATGAGCTGCGCCGCGCGCAGAGTGTCTCGCTGGCGCACCTCGTCGCCGGGCTCCCCGGCGTCTCCGCGATCACGACCGGGGCGCAAATCGGAAAACCCGTCATCCGCGGCTTTGCCGGTCCGCGGGTGCTCGTGCTCGACAACGGCAGCCGGCTCGAGGACTACTCATGGAGTGATGAAGACGGACCATCAATTGAAACGGCATTCGCGCGACGCGTCGAGCTGATTCGCGGGCCGGCGAGCGTGCTGTACGGATCGGACGCGCTGGGCGGCGTGCTCAATGTGATCCCCGCGCAGCTTCCCGACGCGGCAGGCGGTGCGGGGTTCACACGCACGGGGTTCACGCTCTCCGGCGCCAGCAACAACACCGAGGTGAGTGCGGGCGCGCAGGTCGAAGGGGCGCGCGGACTGTTCGGATGGCGTGCCGCCGCGATCGGACGAGGGGCGAGGAACCTGCACACGCCGAGCGGCGAGCTCGACAATACGGGGTTCGGCGCCTTCAACGGCGAGGCCACCGGCGGATGGCACTGGCCGTCGGGCAGCGCGCTCGCCATGCGCATCGTCCATTATGGAGGCGAGTTCAAACTCCTCGAGGCGAACGCGGCTCCCGGAGAAGAGGGCGGCCCCGAACGCAAATCGGGCGACAATCGATTCCAGGTCACCGGGCAGCGGCCATTGGCGAGCAACTGGCGGCTCGAAGCCAAGGGGCAGCTGCAACAGCACTCGTTGATCGAAGTGGCCGACGATACCAGCGGGGAGGAGTCGGAGGCGTTCAATCTGCAGCTGCGCACGGCCTCACTCGACCTGCTCGCGCATCACGGCGGCCTGACGCTCGGCGTGACGGGCATCGGGCAAACCAACGATGCCTCGGGCCGCGAGCCGATCGTCCCGGACGCGAACACTGTTTCGGGCGCCGCGTTCGCATTTGCGCGCCGGCAGCTGGGCGGCCCAGGCGGCCGCTGGGCGCTGATGGTCGGCGGCCGCGCCGATGGGCGGCGGCTCGAGGTCGAGCGCGACGATTCACTCGGCGTCGCTGCACAAACGCGAAACTCGAGCGCGTGGTCGGGGAATGCCGGCGTGGTATTCACCCCGAACAGCGCGCTCGCGCTGACCCTGAATCTTGGACGCTCATGGCGCGCGCCGACGCTGTTCGAGCTGTTCGCCAACGGGCCGCATATCGGAGAAGCGCGCTACGAGCTCGGCGACTCGGCCCTGAATCCGGAGTCCAACCGCGGGATCGACGTGGGAGTACGCTGGAGCGCCCCCGCCGCGCGATTTGAGGTCACCGCGTATCACAATCGCGTCAGGGACTACATCTACGTGACGCCGACCACTGTCGTCGTCGATTCCCTGCCGGTCTATCAGTACACACAGGCGGAAGCGGAGCTGTTTGGCGGGGAGGCGCTGCTCGACGTGGAGATCGGACGAGGAGTGAATGTGCAAGGCCGGCTCGACGCGGTTCGCGGGAACAATCTGTCATCGCACGAGCCCCTGCCGCTCACGCCCCCACTGCGCGGCTCAGTGGGCATCAGCCTGCGCAATCAGTTCGGTGTGGAGGTCGAAAGCAACGCCGAGCAAAAACGGCTGAACCCGCTCGATGTCCCGACGACCGGCTACACGCTGCTGAATCTGTGGGGCGGTGGTGATGTGCGGCTCTTCGGCAGACCGATGCGCGTGGATGTGTCGTTGCGGAATGCGCTCGACAAGACGTACCGCAGCTTCCTCAGCCGCTACAAGACATTCGCAGACGATCCGGGCCGCAATCTGATCGTCCGGTTGTCAACCGGATCCCTCGACTAGCGCTTCACGCCGGCGGCGGTCGTCGCCTCGTCCAGAATGGTCCAGATCCGGTCGGCCCATTCGCGGTGCTCGGGCTTCATCAGCACCGACCGCAGGCAGATGAGTGTATCACGGTCGCGCTGCATGCCCTGGACGTCGAGGAGATGGACAGGCAGTGTGACGAGGGCGAGATGCAGCCGACGGGCGGCCGCCTCATCGAAGACGCGCTGTGAGAGCGCGGACGCCTCACTCACGCGTTTGGCGCGCGGCGCCCACACGAGGATGTCGAGCTCCGGGGTCGAGCCGGTGACGAAACGCTCGTCCGTGCGCAGCCGCTCGTAGAGCGCGAGGGCTGCAGCGCGGCCGCTGGCCAATCCCCTCGCGAATTCTCCGTCGGGCACGAGCGGAAAGAGACGCTGCGTCGCCCAGAGCGCGACAGCCGCGGCGCCCGGCCGGGAGCATTCGAGTGAAATCTCGCCGAGATGCATGTCGGTCGACGTGTAATACGTGTAGGGTGAGTCGTGATAGTACAGCCGCCCCACCGACGGATCGTGAAACAGCACGCATCCACACCCATACGGCTGCAGGCCGTGCTTGTGGGGATCGATGACCACCGATGCAGCGTCGCCAATGCGATCTAGGGCGCTCCGCGTCTCGGCCGCCAGATCATGCACGAGCACAAAGTAGCCGCCGTAGGCTGCATCCGCGTGAATGCGGAAATCGTAGCGTTTGCGGAGCGCGACGATCTCGTCGAGCGGATCGACCGCTCCCGTTGCGGTCGTGCCCAGGGTCGCGACGACGGTGCCCACGCCACCGGCCGCCAGGCGACGCTCGAGGGCGTGAAGGTCCAGGCGTCCCGCGCGATCGCATGGAATCGTTTCGAATGGCAGGCCGAGCACGCCGGTGATGCGCTGATGCGTGTAGTGGGCCTGTGTCGAGGCGAGCACCGTCTTCCCCGGACGGAGCTGCCCGGCGACCCAGAGGGCCTCGAGATTCGCCATCGTGCCGCCACCGCACAGGTGGCCGACGTGGATGTCCCAGCCGATCATGCGCGCGAGTGCCGCGACGGCTTCTTTTTCCATCGCGGAGCTCGCGCGGCCGCCGTCGAGCGCGTGGTTGTTGGGATTGATCCGCAGCGCCATCTCGTAAGCTCGCCGCGCGATTTCGTGGGGAGGCTTGAGCATTTGCCCCGCGTACAGCGGATCGCCGTATGGAAAGTTGTCCTCGAGGCGTTCCGCGACTTCCTTCAGCACATCGTCAAGAGCCTTCAAACGCCCTCAAATACGTGCGATCCCACGCGGCCGGAATACTCTCTCGCGGTGAGTACGGGCCGGGTGCGTACACGCGCGAGCTGATGCCCAGCTGGCTCTGCTCGCAAATGTGCCAGTCCTGCCGATTGGTCCGATCCCAGAATTCTTCCGCGTCCTGAATGTTGTATCCCGGGGCCGCGGGCGCGTCCGGGTGCACCATCCATTCGCACACCACACGCGACTCGGTCGCCGACTTCGGCCACACGGTATAGAAGACCGCGTAGTCGGGATGCAGGCTGAGCATCATCGTGGGAAACAGTGCGTAGTAGAACGCACGGCGTTGATCGTCGGGAGCCAGCCTGCCGAGCGGCAGCGCGCAGGCGCGGCCCGTCATCGTCGCGCTCTCGTTGGGGGCTTTGATCTCCATGTACCCGCCGAGGAACGGACCCTCGATCAAATCGTTGGCGCCGCTCGTATACGGCAGCTTGGTCGAGAGCTCGGGATGAATCGTCGGGCAGTGCAGACATTCATTGTAGTTCTGCAGAATCAGCTTCCAGTTTGCCCGCACATCATATTCGATCCGGCGCACCGTCTGGAGGCGCGGCAGATTGTAGCCCGCGAACCGGTTCTCGAGTGGCGCAAACCACTGCGCGCCAGGCGCCGCATCGGGATCGAGATTCACGAACAGAAAGCCGTTCCATTCGGTGAGCGCCACCCGGTGCAACGAGTACGCCTTCTTGTCGAAGCCTTCCACCTCGTTCATGTGCGGCGCGCCGATCAGCCTGCCATCGAGCGCGTAGGTCCACGCATGGTAGGGACACTGAATCGTTTCGGACAGGCGGCCCTTGCGGGCTTCGCACAGGCGCGTGCCGCGGTGGCGGCAGACGTTGTAGTACGCGCGCCGTTCCCCCGATTGATCGCGCAGCACGATGATGCTCTCGCCGGCGGTGTCGACGAGCACGTAGTCGCCCGGCGCCGCGAGCGATGCGTCACGGCCGATGCAGATCCAGTGGCGGCGGAATACCCGCTCCTGCTCCTCCGCGAACACTTCAGGCGAAGTGTAGTAGCGGCCGGGCAGGGTCCGCGCGCCCTGGCGATAGCTCTCGACGGTTCTCAGAAAAGTCATACGATCTCGCGTGCCGCGTTGCGTCCCGCGGCTCCGGGGATCCCGCCGCCGGGATGCGTGCCGGAGCCACAGAGGTACAACCCCTCGATGGGCATACGGTAGCGGCTCCAGCCGGGTACGGGACGCATGAACAGAATTTGGTCGAGAGTGAGCTCCTCGTGGTAGAGGCTCTCAGTCGCCGGCTCGAGCCGGAGTCGCTGTGCCTCGATGTCGAGCGCTCTCGCCACCCGCGGGACCAGGTCGCTATGGTCGCCCGATGGCACGTACTGTACGTGTACTTCGAGTCGTCCATTCGTCCGTTGCAGCTCGACATAGGGGGCGGCGGAGTCCTTCCCGTACTTCGCATCGTCGTATGCCCGCTCGAGGTACTCCAGCGAAGGCGCGATGCAAAGATTCCAGTAGGCGGGTTGTTGCTCTGCCGCGAGCGTCCCGCGCGCGACGATAGCCCGCGCCCTGATGTTGCCCACGGCGCGCGCGAACTCCGGATCCAGCTCGATCGCCACGGGCTGCAGCGTGGCCCGGGGCGGTGCGCTCGATACTACGACGGGGGCGAGAATCGACTCACCGCCCGGATCCACCACGACGCCGATCGCCCGGCCGTTCTTGGCCACAACGGTCGCGTGAGCGCCTCGGCGAATCTCGACACCCGATTTTCTAGCCAGTACCTCCGTGATATTGGAGCGGGCGGGACGAAACACGCCGGCCGGACTCCCGACGTGATGATGCAGGAAGTTGAACGCCGTCCCGCCCGAGCGCGGGCCCTGCTTCAGGTGCCAGATGCCGAGCGCGCCCAGTGCGCCTTTCAAAGCGTCGCTCTCGAACCAGTCATCCAGCAGCTCGGCAATCGACATCGGCAGAATGCGCGCGAGATCGATCACGGTCTGCTTGCCGAGGCGGCGCACATAGAACCCGAGACCGGCGATGCGCGCGAGCTCGCGCGGATCGCGCGTCTCGATGTCGGGTGGCGGGACGAGATAGAGGCGCTCGAGCACCGTCGCGAGCGCGCGCATCCGGGCGCAGAAGTCCGGCCACTTCGCGGCGTCGGTGGGACTGACCCGGCGAATCGCTTCGGCGGACCGCGCCACGTCGCGCGCCAGCTCGAGCGTGCCGCCGCCCGCGAGCGGAATCGTGATCCACGGATCGGGCGCTTCGATCCGGAGATCGCTGAGGTCCAGATCGCGGATGATGCGCGGCGGCACCCAGCCGATATCCGCCGACAGGTCGGGCGTCTGATGCTGCTCGACGACGAGCACCCGCTTCCCGGCTCGGGCGAGGTAGTGCGCGGCGACGAGCCCGTTGGCGCCCGCGCCGATGACGATCGCGTTATAGGGCGAGCTCGCGCTCACGCGCTGTCCTTCAGGATCCGCAGAGCGGCAAGACGGCCCGATGCCCCCATGATGCCGCCGCCCGGATGCGTGCCGGAGCCAGCCTGATAATAGCCGCGGAGGGGCGTTGCGAACTTGGCCCAGCCCGGGGCCGGACGCAGAAAGAACAGCTGCTGCAGCGCGAGCTCGCCCGCGAAGATGTTGCCTTCGGAAAGCCCGGTGATTCGTTCGATATCCACCGGCGTGATCACCTGCCGGTGGAGGATGAGCGATTTGAACCCGGGCGCGAAGCTCTCGACCGTGTTGACCACGGCATCGCCGAAGGCTTCGCGCTTGGCATCCGTCCAGCCGCCGTTCAAACGATAGGGCGCGTATTGGACGAAGATGGACATGACGTGTTTGCCGGGCGGCGCCATTCCTGGATCGATCACCGAGGGGAAGACGATGTCCATGTACGGCCGGCGTGAGAATTCCCCGTACTTGGCGTCATCGTAGGCGCGCTCGACGTACTCCATGCTCGGACTGATCGACACCGCGCCGCGGTGCAGCTTCCCGCCCGCCCCGTCGGGCATACACGTGAATGTCGGCAACCCAGCGAGCGCGATGTTCACCTTGCCCGAGGAACCACGGAACTTGAAGCGCGTGATGTCCGCGACGAACTCGGACGGCAGGTGGCGTGCGTCGACCAGCTGCAGGAACGTGCGGCGGGGATCGAGGCTCGACACGACGGTCGACGCCGGAATCTCCGTCCCGTCTTCGAGCACGACGCCCGTCGCGCGCTCGCCGCGCACCAGCACCTTGGTCACGCCCGCATCGCAGCGGATTTCCGCACCGAACGCGCGTGCGGCCGACGCGATGGACTCGCTAACGGCGCCCGTTCCACCCTTGGCGAACCCCCAGGCGCGGAAGACACCGTCGAGCTCGCCCATATAATGATGAAGGAGGACGTAGGCGGTCCCCGGCGAGCGCGGGCCCAGGAACGTGCCGATGATGCCGCTCGCCGACTTGGTCGCCTTAAGCACATCCGTCTCGAACCACTCATCCAGGAAGTCTGCCGAGCTCATCGTCATCAGTTTGACGAGCGCGTGCAAACGCTCGGCGCCGAGGCCGCGGAAATGCTTGCCCAGCCGCAGCAGCGCGGCCAGATCGCCGGGCGCGAAGGAGGTCGGATCCGGCGGCACCATGCCGAGAATCGGCTTCACCGCCTGCGCCATGAAGTGCATGAGACGGCCGTACTCGTCGTACGCTTCCGCGTCGCGCGGCGAGTGGCGATACAGCTCGCGCCGCGTGTCGTCGTGATCGGACCAGGCGGCGAGGTAGTCGCCGTTCTCCATCGGCGTGACGGTGCTTTCGAGCGGCAGGATGTGCAGTCCGTGCCGCGGAAGATCGAGGTCGCGAATGATCTCCGGCCGCAGCAGGGAGACGACGTAGGAGAACATCGAGAACTTGAAGCCGGGGAAGATCTCTTCGGTGACCGCTGCGCCGCCCACGCGCGGGCGTCGCTCGAGCACGAGCACCTGCTTGCCGGCGCGGGCCAGATAGGCGGCGGTGACGAGACCGTTGTGCCCGCCGCCGATGATGATGACGTCGTAGCGCTTTGCCACTAGGCGCGCTTCCGCCCGGGGTTGAAGAACGGCAACGGGGTGACGCGCGCCGTCGCCTGCTTGCGCCGGTGCTCGACCGTGATCTCCATGCGCAGCTGCGTGCCCGGGCTCGCGCTCGACGATTCGAGATGGACCAGCGCCATGTACTGCTTGAGCAACGGCGACCAGCCACCGCTCGTCGCATAGCCCACCTGCCGCCCGCCGGGATCGAACACCGGGACGCTCACCCGCCAGGCTTGCGACGGCACGCGTGGTGGCAATCCCACCGCGGCGTACAGCTGCTCGAGTGAGTCCCAGTCGACGGCGAGCCCGGTGAATTGCCAGGATGGTCCGCGGCGCCGCTCCGCCTCGAGCGCGGCCTGTCCGTTATAGCGCTCCTTGTCGGTCGCCACGGTCCACCCGAGGCCCAATTCGAGCGGCGACGACTTCTGCGACTCGATGAGCGCATGGCGCGAGGAGAAGTAGTCGACCTCGATGAGCAACAACCCCGCCTCGATGCGCGCGACATCGAGCGCCAGCATGCCGGCCGGCGTGATGCCGTAGGGCGTGCCGGCTTCCATCAGCGCATCCCAGAGAGGGACGGCGTGCGCCGCATCGACCCACACTTCGAATCCCAAATCCCCCGTATAGCCCGTGCGGGAGATGGTGACCGGAATACCGCGAATCTGCGCGCTCGTGTGCCGGAAGTATTTGAGTCCTGCCAGATCGCGCTGGGCAGCGATCTGGAGAATCTCCCGCGAGCTCGGACCTTGCAGCGAGAGCGCCGCGGTGCGCTCCGAGACATCCTCGATCGAGACCTCGAGTCCGGAGGAGTTCAGATACAGCCACCGCAGCGTGGGATCCGCGGCGGTCATGCGGAACGTGCGCTCATCCAATACCGATATCGTGCCATCGTCGATCTGCTTTCCCTCGCCGTCACACCAGGGCGTGTACAGCACCTGGCCGACTTTGGCCTTACCGACGTTGCGTGTGACGACGTGATCGAGCAGGCGTGCGGCGTCCCGGCCGCTCACGAGGTATTTGTAGAGCGGCGAGACGTCGAACAGCGCGGCGGCGTTGCGGATTGCATGATATTCGCGTTCGTGCGACAGCTCGTAGGAGCTGGCGACGACGTAACCCGCCCAGCGCCGCCAAGCCTGGCCTTCCGACAGCGGCCCGGTGCGCGCGTGAAACGGCGTGTTCCGCAGACTCACGACGACGTGGGCGTTTCGGCCGGGGCGAAGACGACCAGTACCTGCAGCTCCGCGGTAATCGAATGGAAGTGATGCTCGACGCCTGCCGGTACGAATACGGCCGTCCCGGGTGTGACCGGACGGTCCTCACCGCCGACGCGGATCGCCGCCCGCCCCCCGACCACGTAGTACAGCTCGTCTTCGTTGTGCGGTTCCTGGCGGTCGGGCTCGCCGGGCTGTAGCACATAGAGTCCTGCCGACAGCGCGGCTACCCGGATGAGCTCGAAGTAGTTGTGGCCGGCCGGGCGCTCGGCGAACAGCCGGGGTAGCTCGAAGTTGTCCATGGTCGGGCGCGAAATCTCACGCGCTGGAGCGTTTCGTGCAAACTTACCGGCGTGCGATTACAGCTCTTTGAGTTCCACGATCTACCCTGGTGCCCGCCGTCGCTGCGCGATGCGCTGACCGACTTTCTGGCGTTCACGCTGCGACTCTGGCGCACCTACGCGCCCGCCGCGCCATTGCTGCGCCGTGCGATATGGGACACTGCGGCGCCACGGATCGTAGACCTGTGCGCCGGGGCCGGCGGTCCCTGGCCCTGGCTCGGGGGTGACTTCGGCGTCCCCGTTGTGCTGACCGACCTGTTCCCACACCGGGGATCGAGCGTCTACCACGTTCCGATCGATGCGCGCGCGGTACCGCC
>Ga0136846_1214035_pt1 | contig 16398 bp, 14 predicted proteins | sample HopSoiMetagenom2_FD_96841 | JGI IMG/M metagenome (GOLD analysis project Ga0136846, IMG submission 96841) | Grasslands soil microbial communities from Hopland, California, USA - 2 Assembly 2016 (version 4) | ecosystem: Environmental > Terrestrial > Soil > Grasslands | place: USA: Hopland... | reverse complement strand
GGCGTCCAGCAGGCCGGGCGCCTCGGTCGACGTGGCCAGCCGCGCGCCGCGGGCGCGCATCTCATCGAGGAAGGCCTGGTGCTGCGCCTCGAAGCCGGCCACCGGGCTCATGCAGTCGGTCAGCAGCACGAGTCGTTCCACGCGGCCGCCGGGCAGGTTGGCGACGATGTGCTCGGTGGTGGCGCGCACGCAGTGGCTGCTGGCCTCGCCCGCGATGAACAGCAGGTCGGCGCGGCCGAGGGCGGCCAGCAGCGCCGTGTTGAGCTGCGTGTGCTCGTCCCGCGGATCGGGCACCTCGGCCTGGATGGCGCTGTAGTGCTCCGTCCACGGGTTCTCGCCCTTGCTGACCTTGCGCACGTTGCGCAGCCGGGCGCGCTCCCAGCGGTTGTAGGCGTCGCGCACGTCGGCGTGGACATCGTGGCCCCAGGTGCCGATCTCGCAGTGCACCGGCCACACCATCAGCACGTAGCGGCCACGCGACTCGAGGCCGTCGAGGTAGGCCAGCGTGCGCGGCAGGGCGGAGGGGTCGCGCGGCAGGAAGCTGCCGGCGCGCACCTGGGCGGCGGTGATCTGCGTGAACGGGGCGACGGCCTGGCCGTCGGCCGCCTGCCAGAACGTGGGATGGGCGATGTCGACCTGGTGGTGCGAGTCGAGCGTGACGGTGATCTCGTCCAGCCATGCGCCGGCGGTGCTGATGAACTGCGCGGTGCGCAGCATGTCGGCATGGGCGCCGGCCACGGGCAGGGCGGGCGCGAGGGCCGCGCCGGTGAGCGGATCGACCGGGCGGTAGGCGTCCGGCACGTCGCAGAAATCGTTCTGCGGGTCGATGACCAGGAGCTGGGTGGCGATCTTCATGGGACTGTCCCTTGTTGTCCGTGAGTTCACTATACACCATCAAGTTGTGCAATACAACTAATAAACCGCAGGTCATCGCCTGGCAAGCATGACCCTGCAAGCCTCGCAGTCCAGCATGGGGACGGCCGATGGGGTATCCTATCCTCCCCCACAGGATACGAGACATGGCCGTCCACCCGTCCCACCCCGAGATCATCAAGCGCCTGAAGCGTGCCGAGGGCCACCTGCGCAGCATCGTCGCGATGCTGGAGGAGGGGCGCGACTGCCTCGAGATCGCCCAGCAGATGCAGGCCGTCGAGAGCGCCGTGGCCAATGCCAAGAAGACGCTGGTGCACGACCACATCGACCACTGCCTGGAGCATGCCGTCGACGGTGTCGGCGCCCGCGACGCGATCACCCAGTTCAAGGCGATCACCAAGTACCTATGACCGACTTCCAAGCCCTGCTGGCCGGCGGCAACGCCTGGCTGTTCCTGCCGAGCGCCATCCTGCTCGGCGCCCTGCACGGCCTCGAGCCCGGCCACTCGAAGACGATGATGGCGGCGTTCATCGTCGCCGTGCGCGGCACCGTCCTGCAGGCGGTGCTGCTCGGCCTGGCGGCGACCGTCTCGCATACGGCCATCGTGTGGCTGATCGCGCTCGGCGGCATGTACTTCGGACAGCGCTGGAGCGCCGAGGCGAGCGAGCCGTGGATGCAGCTGATCTCGGCCGTGCTGATCATCGGCGTGGCGGCGTGGATGCTGTGGCGCACGGCGCAGGACAAGGCGGCATGCTTCCATGACCACGGCGAAGAAGCGCACGGGCATGGCCATGGAGATGATCACGACCATGACCATGGCGCCCACGCGCACGCCCCGTCGCCCGCGCGCGTCACGCGCGACGCGCAGGCCCTGGCGCAGGCGCATTCGCATGACGGGCATGGCCATCCGCACGATGACCATGCGCATCGCGGCCAGGGCGCGTGCGGCCACGACCACGGCCCTGCGCACGCCAGGGCCGTGCCGCCCGCCGACGCGGGCGACGACGATGCCCACGGCCGTGCGCACGCGGCCGACATCCAGCGCCGCTTCGCCGGCCGTCACGTCAGCACCGGCCAGATCGTGATGTTCGGCCTGACCGGTGGCCTGATCCCGTGTCCGGCCTCGATCACGGTGCTGCTGTTGTGCCTGCAGCTCAAGCGCATCGCGCTCGGCGCGACGCTGGTCCTCGGCTTCTCGGTCGGCCTCGCGCTGACGATGGTGGCCTCGGGCGTGATCGCGGCGGTGGGGCTGAAGCACCTGTCGCGCCGCATGGGCAGCGGTCGCTTCAACGAGCTGGCGGCCAAGGCCCCCTATTTCTCGGGCGGCCTGATCCTCCTGGTGGGGCTGTACGTCGGTTGGCAGGGCTTGCGGGCGCTGGTCTGAACGCTCGCCGCCCCGAAAGCCGGCGCCTGGCGAACGCGCCGAGGCCCGCACGCCCGCAGGTCTTGCTCATCCCGCCCCGATCTTCCGTCGCTCCCTGAATCGAGTCGGGCGTCCGGCTTGCCGGGAGTGGCCATCGCCCTCCAGGAGCCGACATGGCCGCCACGCATTCCAAGTCGAACACGCCGCCCGCCCGCAAGTGGTCGCAGAAGGTCACGGAGACGAGCAACGCGATGGACCTGCAAGCCGACGTGTTCAAGCTGAAGGACCCGAAGCAGATCGCGCGTTCGCTCAAGCGCTCGGCCGAGCACAGCGATCGCCGCAAGAGCGATCCGTACCGCTCGGCGATGTCCATGCTGACCTTCTACATCAATCGCGCCGGCCACAACCTGGCCGCGAGCCAGCGCAAGCGCCTCGAGGGCGCGAAGGACGAGCTGCGCGCCCTGTTCCACAAGCCCGCGCCGCGCAAGAAGACGACGCACTGACGGCGGGCTTCGCCGCGGCTGGCCCGCCGCTGCAGCGCGCAGCTTCGGGCGCGCGCCTTGCTGCCCCTGGCGACCGGGCGATGAGGTGTCGCGCCGGCTTGGAAGGAGCAAGGCATGTCCTCACTGTTCAGGCGCCAGGTGCAGCCGGACGAACGCCAGGTCGAGGCCGTGCGCGCGGCGGCCATCGCGCTGGACGCCGGTGCCGGCGAGCACGACGAGCTGCTGCGCCGCATCGGCAACGCGCGCTTCGTGCTGCTGGGCGAGGCCTCCCACGGCACGCACGAGTTCTACGAGGCGCGCGCCCGCATCACGCTGCGGTTGATCGCCGAACGCGGCTTCGGCGCGGTCGCGATCGAAGGCGACTGGCCGGACGCCTACCGCGTCAACCGTTACGTGCGCGGCCTGGGCGCGGACCGCTCGGCCGCCGAAGCGCTGTCCGGCTTCCGGCGCTTCCCGACCTGGATGTGGCGCAACACGGCGGTCGTCGATCTCGTTGACCGGCTGCGCGAGTGGAACGACGGCCGGCCCGCGGCCGGGCGCACCGGCTTCTATGGCCTGGACCTGTACAGCCTCAACGCGTCGATGTCGGCGGTGCTCGAGTACCTCGACCGCGAGGACGCCGACGTCGCGGCGCGTGCGCGCGAGCGCTACGCCTGCTTCGAGCCCTTCGGCGGCGACAGCCAGGTCTACGGCCTGATGACGGGCCTGGGCTCGACGCCGTCGTGCGAGGAGGGCGTGATACGCACGCTGGTCGACCTGCAGCGGCGCCGGATGCAAGGCCTGCGCGACGCCGGCGACGATCCCGAGGCGCAGTTCGACGCCGAGCAGAACGCCGCGCTGGTGCGCGACGCCGAGCGCTACTACCGTGGCATGTATCTCAGCGGCGTCTCGTCCTGGAACGAGCGTGACACCCACATGGCGCACACGCTCTGGGAGATCGACCGCCACCTGTCGAAGCCGGGCAGGCCCGCGAAGATCGTCGTGTGGGCGCACAACTCGCACCTCGGCGACGCCTCGCATACCGAGATGGGCCAGGCGCGCGGCGAACTCAACCTCGGGCAGCTCGTGCGCGAGCGCTTCCCGCAAGACTGCTGGCTCGTGGGCTTCACGACGCACGACGGCGCGGTGACGGCGGCGGCGGCGTGGGACGCGAAGGCCGAGCACAAGCGGGTGAATCCGTCGCGCGGCGATTCCATCGAGGGCCTGCTGCACGCCACCGGCCTGCCGCGCTTCCTGCTGCCCTTGCGCGACGACCCGCGGCTCGCGCGCGCACTCGACCATCCGCTGCTCGAGCGCGCGATCGGCGTCATCTACCGGCCCGACACCGAGCGCGAGAGCCACTATTTCCATGCCCAGGTGGCACGCCAGTTCGACGCGCTGATCCACGTCGACCGCACGCGCGCGGTCGAGCCGCTGGAGGCCGACGAGCCGTGGATGTCGGGCCGCGCGGCGCACGCCGGCGAGGCGCCGGAGACCTACCCGCAGGGCCTGTGAGGCGCGCGCCTTGCCGCGAACCGGCAGGTCACGAACGAAGGAGCACGAGCATGCGATCCCCCGGCCACCGCGAGCATCCCGAGCATCACGTCAACGAGCGCCACGTGCAGGGCCGCCTGCGTGCGCAGCTCGGCGCCGACGTCCTCGCCGACTCGGACGACGTCATCGAGGTGGACGAGGACGGCAACCCGCCGCGCTACTACTTTCCGCGCGAGAACGTGCGCATGGACCGCATGAGCGCCAGCGATACCCATACGTACTGCCCGTTCAAGGGCGAGGCCAGCTACTTCACGATGGAGTTCCTCGACGGGCAGATGCCCGACGCCGCCTGGACGCTGAAGGAGCCCTACGACGAGCATGCCGACCTGAAGGATCGCGTCGCGTTCTACAGCGAGAAGTTCGACGGCCTGCAGTTCAAGCGCGGCTGATCGGCCTCATGCGGGCGCACGGGGCGGCGCCGGCGTGCGCAGCGCGACGCGGAACGACGCCTGCGCCAGCAGCGCGGCGCCCACCAGCACCGCGGCCGCGGCGAGCGCGGGGTCCCGGCCCAGGCCGGCCAGCGTCGTGCACAGGGCGCCGATGGTCATCTGCGTGAAGCCGTACAGGCCCGCCGCCGAGCCGATCAGGCGCGGATCGACGCTGATCGACAGCGTGGACACGGCCGGGCTGCACAGACCCGCGCCGACGCAGTAGGCGATCATCAGCGCCTCGAGGGCGACCGCGCCGGGTGGCCAGGCGAGCAGTGCCGCGAGCAGCGCGATCGCCGCCGCGAGGCTGGTCAGGCTGCCCGCCATCAGCAAGCGCTCGATCGTGACGCGACCGACGAGCCGGCTCGCGAGGATGTTGCCCAGCGAGACCCCCACCACCAGCAGCCCCAGGTAGAGGCCGACCTCGCGGATCGGCCGGTGCAGCTCGTTGATGAAGATGAACGGCGCGGCCGCGATGAAGCCGTAGAACGACGTGGTGGCGCAGCCGCCGCCGAACGCGAAGCCGACGAAGCGCGGCGAGCCGAGCAAGGCCCGATAGTCGCGCGCCACGCCACCGGCGCTGATCGTGCCGCTGGGCCGGCCCGTTTCGGGCAGCAGCCGCCAGGACACGGTGAAGTTCAGGACGCCGAGTGCGGTCAGCAGCACGAAGATCGCGCGCCAGCCGAAGGCGCCGGCCAGCAGGCCGCCCACCAGGGGCGCCAGGCCGGGCCCCACCATGGTCATCAGGCTCATCAGCGCGAGGCGGCGCACGGCGTCGTTCGATTCGGCGGTGTCGCGCACGATCGCGCGCCCCAGCAGCAGCCCCGCGCAGCCGCCTGCCGCCTGCACCAGGCGCGCGGCGACGAGCACGCCGACATCGGGTGCGAGCGCGGCCGCCAGGCCGCCGGCGGTGTACAGCGCCAGGCCCGCGAGCAGCGTGGGCCGGCGCCCGAACACGTCCGACAGCGGCCCGTAGACCAGCTGCCCCACGGCCAGGCCGAAGATGTAGACGCTGATCGTCATGCGGATCGTCGCCGCGTCGACGTGCAGCGACTGCGCCGCGACCGTGAGCGCCGGCACGAACATGTGCATCGCCAGCGTGCCGCTGAAGGTGACGAGCACCAGCAGCCACAGCGGCACGGGCCGGCGGACGAGCGGGAAGCTGGCCGAGACCGTGGTCACGCTCGAGTGCGGGCGCGCGAGCGGATCGTGGCCGGAGGCAGGAGGAAGAAGGACATGGCGCTGGGCGTCATTGTCCGCCCGCGCGCAGGCGCTGGCGACCCGCCGCGGCGCGCCCGCGGCAGGACCGGTTCACGTTCAGAACCTGAGCGACAGCCCCACGTTGGAGGTGAGGTCGTTGGACGTCCACGTGGTGCCGCGCGACACGTTGAAATCGAGCTGCGTGCTGGCCGACGTGGCATAGCTGGCGCCGGCGGCGACATGCGCCGTCGCGTTGTCGATCACGTTGTTGAAGGCCAGCTTCTCGCCCGACAGCTCGACGTAGCTCCGCCACCGCGCCTGCTTGGTCTTGTCGACGGTGCTGACCTCGAGGCCGGTGACGTAGTGCTCGAACTCGCGTCCGCCGCCGCGCGTCCAGCCTGGCGTGAAGCCGATGGACAGGTCTTCCGGGTTGTCCCACATCGCGGTGATGCGCAGCGAGCGCCGCACGTTGCCGGCGCGCGCCGGGGCGGCGCCGGAGACGAGGTCGGCGTGCGCATCCCACGACAGGCCCGACAGCAGCGGCGCGCGGATGCGATCCTGCGTGCTCCAGCGGGCGCCGAAGGTGACGGCATTCGGGTCGGCCTGGCGCGGCATCACGCGCACCAGCGGGTCGCGGTCGGGGCCGTTGGGCGCCGGCATCCCGTCGGCATGGAGCTGCACCACCTGGTTGCTGTCGAACATCAGCCTCGTGGGCGGCGCGATCACCGCGTTGGGGTCGATGCGCACGGGCACGATGGCCGGCCTGTCCCTGCGGGCGGTGATCGGGACGATCGACTTCGGCTTCACGTCGGGGGCGGCGAGCACGGCCGAGATGGCGGAACGGACGATCGTCGGGTCGGCGGCGTCGTTGCTGGGCAGGAGCGTGGCCCAGACGGCATGGTCGAGCGTGTCGCTGGGCATCGCCTGCAGGTCCGTGTCGGCGACGAGCGTGTCCTCGGCATCCTGGGCGAGCGCGGCGGCGCCGGCCAGCGAGAGCAGGGCGGCGGCGAGGGAGCGGGCGAGGACGGGACGCGGGGACTTCATGGATGTGACGCAGCGCAGCATAGAACAGGACGCGGACAGCGGACAAGTCCCGAATTGTCACGAGGCGCTGCGGGGGGCCATCGATGCAACAACGGGGCGTCCGGCGCGCAGATCGAGCGTATCGCGGGCGGGAAGTTCCCGCGGCTGCCCGGCGGCAGGCCACGGTCGCGTTCCATAATCGCCACGCGGTCGCCGCCCAAGTGTCCTCCGGATGGTTCATCGAACCAACTCCCATTCGCGCACTACGCCGGCTCGAGCGCCTCGAGGCGCCGCCGCACACTGTGCGCGACGCGCGGCGCCGCGGCGCAGAACCGCGCCGGCGTGGCGAACTGGGAGCAGCACCTGCGCGGGCGCGTCGCCTGGGCGGAGCAGCTCAATCCCCGCAAGGCCGCGCGCCTGCGGCGTCTGCTGGCCGCCATCGACTGGACGAGCTGAAGGCGGCCCTTCTTGTCGGGAATCCTGGACAGATGACGTCGATACCTGGAGACGTATCGAGTTGTTCCATGGAGCGCCGATAAGCATGACGCGAGGGATGCGCGAGCAGCGTCTTCCCGCAAAGGCAAACCCGACCGAAAGGCGGGGACGCAAAGCTTCCGGTCTAACGCCCGCCCTGTCATGCGGGCCACGACAGCGGGGATGCCGCGTGCCGGCCGGGCCACGCCCGTCCGGACGAAGGATCGCGCCCCGCGTGGGCGCCGGCTTCCCACGGACGCTGCTGCGACTCCGCTGACTCGGCATGAGACGACAAGGGAGTCGACACCGATGGGATCCACCGACCAGTTCCATTCACGGGCCGCGGCCGAACTGCTGCAGCGCCTGGCTCGCGGCGAAGTGCGGCCGCCCGCCCGCTGGACGCCGGCCGACGCGGCGCGCCTGCTCGAGCGCGTGCAGCCCGCCCACAGCGGCCATCCGGGCGACCAGTCGCGCGAGCGCGGCCAGCTCGCCGCCGCGTTCCTGGCCGGCGTGGCCCAGGGGCATGAGGAGGCAGACGCGGGCCCGGCCGCCTCGTACGTCTCGATGGCGCTGCAGGCCGCGCGCACGTTGCTGAAGAACCGCGCCGCGACCCAGGCCGATCGTGCGTCGCACGCGTTCCTCGCCGGCCTGCGCGCCGCGCGTGCGCCGGCCGTGCCGACGTCGCTCGACGAGCCCGCGCCGGGCGACCTGCGCCTGTTCGTGCGCCAGCCCTTCACCGAGTCGGGCGAGACGCAGCAAGGCGTGGTCGCGTCGGTGCTCGACCGCCTGCGCGCCCGCGACGGCCGTCCGCACGCGTTCCGCTACCTCACCGGCTGCCGCGCCGAGAGCGCCGACACGTTCCGCACCTCCTTCGAGCGCGAGACCGGCGCCGCCTTCACGCCCGAGACCTTCCGCGCCCACCGCCTGCGCCAGCTCGACCAGGCCGACGTGTTCGTCAACATCCGCGCCGGCATGAGCGAGAGCAGCGCCTTCGAGCTCTCGTACCACGTGTTCCGCGGCGCCTGCACGCCCATCCTCTTCCTGGTGTGGAAGCAGGCACCCATCAAGACGACGCTGCTCAAGGACCTCGGGTCCCTGTGCGACGTGACCTACCTCGAGTTCGACGACCCGGCCGAGCTCGACGCGCCGCTGGCCGACTTCTTCCGCAGCTGCGAGCGGGGCCGGCGCAGCGCCCGGCCCGCCCTCGCGCGCGCGGGCGCCTGACGCGCGAGCCCGCACGCACGCCCCGCTTCGAACGCCTTCAACGAGATCATCGCCATGCTTTCCAACATCAAGATCCGCACGCTCATCGTCGCCGTCCTCGGGCTGCTCATGGCGGCCGTCGTGGCCGTCGGCGCCCTCGGCTACTACAGCAGCTGGCGCACGCGCGAGGCCTTCCGCGACGTCGCGCTGCGCGACCGCGAATCGGAGATCGCCTTCACGCGCATCCGGCTGCTGATGGAGACCAACCGCAGCCAGGTGTTGCAGGCGCTGCAGCACAACCCGCAATTCGACTGGTCCAAGCTGCACGATCACCCGCTGACCGTGCACTGGACGACGATCGACAAGTCGTCGGAGGAAATCGCATCGATGTGGAAGACCTACTACGCCGGGATCGCGTCGCCCGACGAGCGCAAGCTCGCCGACGCCTGGTACGAGACGTCGGGCGGCCTGGGCATCGCCAGCGTCCAGGCGGCCGCCAACGCGATGCGCGGCGACCGCTGGGACGACGCGGAGCAGGTGCTGATCAAGACGATCAACCCGTCGTACCGCCTGGGGCTGGGCCCGTCGTCGGAGCTGTCGGACCTTCTCGTCAAGCGCGGCCAGCTCAACGACGCGTCCATCGAGTCCGAGTCCGCCCGCCTGCGCTGGCTGCTGGCCGGCGCGGTGCTGGCCTCGTTCGCGCTGGCCGGGCTGGCGATGCGCGCGCTGGTGCGCGGCATCACCGAGCCGCTGCAGCAGGCGATCACCATCGCGCGCCGCGTCGCCGACGGCGACCTCGGCTCGCACATCGAGGTCGACCACGACAACGAGCTCGGCGATCTGCTGCGCTCGCTCAAGGAGATGAACGAGAGCCTGGTCGCCATCGTCGGCAGCGTGCGCGACAGCAGCGATTCGATCGCGATCGGCGCGGGCCAGATCGCCACCGGCAACGCCGACCTCTCGCAACGCACCGAGCAGCAGGCCGGCAGCCTGCAGCAGACCGCCTCGTCGATGGAGCAGCTGACCACCACCGTGCGTGCCAACGCCGAGGCCGCGCTGGCGGCCGACAAGCTCGCGAAGTCAGCCAGCGACGTCGCGGCGCGCGGCGGGGCCACGGTGATGACGGCGGTGGCCACGATGGACGAGATCAACGCGTCGTCCAAGAAGATCGCCGACATCATCGGCGTGATCGACGGCATCGCCTTCCAGACCAACATCCTCGCGCTGAACGCGGCCGTCGAGGCGGCGCGCGCGGGCGAGCATGGCCGCGGCTTCGCGGTGGTGGCCGGCGAGGTGCGCAGCCTGGCGCAGCGTTCGGCGCAGGCCGCGCGCGAGATCAAGACGCTGATCGCCGCCAGCGTCGAGCGCGTCGAGATGGGCAGCCGCCAGGTCGACGAGGCCGGGCGCACCATGGAGGACATCGTCGGCCAGGTGCGGCGCGTGAGCGACCTGATCGCCGAGATCAGCACCGCCACCCACGAGCAGTCGGGCGGCCTGGGCCAGGTGGGCGAGGCGGTGACCCAGCTCGATCGCGTCACGCAGCAGAACGCGGCGCTCGTGGAGCAGTCCGCCGCGGCCGCCGAGAGCCTGAAGCAACAGGCCGCGCGGCTGGTCGGCGCAGTGGCCGCGTTCAAGGTGGCGTGAGGCTGCGGGAACGGGCGCGTCAGGCCACGCCCGCGAGGGCGTCCCACAGCGCCCGCGCGACGGGGCCGGGCTGGCGGTCGGCGCGCCGTGCGACGACGATGTCCAGGCGCGAACGCTTGAAGTGGCGCCCCTCGAGCGACACGAGCTTGCCCGACCGGAGCTCCTTGTCGACCATGTGCAGGGGCATGTGTCCCCAACCCATGCCGCGCAGGATCAGTTCCTTCTTCGTGTGCTGGTCGCCGACCGTCCAGTTGCGCGCGCCCTCGATCACGAAGTAGTCGCGGGCCGCCGCGCGCGCGGAGTCGCGGATGATGACCTGCACCGCGTCGCGCATGCGTGCCGGCGTCAGCGAGCGCGTGACCTCGAACGGAAGGCCCTGGGGCGCGGCGACCGGAACCAGCGTGACCGGCATCGCCGCCGCCCATTCGAGGCGCGCGTCGGACTTGTCGACGTGGTGCACGATCAGGTCGGCGTCACCGGCATGCAGGCGTTCCCAGGGTCCGCTCAGCGCCTCGAAGTGCAGGTGCAGCCGCGTGCGCGGCCAGGCCGCGAAGAAGCGCTTGAGCTGCGGCAGCAGGCGCGTCGTGGGGGTCAGGTCGCCGATCACGACCCGCAGGTCGGATTCCTCCCCGCGCGCCAGCTGCCCGGAGACATCGGCCAGGCGCCGGGCCTGCTCCAGCACCGCGCCGGCCTGGCGGGCGAAGGCCTGGCCGGCCTCCGTCAGGCGGACGCGGTACTGCGACCGATCGAGCAGGGCCACGCCGACGCGCTGTTCGAGCTGCTTGATCGCCGAGTGGACGGCCGGGTGCGTGCGGTGCAGCTTCGCGGCGGCGGCCTGGAAGCTGCCTTCCGAGGCGACGGACAGCAGGCAGGACAGCTCTTGCAGGGTGAAGTCCATTGTTCGGCCACTGTACAGTCATCGACGGAACTTTGAAATTTCCTTGTTCGCCCGGCCGGCCGAGACTGCGATCTCCAGGACGAGCAAGGAGAGGTTCATGAAGGCTATCGTTCGACAGGGCTACGGTGGCCCCGAGCGGCTCGAGATCCGCGAGGTGCCCGACCCGCGGCCGGCGCCGGGCGAGGTGACGCTGCGGGTACGCGCATTCGGCATCAACCGCGCGGAGCAGTATTTCCGGCAAGGCCTCTGGGGCGAGGTGGCGGCGATCTCGGGCATCGAGTGCGTCGGCGAGGTCGTCGCGGACCCCGCCGGCGGCCTGTTGACCGGACAGCGCGTCATGGCCCTGATGGGCGGCCTGGGTCGCACGCGCAGCGGCAGCTACGCCGAGATGGTGAACGTGCCGGCGCCCAACGTCGTGCCGGTGCGCACCCGGCTGGACTGGGCCGCGCTCGCCGCGCTGCCCGAGACCTGGGCCACGGCCTGGAGCTGCCTGCACGACAACCTGGGCCTGCGGCGCGGCGACACCGTGCTCGTGCGCGCGGCGACCTCCGCGCTGGGCCAGGCGGCGCTGGGCCTGGCGCGTCACGCGGGCGCGACCGTCGTCGCCAGCGTTCGCCATGCCGATCGGGCCGGCGTGGCGCTCGCCAAGGGCGCCGGCCACGTGCTGGTCGAAGGGCCCGGCCTCGCCGACGAGTTGAGGGCGCTCGTGCCCGCCGGCGTCGACGCGGTGCTCGATCTCGTGGGCACGACGACCTTGCTGGAGTCGCTGCGGCTCGCGCGCCGCGGCGGCCGCGTCTGCATGGCCGGCTTCGTCGGCGGCGGCGGCCCGATCGAACGGTTCGACCCGTTGCTGCACCTGCCCAGCGGACGGCAGCTCAGCTTCTTCGCCAGCGCCTTCGTGTACGGCACGCCGGACTACCCGCTGGCCGAGGTGCCGCTGCAGCGCATCGTCGACCTGGTCGAGGCCGGCATGCTGGACGCCGCGCCCGTGCGCCAGTTCGCGTTCGACGAGATCCGCCACGTGCACGAGCTGCTCGACGCCGAGGCGGCGGGCGGCAAGATGGTGGTGCTCGTGTAGCGCGGCGCGCCGCCGCAGGCCGGGTCAGAAGCTGGAGGACATGCCCACGCCGGCCTGGAACGGCGGCGCGGTGTCGCTGAGGCCTCGCGTGACGGCGAAGTCGATCTGCATGCCGGGCGTGGCGACGAAGGTGACGCCCGCGTCGACGCTGGTGGACACGCCGGCGACCTGCAGGCTGGCCACCCGGTCGCGCGCCATGTCGACGAAGGTGCGCCACTGCGGCGACCACGTCTTGCCCAGCGTCACCGCGAAGGTGCCGTTGGCCTGGCGGCGGCCGAGCGTGTTGTAGTCGACCGCCATGCCGGGCATCACGCCCAGCGAGAAGTCGTTGGGCAGCGCCCATTCGCCGCTGAGGTTCATCGTGGGCCGCAGCGCCGCGGCGCGCGCGTCGGCGGCCTGCAGGTCGGGCATCCAGGCGGCCATCGGCACGTGCGAGTTGGCGTCGCCGTGCAGCACGCGCCAGCGCGCGCCGAGCGTGAGGTCGAGCGAGTCGGCTTCGGTGCCGCCGGACAGCGCGCCGTCGGCGAAGTCGTTGGGCACCGGACCCGTGACGGGCGCCGTGGCGCGCGGCACGTAGGGCTTGCCGACGCTGAGGCGCCAGGAGCCGGCCATCACCGGCGAGACGACCTTGTCGCGCAGCACCGCGACGACCGCCCGCTGCTTCTCCATCGCGTCGTCGACCAGCTTGCGCGCGCTCGCCGCGAGGCCGCTGGTCGTGACGACCGGCGTGGCCGGCGCGAGCTGGTCATCGACGGCGGCGAAGGCGGACGAGGCCATGGCGAGCGCCAGGGCGGCAAGGGGACGGACGGGGCGCATGAAGGACGGTTCCGAAGCGACACAGGACGCCTGGCGATCGGCGGGTTCACGCACCGTTCGCGGCGTCCTGCGGGAGTGCAGCCATCTTGCGGGACCCGCGCAAAACGCGTCAACGCAGGAGGCGGGGGAATCGGGCCCTGTTCGTCTTGTAACGTTACGCGAGGTGACCGCCGCGTTGCGCCGGGAGGGCGCCGGTGCGCGTCGCCGGCGGCGTCGAGGATGCGGGCGCTGCAATCATCGGTTCGACCTTGGAGGCGGGCGACGGTCGGTTCGCGCGCATTAGTTCACGCCGCCCGGGCGAACCGGAACGCCACCGGCGACGCGGCTCGTCGCCGCGGCCTGGCGCTTCGGGCTCTCCTTGGCGGCGGCGGCATCTTCCACCCGAGTGCAAATTGTTGCGTCGGCCGATCGTGCCGGAGGATGCGCTCGCGCCCGCGGCTGCGCTGGCCGGCCGCAGGCGTCACCCGTCGCCTGGGTGAAGCACGGGTCGCGGGGAACGTCGGCTCAGAAGCGCGACGAGACGCTCAGCCCGCCGCGCAGCTGCTGCGAGACGCTGCCGGACAGGCTGCGCGACACCACGACGTCGACATGCAGCGTGCGCGAGGCGGCGAAGGCCATGCCGGTGTCGACATTGAGCAGCGAGGCGTCCGGCTGGGCGCGCGAGAGGCACTGGCCCGCCAGCTCCACGAAGCCCTGCAGCCGCGGCGTCCAGGACTTGCCCAGCGTCACCGCCAGCACGCCGGCGGCGTAGTGCCTGCCGCCGTCGCCGCGGTCGCGGTACACCCCCGGCATCACGCCCACGGACAGCTGGCCCGGCAGCTCCCACTGCGCCGTCGCGCGCAGCGAGGGCCGCACGTTGCGGTCGCGGAAGGCGGGCGAGCCCGTCGTCTCGACGTCGGCCAGCCAGGCGACGTGCGGCAGCCAGCCGGCGTCGCCGCCGCGCACGCGCCATTGCGCGCCGAGCGAGACGTCCGTGAAGCCGTGCACGCGGCGCAGGCGATCGTTGGCGGATTCCAGCGGCTGCTCGGTCGTGCCGTCGGCCGTGGCAGCGCGCAGCTCCATCGCCTGGCCGCGCACCGGCACGTCGAGCGCGGCGAAGCGCGATGCGACGCGGCGGACGGGCGACGCGTGCAGCTCGATCGGCAGCGGGAATACCGGGTCGTACTGCCAGCGGCCCAGGCCGACGACCGCGGGCGAATCGAGGAAGTCGACGTGCGCCGCCACCGGCTCGCCGTGCGCGGCCACGCACGCGCCCGCGGCCAGCAGCGTGGCGGCGAGGGAGCGGGCGATGGAAGCGAGGGCGCGCATGGTGGACGTTCCGGCGAGGCGATGCATCCGTCCCGCAACGGGCGTTCCTCGGCGAGGCCATGCAACGGCTGTCGTGGGACGGATGCATCGATCTTGCAGGCCGCCGCGGTGCGCGAAGGGCGCATCAGCGCTGCAAATGCCGCGCAGTTCGCGCGTCAGGCCATGATCACCTGCAGGCTGTGCTCGTAGGCGGCGGTGAGCGTGTCCAGGCGCTCCAGGATCGCCTCGCTGGCCTGCACCAGCATGCGCCGCCCGTCGGCGGTGTCCGCCGCGCGCAGGCCGCCGAGCAGGCGCAGCCATTCGTCGCGCACGTGGACGAGGGTCGCGCGGATGGCCGGCGAACTGAGCGGCGCCTGCTCCAGTTCGACGAGCGCCAGCTCGAAGGACTCGAGCAGGGCGTCGTGGCGCGGCCGCGGCTCGGCGCCTTCGGGATGCGCCGCATCGAGCAGGCATTGCTTGGCGATGCGCTGCGCGCGCATGCGCTGGCGTCCGCACTGGTTGACGATGTGCAGCGCGCGCCGGCCGGCGGCCTCCTGCAGCGCGTCGGTGAGCGCCTCGGCCGCGTCCAGCATGCGCGTGGCCGCGGCGTCGATGCGGCGCAGGTCGGCGGCGGCGACGCGCGGACCCTGCATCGCCTGCGAGAGCACGTCCCAGCACGTGGCCGCGCGCGTGCACGCCGGCGCGGCGACGGTGCCGGCGCATTGCGCCGCCAGCATGTCGAGGTTGTCGCGCGCGCGCTGGCGCGACAGCACGACCTGGGTGGCGGCGTCCCGCGTGTCGATGCGCAGCAGCCGTTGCGCGGCCAGCCGCACGAGGCGTTGCGACAGCATGCGCAGCTGGCCCGCGCGGTTCATCGCGTCGGCCCAGCGCGCCGCCTCGAACACCGCGCGCGAGACCTCGCCGATGCGCAGGTTCACGCTCATCGCGGCGCCGCGCAGCAGGCGGAACGCCTCGTCCTCGTCGAGCCCGCGCGCCGTCATCAGCACGCCCTTGGCGCGGTCGACCCACTTGCGTTCGTCGAGCTGCTCCTGCGCGCGCGCGGCCGTGAGGCGCAGCGCGCGGTCGTGCGCGTGGCGGGCCTGCGCCATCACCAGCGCGGCCTCGACCTGCGCGGCGGCGATCTCGCCGGCGGCGTCCGGCTGCAGCGCCTGCCAGTGATGGACGCCGGCGGCCACCAGGGCCGGCAGCAGCGCCGCGTCGACCTGGCCCGGCGGCGTCAGCAGCAGCACCGACAGCGGCGGCTCGCCGTTCCAGCACGACAGCGCCGACAGCAGCTCGCCGTTGGCCGCCGGCGCCAGGCAGACCAGCTGCCCGCGCCCGTCGTCGATGGTGCAATGCACCAACTTGTTGCGATCCGATGCCGCACCCAGGTGCACGCCGCTGCGCTCGAGCGCGGTCCGCCAGGCCCCTTCGCGCGGGGTGGTGAGATCGAGCAGGAGGGCGGTTTCCATGGGTGGCGCGAGGGTGGCGGCGGGGCTGCCGGAGGGCGGTCTGCCCTCGGGCACTTGCACGCGCCGTGCCATTCGAAATCCGGCACGCGCCTTGCATGGATCGGCTCGTGGTGCAACGACGCACCGCCCGTGAAGCGTGCGGCCCGCAGGCCGTCCATCGACGCGCGAGAGCGCTCGAACTCTGCAACGCCTTCATCGGTTCCCTCGCTGCCGTCCGCATCGCCAGAGCGCGCACGCCGGCCCAAGCCCCCCCTTTTCGTCCAGCGTCCCGCCGACCTCCCTGCGTCGGCGCGGTCGTTGCTTTGCCACCTTCCACAGGATGACGTTTGCCATGACTCAATTCAGGAAATTCCTCGGCACGGGCCACGCCCCGACGCTGTTCGCCGCGTTCCTGTACTTCGGGTTCTCGTGCTGCACCTGGGTACTCAACGGCGCGATGGCGCCCTTCATCAGCGAGAGCTTCCACCTGAGCCCGGCGCAGAAGGGCCTGATGCTGTCGATCCCGATCATCGCGGGCGCGCTGTTCCGCTTCCCGCTGGGCGTGCTGTCGCAGTACATCGGCCGCAAGAACGCGACGCTGGTGGAGATGAGCCTGATCTCGGT
>Ga0136846_1243579_pt1 | contig 16400 bp, 17 predicted proteins | sample HopSoiMetagenom2_FD_96841 | JGI IMG/M metagenome (GOLD analysis project Ga0136846, IMG submission 96841) | Grasslands soil microbial communities from Hopland, California, USA - 2 Assembly 2016 (version 4) | ecosystem: Environmental > Terrestrial > Soil > Grasslands | place: USA: Hopland... | reverse complement strand
GCTCAGCCGTGCGGGCCTCCGCGACCCCGACAAGCCGATCGGCAATTACCTGTTCTCCGGGCCTACCGGCGTCGGCAAGACGGAGGTCGCGCGCCAGCTCGCGTCGATCATGGGCATCCCGCTGCAGCGGTTCGACATGTCCGAATATATGGAGCGCCACGCCGTCAGTCGGCTGATCGGCGCGCCCCCGGGCTATGTCGGCTACGACCAGGGCGGCCTGTTGACCGATGCCGTCGACCAGCATCCGCACAGCGTGCTGCTGCTCGACGAGATCGAGAAGGCACATCCCGACCTGTTCAACATCCTCTTGCAGGTCATGGATCACGGCAAGCTGACCGACCACCACGGCAAGACGGTCGACTTCCGAAACTGCATCCTCATCATGACGACGAATGCCGGCGCCGCCGATATGGCGCGCGAAAGCATCGGCTTCGGCGCGGCGACGCGCGAGGACGCGCAGGAGGACGCGGTCAAGAAGATGTTCACGCCCGAGTTCCGCAACCGCCTCGATGCGATCGTGCCCTTCGCGTACCTGCCGCCGGCGGTCGTATCGCGGGTGGTCGACAAGTTCATCCTGCAACTCGAGTTGCAGCTCGCCGACCGCAACGTCCACATTGAGCTCGACGAGGAGGCGCGCCACTGGCTCGTCGACCGCGGCTACGACAAGCTCTACGGCGCGCGCCCGATGGCCCGGCTCGTCCAAGAGAAGATCAAGCAGCCACTCGCCGAGGAACTGCTGTTCGGCAAGCTGGTCAACGGCGGCGAGGTCAAGGTCCGCATCAAGGACAATGCCCCTGCATTCGAGATCGTGCCGGCGGCGCCAAAGGCTTCCAAGTCGAAGGCAAAACCCAAGTCCGCGAAGAAGAAGGTCAGCGACGAGGAAGCGCCGGCGGCGGAGTAATTCTCCGGTCTTAGGAGCCGGAACGAAACTCTCACCCGTTTCTCGCACGAGGCCTAGCGCTCGCTTGTGATAACCTCGCCGGCCTTCATCACGAACGTTACGTGGCTGAGCGCACCGACGTCGCTAATCGGATCGCCGTCAACGGCGATCAAGTCGGCGTAATTTCCTGGTCGATCGCTCCGGTCTACTCGCCGTAAAGCTCGGCACCATTTTGCGTCAGTTACGGCCGTTTTTCCAAGACCTTTCTCGACAAATAGCCGTTGGATTCCAGCCAAGTGCGGAAGGCCGAAGGCCACTGGTCGGCGGGCAGATGGTGCCGCCGGAAGCCAAAGCCATGACCGCCTTTTTCGTAGATGTGCAGCTCAGCGGGTCGGCGAGCTTTGGTCCAGCGCTCGAAGATCTCAATGCTGTTGAAGGAAGGCAATTGCGGGTCGTCTTGCGCCGCGGCGATGAACAACGGCGGTGCCTCGGGCCCCGGCTGGTCGCCCGTCAGGGCGGCGCCATACATCGGCACGGCAAAATCGGGCCGAACGTTCGGGTCCTTCGCGAGCGCCACCTCAACCGCCGCCATTCCGCCCGCTGAAAAGCCGATGATCCCGACGCGGTTCGGTGCAACCGCGTATTGCCGCGCGTGTGACCTGATGAGGTGGATCGCCTGCTCGGCGTCCGCGACCACGATCGAGCGCCGCGCCCGCGTAGCGCGCGAGAAATCTTCAAGCGACTCGCCGAAGCTTTCGCCGGGCTGAGGCGGCCTGACGCGATACTTAAGGACGAAGGCCGTGATCCCTTGGCCAGCCAGCCACTGCGCGGTTTCAAGCCCATCGACGTCCCACGCCAGCGCGCGAAACGATCCGCCAGGCAGGACGACCATTGCAGTGCCGTTCGCCTTGCCCGCCGGCGGCCGGAACACCGTCAGCGTCGGGTTCGTCACATTGGTAATGACGTGGACCCTCCCGACGGCAGGCAGAGTCACGTTCACAGCTTCCTCGGGCGCCTTCCAGTCTTCCGTCCCTGGCGCCTGACCAGGCCAGATGCGAACCACTTCGACAGTCTCAGGATGGGCAAGCTGCCGAGCTGTCACGGATGTCGCCAAGACCGTAGCAGGCAAAGACAACAATCGGATCAAACGCTTACGAGCACGCATCATGACTCCCGGTACGATGAAAGCGAACGACAATGCAGCTTGGGCGGGTGCGGGCCAAGCGGTGCTGCTTCCCGACGTCTACCAGAACCGCTGGATCGCTATCGCCGGCGTGACGGATGCCTGCGTGTTGTGGCCCTTCGGAACGATCCACACGCCGAGAATCGCGCCCGCTCGGTCGCTCCAATTATACTCGACTGCCGGCGCGAAGCCGACATTCCAGCTCTTGGGCGTCCTCTGATCGATCAGCGAGCCGCTGGCGTCGCGGCCGGTGACGTGCGTCTCGCCCCAATGGTCGCCCTCGACATCGAAGGCCACGACCCATTCCTTCGTAAGACTATATTCGGCACCCAGGATTACGCTCGTCTTGGATCCGGGCCTGGCGTGGCCGCGAAAGCCTGCGACGGTCCCGTAAACACTTCGGCCAGTCACGTCGCTGCGAAGCGGGAAACCTTTGAGGACATTGATCCGGCCGCGCAGCAGGCGGCCATTCTTCAGCAGGAAATATTGCTGGACGTTGATGCCGATCTCCGGCTCCAAGGAACCAGAGCCGTGGCCATTTTTCAGCGCGCCAAGGCGATCGTGCTTGCCGGTCGGAACAATTAAATTCGTGACCAGGGCGACGCTCGGCACCTGGTGGTCCGGCCTGAAATGGCTGAGCCGCACCTGCGACAGCAGTTTGAAATCGCCAATCGCCGCGCCGCGGTTGAAACGCTTAGTTCCCACGGAGAAAAATGGTTGGACGCCCACGGTCCAATTGTCCGTGAGGCCGTATTGGTAGAAGCCGCTCGAGCCCGGATGATGGTCGCCGCCGGAAATTCCGTCGAAGAAATAGGGCTCGGTGTAGATATGCCCGTGCGGCAGTGTCTCGGCATTCGACGCGAGCAACGGCCCGGTCCAACGCGCGGACTTCATGGCTGCACGCAGCTGCTCGGCGTCCGACGCCCTGGCCGGGTGCACGGCCACACAGCCAAGGATGGCCGCAACGGCCGCTGACAGGAGCGTTCTCAAATAGCCCTCCGAACCTCACTTCAAGAGAAACGCGGGTAGATCAGGCGACCTCCCGCGGCTTCCACAATGCAAAGGTCAAACTCGAAGGATTGATGAACAGAACGAGAACGCGCCGCCAATCAAATTTCAGCGTGGGGCGATAAAATACGGCGATACCGTTACGGCGTGGCCGGCTTGAAGGCGAAACGGCATGAGCGCTCGCCGCGCGCCATGCAGCGACGATGCTCGACGGATCTGCCGGAAAGCGAGCGAAGCAGCGCAAGGTCGACCTCGCAAATCGTGGGATCGGCGATTGCGAGGTCGTGGAACACGCAATTGTGTGCTTCGATCTCTGGACCTTCAGCGCCTTCTACGGCGTTCGATTCATAACCCAGCTCGCGCATCAGCGCGGCGATCGAGGGAATCGGCGCCGCCGGGTCGATCTGCGCCGCGAGGCCGCTAGCCAGCGTCTCCCCGATCCGGGTCATTGCGACCGGCAATTGCTCCGGCCCGAGATGCTTCGAGAGCTCGGCGAGCAATTGCTTGGACAGTAGCGAATATTGCCGCGGAAACGTCGCCTGGCCCGCGGCGCTCAGGCGATACCCCTGCGATGGCCGGCCTTTCGTCCGAATGGCCCACGCGCGCTCGATCAAGCCTTCCCGCTCCAGCGCCACGACCTGCTGATGTGCCGCGTTTCGCGAAACTTTGAGCGCGCTCGACAGGACCTGCACCGACAGCGGCTCTTCCGACCTCAGCAAAAGCTCGAGGATCCGATCCCGGCTTCGTGCCGATTCGATCTCCGCTGGCGCGCTCATTCCGTTTGAATCTAGTCGTATTCCTGGCTTCCGCAACTTTGTAATGGTGAAAGTTGACAAAGCATCGACGACGGCTGCAGAACGAGCCCAGAAAAAAGGAGGGAATCGCCATGCTCAACATTGCAATCTTGGTATTCGCGATCGGCGCGCTCGGAGGGTTGGTACTGGCCGCTTCCGTGCTTCGCGGAAGGCTCGCCCCGTGGGCGCTGTCCCTGCTTCACATGGCGCTGGGTGCGACAGGCCTGGTACTGACGGCGCTGGTCGTCCTCGGCGGATCGGTCGCCGGCAAGGGCGTCATTCCGATCGCTTTGCTGCTACTGGTCGTCGCCGCGCTCGCCGGATTCTATCTTGCCTCGATTCACGCCCGAAAAGTTGTTGCGCCAAAGGGAGCAGTCATCGCGCACGCAAGTGTCGCGGTCGTCGGCTTCCTGCTGCTCGTCGGCGGCGCATTCCATTTAATCTGACTTGCCCCGATGCTCGGCCATCCAATCCATCCGGCGATCGTCCATTTCCCGATCGCGTTGCTCCTGTCGGCGACGATTGCCGATATGGCCTGGGTGGCCGGGCTCACCAGCGACACGCATCTCGCTGCGGTCCTGATGGCGGGCGGACTGGTCGCAGGCCTGGTGGCGATGGCCGCCGGCATGGTCGACTTCGCGCGGCTCGATGAAGCGCTGGTGCCGCACGCGCTGCGGCACATGGCCGCAGTCGGCATTGCATGGCTGGGGTACGGCGTCGCGCTATACCTTCGGCGTGATGCCTTGTTCGGCGATGCTCACGTCGAGGCGCCGACGATCGCGGTCAGCGTCGTCAGCGCCTCCATTCTTGCACTTGGGGGATGGCTCGGCGGCAAGCTGGTCTACACCTTCGGAGCAGGCGTCGGCGCCCGCAATCCTCAAGCTTAGAGCGCGCTTGCCACTTCCTCGCGTGACTTGGCGTGAAGCGCCCAGAAATTGCGCACAGGTCGACCGGCGAGGCGTTCCTGAAGAACAGCCAAGTGCGAGTTCCAGCCGCTGCCGAAATCCTGCGCGCCTGTACCGCTGACGATCCCGGCATGGATCAGGACGAGCCGCGTGCGGTCGCCGTCCGCGAGGAGCTCGTAAGTGACCGTGCCGTTCTTCCCGCCTTGGAAGGTGGTCTCGAGCAGCCGCGGCGGATCGAAGCGGATTACCTTCTCGTTCCAGGTCTTGCCTTTGAACTCGGCGTAATTGTCCGGATACGGAACGTCGTCATCCGACAGGTTCTCGTGCTACATGAGCAGCTCGAACTCGCCGGCGGCAGTCGCGTCGGTCCCGCCCATGAACCATTGCTGCCGCAGCTCCGCCTCGGTCAGGTAGCGCCACACCTTCTCCACGGGCGCGTCTAGCATGCGTTCCAGCCGGATCGCATCGCTGCCGACGCGCTCAAGAGCGGGGCGCGGCTGGGTTTGTACTTCAGTCATTGTTCTTCTCCTTTTCGTTGTCGCGTTCGATCAGTGCCTCGAGCCGGTCGAGGCGTGCGTTCCAGAATTTCTCCCACTGCCTGAGCCAGCGCTCCGCTTCCTCGAGCGGCCTCGCATCGATCCTGATGATGTGCGTGCGGCCGGCCTTGCGGCGAGCAACCAGCCCGGCGTCCTCCAGCACCTTCACGTGCTTGGACGCTCCCGCGAAGCTCATCGCAAATGGCTCCGCGAGCTCGCCGATGGACTTTTCGCCGAGGGCGAGGCTCGCGAGCATTCCGCGGCGGGTCGGATCGGACAGGGCCTGGAATGTCGTGTCGAGTCGATTTTCAACCATGTGGTTAAATAATATCGCCTCGAACCAATTGTCAACCGATTAGTTGAATTATGTGGAACGGCCTTGCGAATGGCCCACGAAAGTTGAATCGTGTGCACCTTCACTCCGGAGGGGGATTTCGCTTCGTGACACGCATCCGCTCGCTCTCGCTCGCACTGCTCACAGCGACCTGCTTCGCCCAGCCTATCGGCGCCGTCCCGGCGACCGGCCCTAGCCGCTATTTCACGGGGTCGGACCTATTCGATCTGGAAGTCGCCGCCGATCCGCAGATCAGTCCCGACGGACGCATGATCGCCTACGTGCGCAAGTCGAACGACATCATGACCGACAAGGCGCGCTCGACGATCTGGCTGGTCGATGTCGCGACTGGGCCACAGCATCCTCTTCTCGCCGGTTCAGGCTCCTATTCCTCTCCGCGCTGGTCGCCCGACAGCGCTCGGCTCGCCTATATCGCGGCCGAAGGCGGAAGCCCTCAGCTCTACGTCCGGTGGATGTCCAGCGGCGAGAGCGCGCGGATTACGGGACTCCCCGATAGCCCCGACAGCGTCGCCTGGTCGCCCGACGGCCGCCGCATCGCTTATTCGATGTTCGTTCCCGACGAGGGCTCGCGCCTCGGCTCGGCACCACCCAAGCCCGAAGGCGCCAAATGGGCGGACCCGTTGCAAGTGATCGACGCCGTCACTTACCGCTTCGACGGCGCCGGTTATTTCAGCCCCGGCTACCAGCAGATCTTCTGGGTCCCTGCCGATGGCGGATCCCCGACCCAGCTTACGTTCGGCGCCACGAATGCAGGCGCGCAGGTGTCTTGGACTCCTGATAGCCGCGCCGTCCTGTTCAGCGCCAATCTCGGCAAGGACTGGGAGCGCAACCGCAACGAGTCCGAGATCTACCGAGTCAGCATCGATGGCGGCACTCCGGCGCAGCTCACCAGCCGCAAGGGGCCAGACAATTCGCCGGTCGTGTCGCCCGACGGCCGGCTGGTCGCCTACACCGGCTTCGACGACGTCGCGCGCTCCAACCAGGACGAGAAGCTCTACGTGATGAACCTCGACGGCTCAGGCCGCCGCGTTCTCACAGCCAACGTCGACCGTAACGTCGGCAATCCTGTCTGGTCGTCGGACAGCCGCTCGATCTACGTCCTTTACGACGAGCATGGCAGCAACCGCGTGGCGCGCGTCGGCCTCGACGGGTCGTTCCGCGACGTTGCGACCGGCCTCACCGGTTCCGGCCTCGACCGTCCCTACAGCGGCGGAGAATTCAGCGTCTCGCGCGGCGGCACCGTCGCCGTGACTACCGGCGACAACCTGCACCCGTCCGACATCGGCCTCGCTTCCGGGGGCGCAGTGCGAAAGCTCACCCATCTCAACCAGCAGCTTGCCGCCAAGGTGATGGGCCTGCCGCAAAAAATCGCCGTCACCTCAAGCTATGACAAGCGGCCCATCGACGCCTGGATGATCACGCCGCCAGACTTCGATCCGGGCAAGAAATACCCGCTCGTCCTCGAGATCCACGGTGGTCCCTGGTCGGCCTACGGCCCGAACTTTTCCACGGACGACCAGCTCTACGCCGCTGCCGGCTACGTCGTGCTTTACGCGAACCCGCGCGGTTCGACCTCCTATGGCCAGGCCTTCGAGGACGAGATCGACAAGAACTACCCGAGCCACGACTATGACGACCTGATGAGCGCGGTCGATGCCGCGATCTCGACTGGCCACGTCGATCCGAACAATCTGTTCGTCACGGGTGGTTCGGGCGGCGGCGTGCTAACCGCGTGGATCGTCGGCAAGACTGACCGTTTCCGGGCCGCCGCGACCCAAAAGCCGGTTATCGAGCTCGCGAGCTTTGCGCTCACGACCGACTTTGCCGCGTCCTTCACGCCTTACTGGCGCAAGGAACGCCCGTGGGAAGATCCGCAGAGCTACTGGAAATATTCGCCGCTTAGCCTCGTTGGCAACGTCAAGACTCCGACGCTCGTGGTCGTCGGAAGCGAGGATTATCGCACGCCCGTCAGTCAGGCCGAGCAATATTATATGGCACTGCAGATGCGCGGCGTCCCGACGGCGCTGGTCAAGGTTCCGGGGGCGAGCCACGGCGGCATCGCCGCGCGCCCGAGCCAGGCCGCGGCAAAGGCGTCGGCAATCCTCGCCTGGTTCGGCAAGTACCGGAGCGACAAGCCGGCAACGGTGGCGTCGAACTGAGGGGGTTCCATCCTTGAGGCGCACTAACTAGTCGCGCGTTTGCAACCTTTTGCCGCGCCGGCCTTTCCATGGCCGATCGCGCTTCATGCACGAGATCGGGATGAGATGATGAATAGATTTCGCTGGACTGCGGCTAGTGCGCTCGTGCTCGCCGCGACCTCGGTTTCCGCCGCGTCGATCGGCAGTTTCAGCCCGTATCGCCTGCAGGAGATCGACAAGACGATCTCGGCCGACGATTATCAGGGCCGCGGCGTCAACACGCCCGCGGAAACCAAGACGATCAACTACATCGTCGACCAGTTCCGATCCGCAGGACTTCAACCGGGCGGCGACCTTGTGAACGGCCACCGGAAGTGGACTCAGGACGTGCCGCTACTGCAGTCGGAGCTGACCGGCGATCCCGCCGTCACCGTCCAGACACCTGCTGGCACGCTGCACCTGACGCAGGGCAATGAGATCGCCGTCCGCTCTCCGCAAAACGGACAGAACCGGATCCGCATCTCCAACGCACCGCTCGTCTTCGCCGGCTACGGAGTCTCGGCGCCCGAGCGGAACTGGGACGACTTCAAGGGCCAGGACGTCCGCGGCAAGCTGATCGTCGTCCTCGTCAACGACCCGGACTTCGAGGGCGGAGAAGGCGATTTCGGCGGCAAGGCCATGACCTATTACGGCCGCTGGACCTACAAGTACGAGGAAGCCGCACGGCGCGGTGCCGCGGGCGTGATGATCGTTCACGAGACCGTGCCCGCCGCGTACGGCTGGAACACGGTCAAGAACAGCAACACGAACACGCAGTTCGACATCGTCCGCCAGAATCCGACCGCGAGCCACACGCCGTTCGAGACCTGGATCCAGCGCGACGTTGCGGTGCAGCTTTTCAAGAACGCCGGTCTCGACTTCGAAGCCGCCAAGGCTGCCGCGAGGCGCCGCGACTTCAGGCCGGTCGACCTAAAGGCAACCGTTAGCGCGACAGCGAACGCCAATGTCAGCACCATCACGTCGCACAATGTCGTCGGGCTGCTGCCGGGCAGGAAATATCCCGACGAGACGCTCATCTATTCGGCACACTGGGACCATCTCGGCGTCGGGCGCCCGGACGCGAACGGTGACAACATCTATAATGGCGCAGTCGACAATGCGACGGGCATTGCCCAGCTGATTGAGCAGGGCCGCCGCTTCGCGCTCGAACCACGGCCAGAGCGTTCGGTGGTGTTCCTCGCCGTCACGGCCGAGGAAAAGGGCCTGCTGGGTAGCGAATATTACGCGAACCACCCGCTCTACCCCCTCGCCACCACTGTCGGCGTACTGAATACCGATTCGATGGGTGTCTGGGGACCCGCGAAGAATTTCTCGATCTCGGGCACCGCCAAGCTCGACCTGCTCGACGACCTGATCGCCGCCGGCAAAAGCGAGGGCCGCTACTTCACTCCGGACCCCCACCCGGAGACGGGCGGCTTCTACCGCTCCGACCACTTCTCCTTCGCCAAGCAGGGCGTTCCGGCGCTGAGCTTCGGCTCCGGGCGCGACCTTGTGAACGGCGGCCTGGCACGTGGCGAAGCACTTGGCGCGGACTACACAGCCAAGCGCTACCACCAGCCCGACGACGAGTTTAACCCGCAGTGGGATTTCCGCGGCATGGCCCAGGACGCGAACCTGCTGCACATCGTGGGCGAGAGGCTTGCCAACTCGCGCGAATGGCCGAACTGGAGCGCCGACAGCGAATTCCGCGCGGTCCGCGACAAGTCCGCCGCGGAGCGCACGGACGCCGGCGCTCCTGCCCCTGCGCCTGTTGAGGCGAAGCCGCCGAAGAAAGGCGAGCGCGGATGAGCGAAACGCTCAAGCCTGCCCTTCCCGACCATCTGGATGAGCAGGCTGAGCGGCTCATGCATCGCTTGTGCGATCGCGGCCTGACGATAGCCACGGCCGAGAGCTGCACTGGCGGAATGCTGGCGGCGCTGCTGACCGACATCGAGGGGGCCGGCCACGGCTTCGACCGCGGCTTCGTCACCTACACCAAGCAATCAAAGACGGAGTTGCTCGGCATAGAGCCGAGCCTGCTCGATCATAACGACGCGGTTTCGGAGCTCGTCTCTCGCGCCATGGCGGAGGGAGCGCTGAAGCGAAGCGATGCCGATATCGCCCTCGGCATCACCGGCTTCGCAGGTCCTGCCGGCGATGGTTGCGAGGAAGGCCTGGTCCACATGGCGCTCGCACGGCGCGACGGCCAAACAACCCACCTCGAAAAACATTTCGGCGCGGTCGGCCGCGGCGAGGTCCGGGTGAAGTCGCTGAAAACGATGCTGGAGATGATCGAGGAAGCGCTGGATTGATTCCCTAATCAAGGGGGGTTCTTCTTCCGCTGTTCGATCTGGATCTGTATCTGTTGATAGGTGGTCAGCTCGCGTGCCCGCTGATCGGCAAAAGCCTTGCCCGCCGCACGTTCACGATCCCACCGATCCTTCGTCTTGCAGATCTTCTTGGGTAGGATCGATCCAGTCGATTCGGCGTATTCGCAGATGGGGCGATTGCCCTCGATCACGATCGGCGGAGTCGCCGAAGGCGGTATCGACGTTGCAGGTGTCCCGCCGCCGACCATTATCATGAGAGCGATGGTGGACATCGAACCCCCCGTTCGCCAGCAAGGGTCATGCAGCTTTCGCAGCGTCGTTTCAACCGTCTTGAGCTGAGACTTGAACAGGAGTAGTTCGCGCTTTGTTCCAGAACACGGAGTCGCAGAATGGCCGAGCTCACCTTCTTCACCAATCCCCAGTCGCGCGGCCGGATCGTCCGCTGGATGCTAGAGGAGGTCGGCCGGCCCTACGACACCGAAATCATCGTCTACGAGGACATGAAGAGCGCTCGCTACCTGGCGGTGAACCCGATGGGAAAAGTTCCTGCTGTGAGGCACCGTGGTCATGTCGTGACCGAATGCGCAGCGATCTGCGCTTATCTCGCTGATGCGTTTCCGGAGGCGATGCTCGGTCCGAATGCGGAGGAAAAAGCCGATTATTACCGCTGGCTGTTCTACGCCGCGGGCCCGATCGAGCATGCGGTGACCAACAATTTCGCGAAGTGGGTCCCCGCGCCCGAGCAGGGACGCATGTTCGGCTATGGCAGCTTCGACATGGTCGTGTCGGTACTCGATGACCTCTTCACCAGCCGCGACTATATCTGCGGCAATCGCTTCACAGCCGCCGACGTCTATGTCGGCTCACAGATCATGTTCCCGCTACAATTCGGCATGCTGCCGGAGCGAGACAGCTTTCTCCGATATCGCGACCGGCTTCAGGCCCGCGACGCCTACAAGCGCGCGACCGAGATCGACGAGAAACTGATCGAGGAAATGGGCCTGAGGCCACCTCAGCCCGCGCAAGCTCAACCCGCGTAGCCCGCTACACCAGGTTGGTCCGGTAAAGCTTGAGCAACTCGGCCCAGGCCTTCTCAGCCGCGGCCTCGTTGTAAGTCCCTCCTCCAGCCACGCACCAGCCATGGTCCGCCGGATAGACCTCGACGGTCGCCGGGCGCTTGGCGGCAGCGAATGTGCTCTTCAGCACGTTCTTGGCCTCGGGCTGCTTTTGGTCGTCGTTACGGGCGATCGCGACGACGTAGCTGGCTTTCGTCTTCGGGATCAACAGGTGCGGACTATTCGCATCCTTCGTCACCAGCCCGCCGCCATGGAAAGTGGCGACGGCGCGGACCCGATCGGAGCGGACGGCTCCCGTGTGAAATGCGAACGGGCCGCTGAAGCAATAGCCCTGCACTCCCGCGCCCTTGCGTCTGTTCGTCTGCTTCTGCTTGTCGAGGAAGCTGATTAACGCCGTCGCGTCCCGGTCGATGGCTGCGTCGTTCAGCGATTCGCGGAGGCCGCTGAGCTTCGCGCGGTCCTCCGGCTTGTTGAAATCGAACGCCCCGGTGATGATCGGCGCCCGCTTGGTCCGATAGAAGGGATTGGGGACCAGCACCGTGTAGCCCGCGCCGGCAAGCCGCCGCCCCATTTCCCGGAACACAGGCCTCAGGCCAAGGATATCGGGCCACATCAGGACCGCCGGCCATGAACCCTTGCCGGCCGGGTGGAACAGCACGGCGTCTGCCGAGCCGTCGGGTGTCGGCACCATCACGTCGGTCTCCTTCACGTCCGCGGCCAAAGCCGTGCCCGGCAGTGCGGCAACCACCGCTGCAGACGACATCGTCAACACGACCGAGCGGCGAGTGAACGAGGTATCTGCGATAATTCCCTGATGATTGTCGCTATCGCACATGGGGACTCTCCTGGCGGGTTTGCCCCAACATATCTCTACCGCGTGAGGCTCCAATCGTTAATTTTCGCTAACCGCGTTCCTTTGACTAGGCTTAAGACCGACTCGGTTAAATCCTGTTTCGCACCCAGCCTTACCCCCCGGGTGCTTGCACAAGACCGGTCCTGCCACTTCCGCTTGAACCCAAACTGGCAGGACCGGGATTTGCCCCACTGAACGAGTGCAGACCAGAGATGCGTAAAGGGCCGCCGGATCAACTCCGGCGGCCCTCTCGTTTTGTTCGTCCTGAAAGGGACGCTTAGCGGCGGTCGCCGAACAACCGCAGCAGGAACAGGAACATGTTGATGAAGTCGAGATAGAGGTTCAGCGCCCCTATCACCGCCGACTTCGCCAGCGCTTCGCCATTTCCGGAGACAGCGAAGTAGATGCTCTTGATCTTCTGCGTGTCGTAGGCCGTCAGCCCAGCGAAGACGAGGACGCCGATCGCGCTAATGGCGAGGTCCATCACTGGCGAACGCAGGAACATGTTGACCAGCATGGCCACGAGCAGACCAACGACACCCATGATGAAGAATGTCCCCATCGCCGATAGGTCCCGTTTCGTCGTGTAGCCGTAGAGGCTAAGGCCCAGGAAGGCCGCCGCCGTCGCGAAGAAGGCCTGGGCAATCGACGCCCCCGTATACACCAGGAACAGGCTCGAGAACTGGACGCCGATCAAGGCGGCGTAGGCCCAGAACAGCAGCTGCGCCGTCCGTGCCGAAATCCGGTTGATGCCGAAGCTCAGCGCAAACACGACCCCGAGCGGAGCGAATAGTGCCACCCAGAAAAGCGGCGTCGCCTGCCCCGTCGCCGGATTGACGACGAGGTTGATCAGGCTGGAGTTGGCGAAGCCGAGGGCGACGATGCCCGTCAGCAGCACGCCCGATGCCATGTAGTTGTAAACCGAAAGCATATATGACCGGAGGCCCACATCGCGGGTAGCGCGCGGGACGCTTACCGCTGCGGCAGTCGTGCCGGTCGTTTGCGGGTCTTGCCAATTGGCCATTTGTTCTCCTTCGCGCGGGCAAAAGGCCCGTTCGCTAGGTACAAATATCGTGGAAGCCTTAAGGGACTTCAAGCGAAACACGACATTGACCATGCTTGATGAACGCTCGTTCAGAAACCGGGCACCGAGCGTTATTGCCCATCGGCGCCACCAACGCTTACAGTAAGGGCATGCCGGAGCGCTCCATCGCGGCCCGCCTCAAGCGGATGGTCCGCGTCGCCGCCCAAGCGTTTGCGGTGTCGTCAATGATGCTGATCTCGCCCGCCCAGGCACAGCGGCCCCAACGAATCATCGCGGTCGGCGACCTTCACGGCGACCTCGATGCCTGGCTGACGATCGCTAACGCCGCCGGCGTCATAGGGCCGGACGGCCACTGGGCCGGGGGATCGACGACTCTGGTGCAGCTTGGCGACATCGCCGATCGGGGCCCCGGCACGCTGGGCATCATCCAGAGCCTGCAGCAGCTCCAGCAAGAAGCGCCGAAGGCCAAGGGCAGTGTCGTCGTGGTGCTCGGAAATCACGAGGCCATGAACCTCGTCGGCGACAACCGCTACACCACGCCCGGCGAATATGCAGCCTTTGTCGACGACCGATCGGTCGCGCGACGCGAGCGTGAATATGCAGCGAACAGGAAGAAGCTCGAGGCGGCGGCGCGCGCAGTCAATCCCAACGTCAAGCCGTCGGAGGTGCTCGACCAGTTCATGGCGCGCACCCCGCTCGGCTGGATCGAGCATCGGAACGCCTGGCGTCCATCTGGCTCGATCGGCAAATGGGCAACCTCAAACCCAGCGATCGTCAAGATCGGAACCACTCTTTTCGCCCACGGCGGGATCAGCGCCGAATATGCGAAGCTGCCGATGGAGGAGATCACCCGGCGTATCGCCGCCGCGATGGCCGTGGGCGATGACACGCCGACATCGCTGCTCAGCGATCCGCTTGGGCCTTTGTGGTATCGCGGGCTTGTTGCCAGCGACCCTGACAGCCAGGCGGAACGCGCGGCCATGAAACCTCCTTCGATCACGCTGCCTCCAGATCAGGAACTGGATGCCGTTCTCGCCGCCTACGGCGCCAATCATCTCGTGATTGGCTACACGCCGAGCCTGAAGGGCATCCAGGTCCTCGACAACGGCAAGCTCGTTCGCATCGATACCGGCATTTCGAGCTATTATGGCGGGCCGCTCAGCTGGCTCGAGATCATTGGTGAAAGGATGATCCCGCACACCGTGCCGCGATCACCCTAAACACAAAGGAGGGGGCTCATGAAAGCATGGATTCTGGCACTGGCGGCCGCCGCCGTGGCTTCTGCTGCGGCGGCCAAGGCGCCGTCGCCGCCGACCCCGCTGTTCGCCAGCGACATCCCCATCAAGATGACGATCCAGGGCCCGATGACGGCGCTGGTCGGCAAGCGCGGCGCGACATCCTGGCCCGCGACGATGGTGGTCGACGGCGTCACGTATCCGATCACCCTCACCCCGCGCGGGATCACTCGCCTAAAAAAGGATATTTGCGACTTCCCGCCACTCCGCGTCGACCTTACGCAGGCCGCACCGCCAGGCTCGCTCTTTCAAGGCCAGCACCGGCTGAAGCTCGTTACTCATTGCAAACGTTCTGAGGATTTCCAGCAGAAGGTCCTGCTCGAATATTCCGCGTACCGCCTCTATAATCAGATGACCCCGCAGAGTTTCCGGGCGCGGCTCGCCAACATCGATTATGTCGATGAGAAGGGCCAGCCGTACATCAGCCGGGTCGGCTTCTTTCTCGAGGATTTCAGCGACGTCGCCAAGCGCAATGGCATGACCAACGCGCATTTGGGCTCGCTCGTGCCGCTGGGACAGATCGATCCGGCGGGCGGGGGCCGCTTCGCCGTCTTCGAATATATGATCAGCAATTACGACTGGTCGATGCGCGCGGCTCCGCAGGGCGAGGAATGTTGCCACAACGGCCGGCTGATGGTCGAGGCGCCCGGCGCTCTCGCGATTCCAGTTCCCTACGATTTCGATTTCTCGGGGCTCGTCGAGGCGCCGTATGCCGGACCGCCGATCGAAATGCCCGACATGGATAACCTTCGGCAACGCAACTATCGGGGCTATTGCATTCACCTAGCCCAGGCCCGTGCCGTAGCTTCGCAGCTGTCAGCGCGCCGCGCGGAATTCACCGGCGTCTTCGCGACGATCCCGGGCCTCGACGCACGCAATCAAGCGCGCGCTGCGGGGTTCATCCAGGGCTTCTTCAGCGATGTCGACACCGGCAAAATCTTCAAGACCTGCGTGAACTAGGCTTTCTTCGCTTTCTCCGGCTCTGGCGGCGCTGCGGTGTCGATGCCGTCATAGTCGGAGAGGAAGCGCTTCATCCCGGCGCGCTCGCCATATTCGGTGATCCACAGCATCGCGAAGCAATAGTTGAACGCCACGCTGATCACCGCCGCCAGTTCAGCGGCGCCGATACCGGCGGAAAGGCCGATCGCGACCGACATCAGGATGAACAGGGCGTCCCCCGAGCTCTTGAGCGAGTTTCGAAACCTCACCGCGCCGGCAATTCCGGCAAGCGCGAAGGCCAACGCCAGCGAATTCTGGACGATAATGACGATGCCGGTGACGACCATCGGCAGGACGATGATCGTGTTGACCAGCGACTGGTCATATTCGTCGCCGCCGCGCACGGTCATGTAGACCCAGCTCACCGGCAGCGACACGATGATCGCCGCGATGATCGCCACGACCAGCCAGAACACGCTCTGCCCGAAATTGGCGACGTGCGCTGCGCGAACGGCCTCGCTGGCCTGCAGCGGGTTCTTGCTCGGCTGCGTGATCAGCTGCTCGACACCGCCGATCGGCAGGTAGCCGCGAAGTTCGGGCCAGACCTTTAGCGCGACATAGATCGCGACCGAGATGATCAGATAATAAGCCGTTATCTGTATCAGCAGCCTTCCTGCACGCATTCTCGGTCCCCCTATGCTGAAGCGTCGTGATGATGCTTTTTCTTATGATCATGATGGTCGTCGGCCTCACCCTTCTCAGCCGTCGCGACAGGATAATCCGGGATCGGCTTGAGCACGCCGTATCGTTCCTTCAGCGGCTCATGCCGCAGCGGCGGCCACGCAATCTCGGCGAGCGGCAACTCCGTATCGGGAACGCGGTCGAGAAGGTCGCGAAGCAGGGTCAGGCGGCCAAGCGGCTGGTCGTTGAAATCGACCAGCGTCCAGGGTGCGAAGTCGGTGTGCGTCGCGGACAGCATCAGCTCGCGGGCTTCGGTATATTCGTCGTAAAGCGCGCGCGCCTT
>Ga0136846_1236567_pt1 | contig 16403 bp, 7 predicted proteins | sample HopSoiMetagenom2_FD_96841 | JGI IMG/M metagenome (GOLD analysis project Ga0136846, IMG submission 96841) | Grasslands soil microbial communities from Hopland, California, USA - 2 Assembly 2016 (version 4) | ecosystem: Environmental > Terrestrial > Soil > Grasslands | place: USA: Hopland... | reverse complement strand
TATATATAATAACTACTACTACGAATGCCCCTGGCAATTAATTAAACTTCAATTATCAAAAATGACAAGAAACTTACTGTATTATGAAAGCAAGTCAAGCAGGATGGTGGTACTGACCTTTCTGCTCATTGCGTTTACAGGTATGGCTGCTTTTGCGCAGAACAGGCAAATCACGGGAAAGGTACTTTCACCGGAAGGTACAGGGTTGCCAGGTGTATCGATTGCAGTGAAGGGAAGTACCAAAGCAGTTACTTCAGGAAACGATGGAACTTTTTCTATTGATGCTCCTGCTAATTCAACGCTGGTATTTACGTATGTAGGTTTAGAAGCAGTGGAAGCAAAAGCAGGAACCGCTCCACTGACTATCACCCTGAGCCGTGAAATTAAAGTCATGGATCAGCTGGTTGTAATTGGATATGGTACTGCAAAACGCAGGGATCTGACTGGTTCTATCAGCAGTGTTAATGCGGCACAGATTGAAAAAGTGCCTGTTACCTCTCTTCAGCAATCTTTGCAGGGACGGGCAGCGGGCGTACAGATAACAAATAACGATGGAGCTCCCGGCGCCAATGTCTCAGTATTTATCCGTGGTATTGGAAGTTTGGCACCAGGTGGCAATGATCCCTTATATGTGGTGGATGGTTATCCAATGACTGATGGTCTTAATAATTTTAATCCAAGTGATATTGCAACAATTGATATCCTGAAAGATGCATCGGCTACAGCCATTTATGGAATCAGGGCTGCAAATGGTGTTGTGATCATCACTACCAAAAAAGGAAGAAGGGAAGGCCTGCAGGTATCTGTTGATGCTTTTAACAGTGTACAGACAGAGCCAAAAAAATACCATGTATTGAATGCGCAGCAGTGGGCAACGCTTGCCAATCAGGTAGCTGACGCCGACTCCGCGCATAATTTCCAGGAACTTCCTAATTGGCGTAATCCTTCCTCATTAACTAATATTGACTGGCAGGACGCAATGTATCGCACGGGCCTGACGCAGAATTACAATATAGCACTTCGGGGAGGTAATGATAAAGTTCAAACTGCTACATCAATTGGTTACTATGATCAAAAAGGTATAGTGCTGGGATCATTCTTCAAGCGGATAAATCTGGGAATAAATCTTGATTATACGCCTAATAAATGGATGAAAGCATCTACCAGTGCCAAATACACCAATAAAAACGAAAATGTTGCATTCGGAACCAATAACCTTGCCCTTATAGCAGAATTACCTCCTACGATGGACGCTGGGAATTTAAAAACTGCGCTGATAAAAGACGGCCAGGGTAATTATGGTTTTTTTAACCCCAAGAATACTTACGTTGCCAAATATTCCAATCCTGTTTACACGATTGAAAATAATGAGTACGATAACAAGACAAATTATTTTCTTGGAACGTCTTCGTTAGAAATTATGCCTATTGAAGGATTGCGATTGAAAACAAATGTGGGCATTAATATCAGCAATTTTTCCGGATCATTTTACCAGCCTGAAGATAACAGGTTAAATGAGCAATATAACCTGGGTGGCGCAACGCAGAACGCATTTTACAACCAGCATACGAGCCAATTCTTTGAGTGGCTCTGGGAAAATACACTTTCTTATGATAAAACATTTGGGGATCATACTATCCACTTTGTGACTGGTGTTTCTGCACAGAAATCATCCAATACATACGGTGGCGGTAGCGGTATTCCGCCCAATTCGATTATCAGAGATCTAAATCAGCTTAAAAACCTGAAGTTAGAACGGACAGGAACAGATTTTTATTCAATCGCGTCACAATTTGGACGCCTCACGTATTCTTTTAAAGATCGCTATACCATAACAGGTACCCTGAGAAGGGATGGCACGTCTAAATTGCCACCAGAAGATAAGTATGGTGTATTTCCTTCGGGAGCAGCATCATGGAAAATCAAAGAGGAATCTTTTCTGGAGAACGCGGAATGGCTAACTGATCTTAAGTTAAGAGCCGGTTATGGAGAAGTGGGGAATGAAAAACCTATTGCGCCATTTTTATTTGAGCCATTATATACTACTGGATCTCCGGCCGCCAATAGCGGTAACCTGGGTTACCCTTTCAATAAGCTGTATCAAAGCGGAACAGCGCCATTACAGCCGGCCAACCCTGACCTGAAATGGGAAACTGATATTCAAACAGATATTGGTATTGATGGAGCATTAATGAAAGGTGATATCACTTTTACAGTTGACTGGTTTAAAAGAGATTCAAAGAACTTTTTGATGACTATTGCCGCGCCTGCACAATCAGGGTTTAACGTATTTACCAAAAACGTGGGCAGGATGTTAAATAAAGGATTTGAATTTGCTGTAAATTATAATCATAACAAATCCGGTGATTTCAAATGGAATGCAGGTCTGACCTTGTCGGTTATCAAGAATAAGCTTACTGGTTTGTATTCCGGTGCCAAATCAATCGTCAATTTTGGCGGTTTGGCGCCACAGGGCCAGGGCTGGGGCTTATTTAGTAACACCTTCATTGGGCAGCCTGTTGGCGAATTTTATGGTTACAAAGTATTAGGAGTTTTCCAGTCGCAGGCGCAAATTGATGCATTGAACGCAGCTGCCAAAGCAAAGAACCCCGCTAATAATTATTATCAAAAGCCCAATAACCGTCCAGGCGACCGTTATTTCGAAGATGTAACAGGTGATGGAATAGTCAATGGTGATGACCTGACCAGTCTGGGAAGTCCCGTGCCAAAATTTTATGGTGGACTTAACTGGGATGGTTCTTACAAGCGTTGGGATTTTAATCTTTATTTCTACGGCGTATTCGGAAACAAGATTGTTAACTATATGGAAAGTGCTATGAACAGTTTCCAAAACCGCGGCTTTGTGGGAGTACAGAATGTGAGCTATGAATATTTTGTAAATCACTGGACACCAGATAATCATTCCAATGAATTTTCAAGGGCAATGTACAATGATGATGAAATTGGAAGCAATGTTCCTTCCAGCAGATGGATTGAGAGCGGCAGCTTCGTTAAATTGAAAAATCTAATGGTTGGGTATACTTTCCCTGAAAGCATTACCAGGAAGCTGACAGCTTCAAAGGTTAGGGTTTATTTCTCGACACAGAATCTTTTCACCATTACCAAATATTCAGGGCTTGACCCGGAAATTGGAGTTCAGGGAAATAACGTAACACAGAATGGTGTGGATAATGGTACTTATCCTTCCTCAAGATTCTTTACGCTCGGCTTCAATTTAATTTTTTAAAAAAGACAGATAAACACTACAGATATGAAAATGAATAAAAATAAGTTGACGCTTCTGTTAGCTTTGTTTGTTGGGGCAGTGATCCTGGTTGCCTGTAAGAAAAGCTTTCTCACTCAAACGAACAGGTTTGGTGCCACCCCAGACGCAACTTTCCAAAAACCAGGGGATGTGGTGGCACTGGTAAACAGTATCTATGATACTTATCAGAACAGTGATTTGCTCAAAAAATCAATTTGGTATTATGCCAATTTCCAGACACATGACTGGTTCAATTATGGAGCTGATATTGCCTGGAATTATTATGCGATTCCTGCAGACTTCGGTGCATTGCCTGCTTTCTGGAATAATGCCTATATAGGAATAGCAAGAGCCAATGCTGCATTCCCAATTATTGAAAAAACCAAAGCCAGTGGGATATTAACGGACGCTCTTGCGCAACGCCTGCAGGGTGAAGCGTATTTTCTTCGCGCCATGACCTATTACTATCTCGCAGGTAGTTTTGGTGGCGTTCCCCTTGAATTGAATTCCGTTACTGACGGTCTTACTCCAAGATCTTCTCAGGATTCAGTATTCCGGCAGGTTGTTGCTGATATGGATAAAGCCGCCAGCCTGCTGCCCTGGAAAGCAGATCTGCCTGCCAGTGAATTGGGAAGAGCTACAAAGGGTGCGGCAATTGGCTTTAAGGGTATGGCCCAAATGTGGCTGAAGGATTATGCGGGAGCAATTGCATCGTTCAATCAGTTGGATGGAAAATATAGCCTGCTTCCAAACTTTGCTGATGTACATGAATTCGATCATCAGAATAATGATGAGTCTTTATTTGAAATACAGTTCTTTGTCAGTGGTTCTCAAAGCTGGGATGGAGGATGGCAGGCAGGTGGTGAGATCGCATGGATCGATGATTTCAGCTGGCCTGAAGAAGTGTCCAATTTCGGTTATGATTATGGTAATCCAGGGTTATGGTTGTCTTACCAGCCAGGTGACAAACGCAAAGGCTTAACCATCATTGGACCTGGTGATGCAATTCAAAGTCCAGGTATTATTGCCAAATGGGGTGGTATCAAAGGATATCCCCTTGTACAATCAGGATTTGCAGCAGGAACTGCCCGTTATAAAGATGACGCCAATAATATTATTAATACCTGTGGTACAGTAACACGTCCCTGGTATGGTGTTTCTGACCAGAAACGAACCGGCTACTATTGCGCCAAGAAATGGAGAGATCCAAACCTTACTGGCAATAGCGGATCACAGGTGATCTTTGGTTCACAAAACCAGATACTGTTGCGTTACGCAGAGATCCTGTTAAGTCGCGCAGAATGTAAGGTTCGCACCAATGATATCGCAGGTGCGATGGCAGATTTAAAGAAAGTAAGAGACCGTGCATGGGGTGGTGTAGCACCTGCCGTAATGCAGGATGGTGCGAAATATGATGGCACCCCTGCTGCTCCCATCACAGATCCTCTCCAGATGGTATTGAGCGAATACCGTCATGAATTGACTGGTGAATATTCCCTGTTCTATGATCTTCGCCGTGCCGGACCTGGTGTTGCAGCTGCCTTCATCCAGGCGGCTTATGGTACCAATAATACCACAACGCCGCAGGCAAACCCTGCTCCTGGTCCGAGTAATGATGGGCTGGCGCATGGATTATTCAGGACATCCCTGCCACCTAACCGCGATCTGTTGCCAATCCCGCAGATTGCCCGTTCGCTCAACCCGAACCTGACCCAAAACACTGGTTATTAATATAAACTGATATAGCGTACATTCAATAAAAAAGAAGAAGATTTATTTTAGAGTAGATGAATTAATTTCAAACCTGAAATTACCTCATCTACTCTTTGTGTTAATATACCCAACTCTCTAATGATTGTGAAAAAGTTCGCCCTTCGATCTTTCCTCGTATTGATCCCTGCCTTATTGCTGTTTTCCTGCGGTAGCAAACACAGTAATACCTTATTTGAAGAAATTTCCTCTTCGCATTCGGGAATTACATTCAATAATACCATCGTTGAAAATGATTCCATTAACCCACTGAAGGTGGTCAACATTTACAATGGAGGAGGAGCAGGGATAGGAGATTTCAATAACGATGGCCTGTTAGACATTTACTTCACAGGTAACCAGGTATCCTCCAAATTATACCTGAACAAGGGTGATTTCAAATTCCGTGATGTAACGGAAGAAGCTGGTGCCGAAGGCAAGGGGCGTTGGGCAAGAGGAGTATCGGTAGTGGATATCAATAGTGATGGCTGGTTGGATATTTATATCTGTAACACAATCGATAAGGATTCTACAAAAAGGGTGAATATTCTTTATATAAATGAAGGAGCCGACAAAGACGGGATTCCACATTTTAAGGATATGGCGAAAGACTATGGCCTGGATATTCATGTGCAATCAACCATGGGTAATTTTTTTGACTATGACAATGATGGCGACCTTGATATGTTCCTTACCGTAAATGAAGCATCTAATAATTATGACCCTTCCATATTTCGGAATAGCGATCGGGAATTATTGAGCAAAAGCCTGAGCCGGCTGTATCGCAATGATTGGGATTCTGTGGCCAGGCATGCAGTATTTAAAGATGTGTCTGCTGACGCAGGAATAAAGTATGAAGGGTTTGGTCATGGAGCAACAGTTTGTGATATCAATAAGGATGGCTGGAAAGATATATATGTTGCAGATGATTTTATTTCCAGTGATATTTTATACATCAATAACCATGATGGTACATTTAGCAATAAGGCAAATGAATATTTTAAACATACTTCCTTTAATTCCATGGGGCAGGATGTTACCGATATCAATAATGATGGCCTGGTGGATGTAGTAGCACTGGATATGAGCCCGGAGGATAATTACAGGAAGAAAATGATGCTAAATGCCAATAGCTATCAGACCTTTCAAAACTTTGAAGCATACGGCTATGAATACCAGTATGTCCGCAACACCTTGCAGTTAAACCAGGGGCCAAGAGTAGGGCTGAATGATTCAATTGGTGATCCAGTATTCAGTGATATCAGTTTTTATTCCGGAATTGCACAAACAGACTGGAGCTGGACTCCCCTGGTCGCAGATTTTGATAATGACAGTTATCGAGACCTTATTGTAACCAATGGGTTTCCGCGTGACATTACAGATCATGATTTTATTGCCTATCGTAAAGATGCCATTGTGCTGGCACCTACTAAAGAATTACTGAAGCAGATACCTCAGGTTAAATTGCATAATTATGCCTTCCGAAATAATGGGGATCTGACCTTTAAAGATGAGACTAATGGGTGGGGACTTTCAAAACCCAATTATTCAAGTGGGGCGGCTTATGCTGACTTCGATAATGACGGAGCAATGGATATGGTGATCAATCTGACTAATGATAAGGCGGTCCTTTATCGTAATACTTCACGTGATAAAGATTCCTCTTCTACCCATTATCTGAATATTCAATTTAAGGGTGATGGTCAAAACAGAAATGGCATTGGTGCTACGGCTACAATATTTTATGATAATGGAAAAATGCAGGTATATGATAATACACCTTATCGGGGTTATTTATCTTCTGTACAACCTGGAGCACATTTTGGAATTGGTAAGACAACAACGGTGGATTCCATTGTGATTGAATGGGGATCTTCAGTTCAGGCACTAGCCGATACAAGTTATAAACATTTGGCAGTTCCAACGGAACAAATTCTCTATCATGTAAAAGCAGATCAGGTCATAATCGCAGATTATAAGGATGCTGTGGATTATGGAAGACCTGTGGCAGGTACTTATGGAGAGACCGGTTTGGCAAGTAATTCACTATTTAGAGATATAACTCCTCAGACTGGTCTTAAGTATGAACACAGGGATTTTGATTTTCCAGATTTTAATATCCAAAAATTATTACCACATAAATTATCAGAATATTGTCCGGCCATTGCAGTAGGCGACCTTGACGGAAATGGGTTGGATGATATGGTGATAGGAGGAAACCCCAACAATCCTGCCCAGTATTTTCTTCAGCAGTCCAATGGAAAATTTGTGCAGCATTCTGTAGCTGTACCCGATAAAATATTCCGTGAATACAAAGATGAAGGAATTCTTCTCTTTGATGCCAATGGGGATAAGAAACTGGATATATATATTGCCAGTGGTGGATATAAAGCTGATCCGGGTGAAAGGGGATATCAGGATCGTTTATATATCAATGAGGGCAAAGAATTCTTCCGGGAAGATACTTCGGCACTCCCAAGGAATTTCAGTAGCAAATTATGTGTGCGGGCCCTGGACTATAACAGGGATGGCAAGCTGGATATTTTTGTTGCTGGTCGCGTTCAACCCTGGGCCTATCCAAAGCCGGTGAGCAGTATGATCCTTCGTAATGATTCAAAGAATGGTGTAGCGAAATTCACTGATGTGACCCGGGAAGTAGCACCTCAATTGATAAATATCGGGCTTGTGTGTGATGCGCTTGTAACTGATTTTGATAATGATGACCAGCCAGATATTCTGCTTGCCGGGGAATGGATGCCATTAACTTTCCTTAAAAACAATAATGGAAAATTCACGACAGTGAAAGCAACAGGCATCGATAGTCAGTTCGGCTGGTGGAATTCTATCGTTGCCGGAGATTTTCGTCATACAGGAAGGATGGATTATATCGTGGGTAATACAGGCTTAAATACATTGTATAAGGCCACAGATCAATTCCCTGTATATATAACGGCAAAAGATTTTGACAATAATGGCAGTTATGCAGCCATCCCATCATTATTCCTGCCTGACCAGAAAGGGGAAAAGAAAGAATATCCAGCGCATGGACGTGATGATTTGATCAAGCAAATGATCAGTTTCAAGAAGAAGTATACGAACTATAGTTCCTTTGCAAGTGCCACCATGGATGAAATTCTTTCACCAGAACAGAAGAAAGGTGCCTTGAGGCTGAAAGTTAATCAGTCTGCTTCCTGCTATATCCGTAATGACGGGAATGGCAAATTCACTATGATCCCCTTACCAATGCAGGCGCAGATTTCCGCCCTTAACGGAATGATCGCAGATGATTTTGATGGAGATGGAAATCTGGATATACTCATCAATGGTAATGATTATGGAACCGAGGTGGCGATAGGCCGGTATGACGCATTGAACGGCTTATTGATGAAAGGAGATGGGAAAGGCAATTTCAAACCTTTGTCAATTCTTCAAAGTGGAATATTCATACCTGGAGATGGTAAGGCACTGGTGAAACTGATTTCAGTGAATGGGAACTATTTGGCAGTCGCCACCCAGTATCGCGGACCTTTGAAAGCATTTGAATTGAAAAGACAAGTCAAAACCTTGAAGATATCACCTGATGATATTAGCGCAATGATCAGCTATAAAGATGGAAGCACCCAAAAGGAAGAATTCAGTTTTGGATCCAGCTTTCTTTCTCAATCCGGACGGTTTATGCTGGTAAGCCCTGGTATGACTGCAGCTGTAATCCGTTCAGCTGATGGCAAAACACGAACGGTTAATTTTTAACATTCCGGCTAGAAATAGTGCCCAGTTCGTCCTTGTGATCTGAAATAGACCTTAATCAAAAGTAAACCACAGAGATTGATATCCCTGTGGTTTATAATTTATCTCAGGTCATCAGAATTTATTTTGCTGCAAGTCCAACTACTCCTGCGGATAGGCCCTGCACTGTCTGAATACTATTCAGACTACCGTCCTCTTTTACTTTATATGCGCTTATATTAGTGCTTCCTGCATTAAGAACATACAGGTAGTTTGAGTTGTCACTCAGGTCTGCATCTATCGGAGTTGTTCCGGACGGAGCCGCCACTGCATTCAATAAATCGAGCCCTCCGTTAAAACCGCTTTTAAATGATGAAACTGTATTGCTACCAGTATTCGTGGCATACACATATTTATTATTATCAGTTACAACCACCCAGCATGCTGCTGTCTGTCCTGCTGCTATTGGGCCTTCAATTAAAGTAATACTTCCATCAGGATGTACCCTGTAGGAGGAAACTGTGCTGGCTCCTGCTGCTCCTCCAGCTGCTTCAGATACAATTATATTTCCATTTCCTTTTACAGCAAATCCGAAAGGAGTTGGATTGGCAGATACCAGGGAATGAAAAGCTCCGGGAAACCCAAGTGGGCTTATTGTATAGCTGATGATTTTATTGGTTCCTTTTTCCGTAACTACAACAGCCCCTCCATCATTAACGAATGAGATCTGTGCCGGATTTGCGGTGCTGGAACTAAGTGATTTTTTCGAAAATGGAATAGGAGATAAACTTCCATTACCAAATAATCTAAAGCCGGCTATATTACCATTGGCCCCTGCATTTAGTACATAAACGAGATGATTGTGTTCTGTAATACTGATTGGCGTGGTGCCACCTGAAGAAATTTTACAGGCAAGTGTTAGATGATTGCCTGTGATCCTGAACGATGAAATGGTGTTGTTCCCTGCATTCACAGCCAACAATATATTTTCATCGTCCGATAAGATCACCGATCCCTGGCTGCCAAGCCCGGCTCCGGTTCCTTTTCCCCCAGTTGAATAGGCTGCCTGAAACACCAGTTTCCCATCCTGCCCCCTTCTGTAAGCAATGACTTTATTATCGGATACCTGATTATTTAGCGTAAAGACCTGTCCGTCCCTGTCATTATTACCATGGCCGTGTCTTGAATCCACTCCAGTTTCATCCTCCAATGATGTTTGTGTAATCATATCATCGGTTTGCGGCTGACTTATTTCTTTTTTGCACGCAGTAAAACAGAGTGTAACTATTGCGGCAGCTATCCATTTTTGAGAATGTTTCATGATCATACATTTAGTTTTATGTAGTTAATAAAAATGAGTTTAATCTTCCTGTACGGACAAAGGATCCCCTGGCCGCATTACAGCCCAATTTAAAACCTGTAAAAGTTTATTATTTATGATTCCAGATCACGCCGATATGAATTCCGACGCTGGTTACAGGAATTGACCCAACCCCAATTCCTCTTATAGGGATTTGAATATAGGGTTCAATTCTTATCGTATTTTGGTTAGCAGGTGTAAATTCATATCCAGCACTTAGATTAACGGCGGCTGCCAAATAGCGACTCGCGGTTTTATATCTGCCCGTCATTTGTTGAGGTGAGCCGTTCATCATTGCCAGATAATTATTTTTTTCTTTTGTCAGAATGTAGGATGACAGGCCTACAGCGGAAAACATATTTGATTTCCTTTCCTGGAATAAATCATATTTCAATTTTAGTGGTACCTCCAGCACACTACTGCTTCCTTCCAGGCTTACCACTTCCATTCCGGAAGGCATAGCAGGGTCTGCTTTTTTCATTTGAAAATATTTGCCTTCACTGAAGTAAGTTTTATGAGAAAAAAAGAGTCCTGTTTCTACTGATAATTTTCGGGAAAATTGATATCCTGTTATTATTCCAAGGTCAATGCCCGTTTTCTTCATCCCCTGACGTTTTACTTCATTTAATTGCGGACCGGCAGCAAAACCAGCATAAATGCTCGCCCTTTTTTGAATTTTCGGAACAAGGTTTATGGGTTGATAATCCGGTAGGGCCAGGCTGGATTTAGAAAGAACATTGCTAGGAAATATTGCTGTGGAGAGATGAATAATGGATAATGGGTCAATTTCATTTTCACCGAATTCAGCGAATCTTTCTTCAATCGTACCATAATCTTCAGTATTTGAGAGCCTTTTGGATTCTGACATGGTTTTCCTTGTATCAGCAATAACTGTAGCCTGAGAAATATCCGGCTGAATTAGTTTGTCAACCTCCTGTATTTGTTTGCGCTTATTTTTTCTTTCATTTACAGAATAGTTTTCAGCATTAATCGAAAAATTGGACGATTTGTTGGTATCTCTATTAACAATAGTAAGTTCGGTAAGAAGGCCAGCCAGCATTACAATTATCAATATTGATACAGTTATGATAACTTTCTTATTCTTTGATTTTACACTGACAGGATAGGCGGGAGCCTGCAGTAGCCGCGTGGCGATAGCATCAAAGTCGCCTTCAGGGCTTTTTAGCGGGTAGTCAATTCCTGCCCGTTGAAATAATTCATCCATATCGTCTCCCGGTTCTATCATACTATAGCACTTTCAATCTTTTTTATATTCACTTGCAGAATGGACCTGGCCCTTGACAAGCCTGACTTCGAAGACCCGACAGAAATCTTAAGCATATCAGCGATCTCTATATGGCTATAGCCATCAATTACAGAGAGATTGAAGATCATCCTGTATTGCGGTGGCAGTTTTTTAATCATAATAATAATTTCTTTATATAATAACAGCTGGTCAGCATTTTCCCCTGAAGGAATCTCCCAAACATATTCAGGGATTGCACCGATCTCCGGTAGAAGGCTTCCTCTTCTGAGTGCATCAATTGCTGTATTGATCATGATGCGTTTAAGCCAGGCCATCAGCAATTTTTCGTTATCTTTTTCAGTTGAGGAAAGTTCAAATTTGTGAAATGAATTAAACAACTTTACAAATCCATCATTCATTACATCAATAGCCTTTTCGTACCTGTAGATATATCTGAATACAATTCGTAAGGTATATCCACGAAAATTCTCATAGACTATTTTCTGGCATTTATAGTCTTTGTTAATGCAACCTGATATAATGCGGGTTATATTCTCCAAAACCTTACTGAATCAACCGGTTAGAAACAAAAAATTCTTCGAATCCATCTGAATGCTCAATTAATCACTTACCGTTCTCCGCTGCACAAAGCTCAGTAATACATACGCAAAACCATCAAAGAGGTTGCGTGGCGGATATTTTTAATAAAATATGATATGCAAGGCCTTCTTCCTCAATGGGTTAATATCTGCAAACTATTCATCAAAACATGGAAGGACAGAATACTGCGTATCAGTTAGTTTTGGTTACTCCGTTCGCACCTAAAATCAACTAACACGCTTATGAATTGCAAAACACCTCTTTTCCTTCTATTTCTGTTTTCTCTCGGGATTTCTTACGCGCAACAGTCAGCATTACCAGCTTATCAGCCTACACGAGCCGAAATGATGGCGCGTTATAAAAAAGCCCAGTTATTGGACAGTATTACTAGAAATACCGTTGTAAAATCCAATGTGCAGGCTAACTGGTTGCCCGGAGGTAAATCGTTCTGGTATGTGAATACGCTTGTGGATAGTGTACGGGAGTACATGTATGTGGACGTGGTGAAAGCCCGGAAAAAAATTGCCTTTGATCATGACAGGCTGGCGCGGTCATTGGGGAAGGCCAGCGGAGAAACTGTTGATCCACAGAAAATTTACCTTGGAAGAATACTGTTTAACAAGGATGCTCAACAGATATCTTTTGAATATAAAAGAAAGGCCTATTTGTGTGACCTTATTACCTACCAATGTAATAAGATCGATTCACTTCCCAGGGATACTATCCGGTATCCGGCATTGACCACTTTCCCTCCACGTTGGATCAGCTATCATACAGATAGCCTGTCTCCTGATAAAAAATGGACGGCCTTTGTGAAAGACGGTAATGTTTATATAAAGGAAATTGGGAGCGAAGATGCTACGCAACTGACAACTGACGGCTCAACAGACAAACCTTATGATGAACTGGCGTGGTCGCCAGACAGCAAATATGTCATCGGTTATCATACTAATCCTGTAAAAGACTCATCCATTTATTATGTACTTTCCTCCAACTATAGCACCTCACGAGGACAATTGCGTTCCTATTCATACAAGCAGCCGGGTGATCCTTTCACAACCTATGACATGTTTCTATTTGATGTGGATACCAGGAAGGCAACTAAAGTGAATACGGAGATCCTTGATTTCTTTGAAGCGCCAGTGCTTCACTGGAAAAAAGATAACCGCTCATTTCTTTATGAAAAGGTAGATCGTGGTCATCAGCGGTTCCGCATTATTGAGGTGGATGTGGCTACCGGCAACTCCCGTACGGTAGTGGATGATAAAACAAACACCTTTATTTATGAGCAAAGGATCAATACCTGTTACCTTCCCAACACCAACGAGATATTACTCACTTCTGAAAAAGATGGGTGGCAGCATATCTTCCTGGTAGATGCAACAACGGGAAAGGATAAGAACACGGTTACCAATGGAAATTATGTGGTCAGAGGTATTGATAGTATCGATGTAAAGAAAAGGGAGATATGGTTTAAGGCCAGTGGCATGAATGCCGGTGAAGATCCTTATTTTGTTCATTATTACCGGATTGGTTTTGACGGGAAGAAATTAATCACACTTACCAAACCCGGTTTTCATCATAACGTAATATATTCCAGTAATAAGGATTATTATCTTGATACCTATTCCCGTGTGGATGTGCCTCCTGTTACTGAATTACACAGGGTAAGTGATGGTAAACTGATCCTGGAAGTGGAGCGAGCTGATATCAGTGCCTGGCAGAAAACAGGTATACCCCTGGTGGAACCATTTACTGCAAAGGGTAGAGATGGGGTTACAGATATTTGGGGAGTGATCATCAGGCCCGTAGATTTTGATCCAAATAAGCGTTACCCTGTCATTGAGAATATATATGCTGGTCCACAGGATGCTTTTGTCCCCAAAGCCTTCCTGCCTTATGGAGAAATGCATAGCATGGCACAACTTGGATTTATTGTGGTCCAGATCGATGGAATGGGAACTGCCAATCGCTCCAAAGCGTTTCATGATGTATGCTGGAAAAACCTCGGTGATGCAGGATTGCCTGATCGAATCCTCTGGATGAAAGCTCTCGCAAAAAAATATCCTTACGTGGATATAGACAGGGTGGGAGTGTATGGTACTTCTGCCGGTGGTCAAAATTCCACTGGTGCTCTTCTTTTTCATCCCGAATTTTATAAGGCGGCAGTTTCTGCCTGTGGCTGTCATGATAACCGGATCGACAAACAATGGTGGAATGAACAATGGATGGGATACCCTATTGGACAGCATTACGCCGATCAATCCAATATTGTCAATGCTGCCAAATTGAAAGGCAGCCTTATGTTGATCGTAGGAGAAGCAGATAATAATGTGCCGCCAGAATCAACTTACCGGTTGGCAGACGCATTGATCAAAGCGGGCAAGACCTTTGATTTCCTGGATGTGCCCGGCATGGGTCATGGTGATGGTGGTACCTATGGGAGAGCCAAAAAAAGGGATTTCTTTGTAAAGCATCTTCTTGGAGTTGATCCACCAGACAGGAATAACGGAGAACTATTATCCAGGCAATAAACTCAATCATCAGAAATATACCAGTATGAGAAAAATCAGTATTGTAATCCTGCTTTGTTCCTTTGGATGTATTCGCCATTCTACGGCGCAGTTCAGCACATCACTTTATTCACAAACCAGTGAAATGGGCGATATGATGACGCAGTATGAAGCGGATAAGGGAAGCATCGTCCGTTTTTATTCTTCCGGAGGATCAGAAAGTAACTGGTGGGCGCCACAACGGAATAGTTACAATTCTCCGGAAAGAAGGCAACGCCTGTTGCAGAATATTCAGTACTACCTGCAACAGATGGAAAAACTGGATTTTGGAAAATTCAATGTCAACGGTAAAGTAGATTATATTCTATTCAGGCGGAACCTGGAAGACGAACAGTATACGCTGAAGGAGGAAGAAGCATTGTATCAACAGATTACCAGGTATGTACCTTTCTCAGACAGGATCTATGCGCTGGAAAAGCCCAGGAGAAGAGGCCTGGCGGTTAATGGTGAAAAGGCAGCAAAGGAATTGAATGATTTAAATAAGATTATTACTTCTTCCATTGAAAAATTCAGAAAGGAAGATAGCCTGGAAATGAAGCAGGCTACTATGGCTTCTGATGCTGTGGGAGGAATTCAGGCTGCTCTGCGTAATTATTACAGTTTTTATAATGGATATGATCCCCTGTTTACCTGGTGGGTGCCCAAGACCTGGTCTGAAACGGATAGCCTGTTAACTTTATATGGTCAGGCACTTCGGAAAAAAGGTAAGATCAGTTCCTCTCAAAAAGATGACGGCAGTGGTATCATTGGTAATCCAATTGGAAGAGATGAACTGATCCGTCAGCTGAAGCTTCAATTTATTCCTTATACACCTGAAGACCTCGTGGATATCGCCAACAAAGAATTTGCTTTTTGCGATGCAGAAATGTTGAAAGCATCAAAAGAACTGGGCTTTGGGGATGACTGGCATGCTGCATTGGAAAAAGTTAAGAATACCTATGTGCCGCCTGGTATGCAGCCCGAAGCAATGTATGATCTGTATAAACAATCCGTTGACTTCTTAAAAAAGAATGACCTGATCACTATTCCACCGATGGCTGAAGAAGACTGGAGAATGTTCATGATGTCTCCGGAAAGGCAGCGAGTTAATCCTTTCTTTCTCGGTGGAGAATCATTGATCATATCCTATCCTACCAATACCATGAGCTATGATGATAAGATGATGAGCATGAGAGGTAATAACCCAAATTTCTCGAGGGCAACTGTTCATCATGAATTGCTCGCGGGTCACCACCTTCAGGGTTTTAGCAGTGATCGTTATAAGGTATACCGGCATTTTGATACCCCATTCTGGGTTGAAGGCAACTCGCTGTATTGGGAGCTGTTGTTGTGGGACCTTAAATTTCCAACAACTCCAGAACAAAAAATCGGTATGTTATTCTGGAGAATGCATCGTTGTGCCAGGATCATCTTCTCACTCAATTATCATTTGGGGAAATGGACACCACAGCAATGTATCAATTTTCTTGTTGATCGTGTAGGTCATGAAAGAGCAAATGCAGAAGGAGAGGTGCGCAGGTCTTTTACAGCCAGCTACAGTCCCCTGTATCAATTAGCTTATATGATTGGCGGTTTGCAGTTCATGGCGCTTAAAAGAGAACTGGTGGATTCAAAAAAGATGACCTATAAGCAATACCATGATGCCATTCTGCATGAAAACAGTATGCCAATAGAAATGCTGAGGGCAATACTTACCAATCAAAATGTATCAAGGGATTTTAAAACCAGCTGGCGCTTCTACGATAAATAACCATTGAATTATTCAAACCTGGCAGGATTGAATGCATTGATGTCAATGGTTGAAGGTCTGCCATTGATCAGTTCGCTGATCAATTTACCTGTTCCCATTGATGCGGATACACCCAGCATGGCATGTCCTCCTGC
>Ga0136846_1232389_pt1 | contig 16407 bp, 16 predicted proteins | sample HopSoiMetagenom2_FD_96841 | JGI IMG/M metagenome (GOLD analysis project Ga0136846, IMG submission 96841) | Grasslands soil microbial communities from Hopland, California, USA - 2 Assembly 2016 (version 4) | ecosystem: Environmental > Terrestrial > Soil > Grasslands | place: USA: Hopland... | reverse complement strand
GGCGCCCTGCATAAGTTTTTAAGAGCTCACTAAGCCGCGCCCTGAATTTCGGGTCACGTTTCGCACGCTCGTACTCGCGCTCGAGTTCGTCGAGCGCAGCCATCAGAGTCTCTGGCACATAACGCCCGCCCCAGGGGCCGAAACGCCCGGGTGTCGGCACCAGCACGGGTTTCCGCCTCGCAGGCGTCGTTCGCTTTTTGGGAAGAGGAGCAGTTGCCATGACTAGTTCTTGTCCGTATTGCGCACGGCCTGAATGAAGGCCCTGACCTTCACCGGATCTTTCTTTCCGGGAATCACCTCGACGCCGGAAGAAACGTCCACTCCCCAGGGACGGAGAATGCGCATGGCCTCGCCGACGTTTTCCGGGGTCAGCCCGCCGGCGGCGATTACTTTCACGCTCTTATTCATCACGTGGACCAGAGGCGCAATGCGGTTCCAGTCGAAAACTTTGCCGGTGCCGCCTGGCTGCTGCGGGGTGGACGAGTCTAAAAGGAAAGTGTCGAACCCCGTCGGCGGCTTTCGTGACTCCGACATGCGGATGAATTCTGCGGTCAGTCCCTGAAGGCGGCTTTCATCCTCCAGCAGCAGAGTGACCGGCATCGGCACAAGGCGCCGTACCGGGCTTTGCGATTTGATTTTTCCATTGGAACCGGAAGTGAGCCGGCCCTGAACCGTAGTGAGGCCGACTTCGTCTACGATCTGAGCCTGTTGCTCGGGCGAGAGGTCCACGAACACGCCGACCTTCTCGACTTTTTCCGGAAGTTGCTGCACGATCTGGCGCGCCACGGCGGGATCGAGGTTGCGCGGGCTCCTGTGATAGAAAATAAAGCCCACCGCGTCCGCGCCGGCTTCAACCGCGACCCGCGCGTCGTCGATGCTCGTAATTCCGCAAATCTTTACCCAAGTCATAGAGTGATTGTCCTCTATCTCGCGACCGGCATCGCCGCGTTCAGCAAATTCTCCAAAGCTTTTCCCGGAACTGGTGACTTCATCAGAGTTTCGCCGATCAGGAATGCGTCGAATCCCGCAGCCCTGAGCCTGTTGATGTCACCGCCGTTTGCGATTCCGCTCTCCGCGACCGTCAGAACATCGTCGGGGATTTTATTTCGCAGTCGCAACGCGGTGTCGAGGCTCACCTGGAATGTCTTCAAGTCGCGATTGTTGACGCCGATCAGATCGCAGCCGGCCGTAAGCGCGCGCTCAACTTCGGTCTCGTCGTGGACTTCGCACAGCACGTCCAATTCGAGCTTACGTGCACGCTTTGTGAGCAGATTCAATTCGCTATCCGAAAGCCCCGCCACGATCAGCAACACCGCATCGGCGTGATTGGCTCTGGCTTCCAGCAACTGGAATTCATCGACAATGAAGTCCTTGCGCAGGCAGGGAATCGAAACGTTAGCGGAAGCTGTCCGCAGATTGGCCAGCGAGCCTTGAAAATAATCTTCCTCAGTTAGAACTGAGAGCGCGGCCGCGCCAGCCTTCTCCAATTCGCGCGCTAATTGGGCAGGATCAAAATGGGCGCGAATCAATCCGCGCGAAGGCGAGGCCTTTTTTAGTTCCGCGATAATCGCTATTCCTGACTTGCTGGCGGAGGCAAGCGCTGTTCGGAAGCCTCGCGGATCGTGCGCAGCAGCTTCTCGTTCCATTGTCCCGACGTCGGCGCGAGAGCGCGTCTCATCCACCTTGCGACGAGTAGCTGCGACAATGTCAGCCAGAATGGTCATGCCGAATCTAGTGATTATACGGGAAGGGAAATATAGCTACCGAAGGGCTAAACTTGATCGCCTGCTGAGAGTTAAATATCGCGAAGCAGCAAGAAAGATCTAACTCCCCGCCTTCAACTCCACCAGCACCTGCCGCGCAATCTCTTTCAACGTTTCGAACACGCCCTGTCCCTGAAAGGCGATGGCTTCCATCACCGGCTCGTTCTTGCGGCGAAGCTCTTTGGTCAGGGTGTCGACGGGCAGGACATTCGGCAGGTCGCGTTTGTTCAGTTGCAGAACGTAAGGAATCTTATTGAAGTCGTAATTATGTTCTTTCAGGTTGGCCATCAGGTTATCGAGGGCCTCGGCATTGGCGTCCATGCGCTCCTGCTGGGAGTCGGCGACGAACACGATGCCATCCACGCCGCGCAGGATCAGCTTGCGGCTGGCGTCATAAAAAACCTGTCCGGGGACGGTGTACAGATGAATGCGGGTCTTGAAGCCGCGCACCGAACCCAGGTCAAGCGGCAGGAAGTCGAAAAACAGGGTGCGCTCGGTTTCGGTGGCGAGGGAGATCATCTTGCCCTTCTGCTGCTCGGCGGTCTTTTGGTAAATGTGCTGCAGGTTGGTGGTCTTGCCGCCAAGGCCCGCGCCGTAATACACGATTTTGCAGTTGATCTCGCGGGCTGCGAAGTTTATGAAACTCAAGAATTTCCCCAACAGGGCGGACGTTCAACGCCTCGAATCGATCCGCTGAATTTTGGCTGGTACTTTGGTTTTTATACCACAGCCAACTGGTCAACAGCAGGAACTGCCCCGTTACTATCATGAAACCACAGGGAGTAGCCCGTCAGTTACTGCCGCTGCGGGGGCGCCGGGTAAAAGCCGTCGCGGGAGTAGACATTTACGCATGGCCGGATCGACGATTTGCATCCCGGCCGGTTCACCAGCACTTCAATGCTGCGATAAGCGCCCGATGCCGCCTGATGAGTCTGATATCCGAGCGTGTACTGGTTGCGCGCGCCGCCCAGCAACTGCGCGTAAGCATCCTCGATGGTGTTTCGGGTAATGCCATTTAAGACCTCGCCGCCAGTAGCATTCACGTACTTCGGAAGAATGTCGCTGTAGCCGAAACGCGGAATGTGAATCTTCTCCAACTTGTTGTAGCCGGGGATGGCGGATCCGCCGACCCCGACCGCGTAAACCATGATGTTGTTCGTGAGCAGGACTTTCAGAACGTCGTGATAGCTGGCGTTGCTGCGATACTCGCGTCCGTCGCTGATGATGAAAATCACTTTGCGGCGGGTCTTGTCGCGCTTGGCCAGGTCGAGCGCCGCCTTCAGAACCGCGTCGTTCAAAACATGGGATTCCTGCGCCGGCGTGTAAACGATGGGCGCGCTCGGATCAACCGGCATGTTGTTGATCATCGGTCCCTGCGGACCCAGGGGGCCGCTGGTGACCGGGGGGCCATTGTTGCGTCCACGCGCGTTCGCCAGGGTCGCGAGGGTATCACCGAATTTCTCTCCGACTGCGCCCCATCCCGAAAGCTGGCTGACAGCATTGCTGTAGCTGTAGATTGAAACTTCGTCGAACTGGCTGAATGCGCCTTCGAGGGCAGGGAAGGTGTGGGCCACGCGCTGGACGTCCACGTCTTTCATGCCGAGGTCGAAAATCACCGCCGCCGAGAGCGCGAAGGGATCGCTGGTGAAGAAATTCAATTTCTGCTTCTGGCCGTTTTCCCTGACGCTGAAGTCGGTCGGCAGCAGGCCGTTAACGAGATGGCCGGATTCGTCCTTTACCGCCACCGGAATAATGACCTGGTCAGCCCTCACGCTGATAGTGAATAGCTCTTCCTGGCCGTCGGGGCCGCGATTTGTTGCTCCGCCCTCGGGAACGGTGCGGATATTGATCGGAGGCTTCGTTGGCGGGTTATCAACCTGATCTACTGGTGCGCCTTGCCGCGGAGGTACTGCATTCGCCGGCAAGCGGGGGAGTGCCTTCGGCGCCTCCGTCGGCGGAGCCGGTTGTTGAGGAGGGTTTTCATCCGGCGGTGGAGTTGGGCGCACGGCTGACGGCGCATCCGGAATGTCCTGGTCCGCTTTGTTCGGGGTGGAAGCCTGGCTAGCCGAAGCAGGCTGCGAATTTGCGGCCGCGGATCCGGGCGCGGGGGATTGGGCAACGACGACCCCGGTCATAACCAACAAAGCGCAGCTAAATAACAGCCTGGACACCCACTGAATCACCTTGAGCAATTAAACCCCCGTCGCAGAAACTTCTGTTTGTGGGATGCCTGGGTGGGCAGATTTGGTGCATCTAACCCGTAGAGGAATAGACTACCAGAATCCACAGGTGCTCGAATTCATGCATAGTTTTCTTCGCTCCCGGGTGTTCCTTGTCTGCCTGCTGTTCGCATTTATTCCCAGGCTGGTTCCTGCTCAGGACGTTCAAATGGTTCCCGACAAGCAGGATAAAGACTCGGCCACCAAAGCGCACACCGATCGCGATGAGGATGCTGACCTGGATCGTCCGGTCACAACGTTGCGCGCCAACGTCAATGTGGTGCAGCTGTTTTTCAACGTGAAAGACAAGAAGAACGGCTTGATTCCCAACCTGCCGAAGGAAAACTTCGAAATTTTTGAAGACGGCAAGCCGCAGACCATCAAGTATTTTGCCGCCGAGTCTAACCTGCCGCTTACGCTGGGAATTTTAATCGACACCAGTGGTAGCCAGGAAACAGTGTTGGACATGGAGAAACAGGTCGGCGGCGCATTTCTTAGCGAAATCCTGCGCGAAAAAGACATGGCATTCGTAATGGATTTCGACGTCGGCGTGGACCTCTTGCAGGACTTCACCGGCTCGGTGCGCCGACTGAAGACGGCGCTGAATAGCGTGAAGATCAATACCGGCGGCCAGGTCGGCAGCATGCCGGGGATGGGTGGCGGCCCGGTGCCGGTTTCCAATCCCAAAGGCACGTTGCTTTACGACGCCGTGTATCTGGCATCGCACGATCAGATGGCGCAGCAGGTGGATCGCAAGGCAATGATCCTGCTCACCGACGGGGTCGACCAGGGCAGCCAGTACAAGATTAAAGACGCCATCGAAGCCGCGCAGAAGGCCGACACCATCGTTTACGTCCTGCTCTGCGCCGATCGCGGTCTTTACGGCTTCGGCGGATACGGCGGCGGAAGTGAAATGAAAAAGATGACCGCTGAGACTGGCGGCCGGGTCATCGAAGTGGGCAACAAGATGGAAAAACTCAAAGCCGCCTTCGATCAGATTTCACAGGAACTGCGAAGCCAGTACAACATTGGCTATACGCCGACGAATCCGACGAAAGACGGCGGATTCCGCAAAATCGACATTCGTTCTAAAGAGGCTTACAAGATTCAGGCGCGCAGCGGGTATTACGCAATCCCGGAAAAGCAGTAGCTGGTTTTAGTCGGTGTCGCGATTGGTGATCGAAACCCTGAACGGCGGCTTGGATTTTTCTGCTGGATCCATTTCATATGTCTGTTCGGTTTTGGCGGGATCGTAGTCGCGCCAGAGCCAGATCATTTCTTCAGGAAATTCTGCTGCGCCGTGCGCGGAATTATGCGTGCCCTTGCCGTAACTGAAGTGAAAGTCGTACTCCTTCGCCTTCAGCGCATTGGCCATGCGCAGGTTCGCCAGCGGCCAGTTCCCGTAACGCAGGTCGAGGTCTTCCGAGCCGTCCTGCAACCAGACCCGTAAATTACGCTTGTTCTCGCGCAAAATCTTTTCCGGATAATCCTGCCCGCCATCGGAATTCGCGGGATCTTCCTTCCACTGAATGCTGGTGAAGCTGCCAATCCACGAAATCACGCGGCTGAACTGATCCGGCATCTGCCACCCTGCGTTGAATGAACAAATGCCGCCGGAAGAAAGTCCGGTGATGGCGCGACTGTAAGCGTCTTTGCGAAGGTTGTATTTGGCTGCGACCTCCGCCAGGATTTCATCTCGCAGGTAACGTGCATAACGATCGCTCACCGTGTCGTAGAGCGTGCTCCGCATGGAGTCTTTCAATGTTCGCTGCCATTTGTCTGAATATCCCTTGACGAAGTTGTAGGTGGGCGTGCCGGGTGAGTCGGTGATGTCGCCGGGATTAATGAACACGCAAATCATTACGGGAATTTTCTTTTGCGCGATAAGATTGTCAATCACGTTCAGCGTGGGATTATTTCCGTTGCGATCGATGTAGCCGCCGCCATCCTGAAATACCATCAGAGCTGCCGAAGTCCCAGGAGCGTATTGTGCGGGAACGTAGATCCAATATTCGCTCTTCATTCCGTCATAAGTTTTGCTGAGGTGGGTGAGTTTGGCCGATAGCGTGCCGGAGGGAACTCCGGGCTGCAAGTAGGAATCTGGGCCAAAGGCGGGAATGTCCAGCTTCCCGCCAAAGCGCGCGCCGTTCACCATGTAATAAAAAGAATGCAATTTTCCGACGGGCTCGATTTTCGCCGTCGCATACCAGCGATTAGTTGCTTCGAGTTGTTGCATTGCTGGTCCAGCGGCGCCGTCAATGAACAATTCCGGCTTCGAGGCTGAGTCGGTAGCGAAAAAGAAATCTGTGGAGTGGCCGCTCCACGCGGTGCCTTCTTTCAGATCTTTTTCGGCGAACGTAGCGTTGATTGCGGCACCTAAAGCAGGGCGGTTGGATTTCGCCAGTTCGATCAGTTGAGGCGCGGTGAGTTTCTCTGGTGAGTTTGCCGTTGTCGTAGCAGATGGCTTGAAGTAGTGACTCGCTAATTCCAGCAACGTCGGCTGTGGTGAAGTGAGTTGCGCCGGGAAAAGATTGGTGGACACCAATACCAGTAGCAACACGCGCAAGCCGGAATTCGATAGCATCTTAATCATCCCCGCAGCAGTTTTGGAAACGGTCATCATCTTAAACATTTTGCAGGAATCGCGAGCATTCTTTTTGCGCGCGGGCGACCGAATAGGGCCAGCAGTGCAAAGCGAGAGGCGAGATAACGAAGATTCCAGTGGCGTATAAACGTGGGGGCAGCCGCCCTCGGCTGTCCCTCCGGCGTAGCCGGAGTGTTGTCGTGAGCCCTGGTGCTATGTGTGGTTGAGGTTTTCAAGGCTTTAACCACGAAGGACACAAAGGTTCACGAAGGAAACCACTAGAAATTAGAAACTCAAACTCCCCATGCCAACCTGGCTCGAAATTCTCAGCGCTGAAGTGATCGCCTGTAAACGCTGCCCGCGGCTGGTCGAATATCGCGAGAGAATTGCGCGCGAAAAGCGCCGAGCGTATCGGGACTGCGAATATTGGGGAAAGCCGGTGCCCGGGTTTGGTGACCCCGAAGCCCGCGTCATCGTCCTGGGTCTTGCGCCTGGAGCTCACGGTTCGAATCGCACCGGGCGTCCGTTCACCGGAGACGCGTCGGGTAAATTCATGTATCCGGTGCTGCACGAAACCGGGTTTGCCAACCAGCCCTGCGCCAACGATCGTGACGACGGTCTGGTGCTGCGCGATCTCTACATCACCGCTGCCGCGCGCTGCGCTCCGCCCGATAACAAGCCGCTTCCGCAGGAACTGGCAAATTGCTCGTCCTACCTTGAGCGCGAATTCCACGGCTTGAAAAAAGCAAAGGTTGTCGTCGCGCTGGGCAGGATTGCTTTCGATGCTTATTTGCGTTTCGCGCAGCGGAGCGGCGCGCTCCCGGACAAGAAGTCGCTCGTGTTTAAGCATGGGGCAAGCTATCGAATGCCCGACAGGATGACGCTGCTGACGTCTTACCATCCCTCAAACCAGAACACGCAAACCGGCAAGCTTACACGCGAGATGTTTGTCAGAGTTTTCAAAGAAGCTAGGCGCATCGCCGAAGAATAAAAGTTTCACCAACCCACAAACACCGGCTCGGTCTCCAATTCGATTCCCCATGTGTGCTGCACTCGCTGCTGAACCTCGTCTTTGAGCGCCACAATTTCCGTGGCGGTGGCGCCGCCGAGGTTAACGATGGCTAGCGTGTGTCTGGTGGAAATTCCGGCAGCTCCTTCTTTGTATCCCTTGTGGAACCCGGACTGTTCTACCAGCCATGCTGCTGAGACTTTGTGCCGTTGCTGTAATGCGGGATAACTGGGAATCTGCAAATTGCGCTCTGCGGCCCGGTGCGCCAGGGCTTCCAGTTGCAATGCGGAGAGCACGGGATTTTTAAAAAACGATCCCGCGCTGCGGCTGTCGGGGTCGCCGGGCGTAATCAGCATGCCTTTCGTCGCGCGAATCTCGCGCACTGCGTGGCGGACATCGGCCAGCGACGGCGCCGCGGTTTGCTCCGCGAAATATTTCTGTAGATCGGCATACTTCAGTGCTGGTTCGCCCCCTGGGACCAGTTTGTAACTCACTCGAAGAACGATGAATTGATTGCGCCGGTTGGAGTTGAAGATGCTGGTGCGATATCCGAAGCCGCATTCCGCAGCGGTTAGCTCTCGCACCGAGTTGGTGGGAAGATCGAATGCCAGAACCGAAACAATTGTGTCAGAAACTTCCTGCCCATAGGCGCCTACATTTTGCACTGGTGTTCCGCCGGCACTGCCGGGAATTCCGCTGAGGCATTCGACGCCTGCGCAATTCAACTCGACGCAATGAGCGACGAAGTCATCCCAGCTCACACCGGCGCCAACGTGAAACGTCGCGTCGCTTTCTTTCTCGATGCCGGGAATTGCAATCTGAACGACCAACCCATCCCAACCGCGGTCGGAGATGACTAGATTGCTGCCGCCGCCGAGCACAAACAGAGGCAGCTTTTTTGAAACCGCGAAGCGGACCGCTTCCGCGACCTCCTGCGTGCTCTCGGCGCGCAAAAGAAATCGTGCATTTCCCCCCACGCCCAGGTTAGTGAGCGGCGCCAGCGGCACGTTCTCGCGCAAATCCAAATCCATGTGGGACAAATATATCGGTAAACGCAGCCGTCAATTCACACGGCCCGGCCACGCCATAAAAATCCTATTGAGGCTCCATCATCAGCCGGTGGGTCGCCGAATCCTTCACTGCCGAGTTCGAAAAAGGGAGGTGAAACGTGTAGCCGGTGTACCAGGCTTTCCACTGGTCCATGTAGTAGGGGCTAAGAAAGTTTCCCGACTGGCCGGTCACGATGTTCAGGGTGCTGGCGTCGAAGTTGGAAAGGTCGGCAGTGAATCTTTCCGAGGGCCCATAGTCGCGCCCGGCGGCTTTGACCGTGTAGCCGCTGCCGGATTGAGGTTGAACTCCAGGGCCTGTCCATCGCCGTACAATCGGGATTCTGCCCAGCACCGGGTTCTGGATGGTGACGGTATTTTCCTGGCCCCACTTCCACGAACTCAGATCAGCCGGCGCATCTTTGATTGCGTGTTCCAACGCTGCGGTCAGAAACGCGTCGTAATTTGGATAGTTCGATGGAAGCCATCGCGGCGGCTGCTGCGTCAGGACGTTCTCCATCCACGTGGTTTCCATCATCCAGTGGTAGCTTGCCCAACTCAGGGCTGCGCCGTCTCCAATGGGAACCTGCGGAGCCGTGCCCAGCCTGGGTTCCAGCAGCATGCGCTTGAGTTCAGTTCGCGCTCGCGTAACGATTGTGGGAGCGGCAGAGTTGGCATCCATCTGCCCGGTCCAGGCGCGCAGGATGTCTGCGGCTTTGTGCACCTGGGTTGATGCATTGGCGCTGTGATCGACGGCAGCGACCAATCTTTCGGACACGAATTTATCCAGCTCCGAATAAACATCCGTCTGCAATTCGAGCATGTCGGCGGCGGCAAATTTTCGTCCTGACCCGAGCACTCGATAGATTCGGTCGGTTCTCCACGGCGCTTCCCACTCAACACTGATCGACGGGGAATAGCCATCGGGAGTGATCCGCCCGTTCGCCGTGCCGATGATTCCGGAAGGCGGGTTCAACACGTTCGGCAGTTTGTCGAACGGAATGTATCCCGTCCACTCATGCTGATTGTTGCTTCCATCCACGGGCAGGCTGCCGTCGCCGGCGCGGATCGGAACTTTGCCCGTGGCCTGGTATCCGATGTTGCCATCTACGTCGGCATACACCACATTCTGGCCGGGCGCATCGAAGCCGGCGAAAGCGCGCCGAAATTCCTGCCAGTTTTGTGCGCTGTCCACATGGAAGAAAGGATTGCGGATGCCGTCGTAGAGCGTCCAGCGTAACGCGATTTTGCGCACCTCGCCGGGTGAGAGTTGACTGACGATTGGACCGTGACGCGTCAGTTCAACCTCAAAATTCATATCCGGCTTGCCTTTCACTTTGATCACTTCGCGGCGCTTGTCAGGCGACTTCCAGCCGTCCGGCGTCTGATACTGGCCTTGATCGTTGAAGGTTTCTACAAAGGCATCCTCGATTGTGGGGCCGACGTTGGTGAATCCCCAAGCCACGCGACGATTATGGCCCACGATCACGTAGGGATAGCCGGGTAGCGTAACGCCGGCAACGTCGAAATCGCCCGCGTGAAGATGAGCTTCAAACCACAGGTTCGGCATCTGGTGGCCGAGGTGCATGTCATTGGAGAGCAGTGGCTTTCCAGTGACCGTATGCGCGCCGGAAACCACCCAGTTATTCGAGCCTAGCGCCACATGCTCCTGCCGGAAAAATGGTTCGAGCCAGGGTTTGAGCAGATCGGGAAGAGGCGCCGAGTTCGTGATCGCACGTGGCGCCGATGCGGGTTCAGGCTCAATGGGTGAGTTTTGGGGCGATGTCGTTGTTACCGTCGGTGGGTGGTCCCGCCACGAAGTGTTCACGTAAAGGTCAGCAGTAAGTTCTGGTCCCAGTTTAGCCAGCACCTTCTCTCGCGTTAGTGACGCCGCTGGACTGGTGCTGAGCGTCTCGACCATCTGGTAGGCGATCATCAGGGAATCCTGCGTGGTCCAGGGACGCGGCGCGTAGCCGAGTATGCGGAACTCGATGGGCAGGTGCTCGCGATGGGTTTCGATGAACGCGTTTACGCCGCGAGCGTACGCGCCGAATTGCGCGCGGTCTTCCTCAGTGGCAGTCTCCACGCCTTTCTGCGCGGCTGCGCGAATCCCCAGAATGCGCTGCTGGCGATCATGTTTCAGAGTTGGCTCACCGACAATTTCCGAGAGTTCGCCAGCCGCGGAGCGCCTCATCAGGTCCATCTGAAACAGCCGGTCTTGCGCGGTGACGTAGCCTTGCGCGAAAAACAAATCGTCAAGGGTGGTCGCTTCAATGGTCGGAACGCCGTGTGTGTCGCGGGTTACGCTAACCGGGGCCGAGAGGCCCTTTACCGGCAATACTCCATCCAATTCCGGTAGCGCCGAGCGGGCGATGGTCAACATCCATGAAACGCCAGCCGCGCATAAAACCAGAACCGCCAGCCCAAACAGGCCCAACATTCGCCAATAGCGGGGGCGCGAAGATGCAGTTGCGTGCGGAGAAATGGTTTGAGAGGCCATTGGCGAGACCTCCGATTGTAGGTTGCAAAGCCGCGATTGACAATCTCGCGCTGGTACGTGAGCATCCAACTTCGCGCGGAATTTGGATGGAGGCTGGAAGGCCAGTATTATCTTTAAGGTCGGACGCAAGAGTGCAATTTGAAGTCTGACGCCCGCTCTCTATGAATTGCGAACACTGTGCCACGCCCATGCCCGACGTCAGCGCGTTTTGTCCCAGTTGCGGACGCTCGATTTCGTCGGAACCCGAAGTGCGGGCGGCTGCCCCGTCCGATGCCGTGCTGGGCGCGGTTGCGTATCTGGGTGCGCTGCCGGCGATCGCCTTTTTGTTAATTCCTGCAATCAAACAAAAACCGTTCGTTCGTTTTCATTCCTGGCAATCGCTGCTGTTCACCGGGGCAACTGTGGTTATTGGGATCGTCGGCAAAGTATTGTTCCTGTTTTTTTCAATTCTGCCGGGCATAGGTTATTTATTCTCATGGCTATCTATGGGGATTCTTTCCATCGCGGTTTTTGTGATCTGGGTGGTTCTGCTGGTGAAAGCGGCGACGGGGCGAGGCTACGAACTTCCAGTGATTGGCCCATTTGCCACCCAACTCGCCAGGTAGGCATTCGCTGATTCTTCAAGACTTAATTCGACCAGCACTCGCGGCGCTTGACAGGAACGCGGTCGGGATGTCATTCCTATTTACTTTTGATTTCGATGTTCAAGCAGGCGGGGTGGTATGACGACGCGAAGGGGAGCTCTTGAAAGTTAAAGTCTTTTATCACGACCGTTGTTTCGATGGCGCGTGTTCGGCTGCGCTTTTTTCGCGTTTCTACGCCGACCGCATCCGCAATGACGTTGAGTTCGTTTACTCGGGATTGCTGCATCGCGCCGGGGCCCTCTTCAACGAAAACGATTTCGACGGCGATGAGAATGCCATTGTCGATTTCAAATATTCCAGCTCTCCGAAAATTACCTGGTGGTTCGATCATCATCAGAGCGCATTCCTTTCCTCCGAAGACGCCGCGCATTTCGAGCAGGACCAGAGCAGTCGTAAGTTTTACGATCCGGATTTCAAATCGTGCACCAGTTTCATTGCCACCATCGCCGAGCAACGTTTTGGCCTCAATCCCGCGCCGGTGGCGGAACTCATTCGCTGGGCCGACATTATCGATGGGGCGCTGTATCCGGATGCGAAGACCGCGGTTGAAATGAAAGCTCCGGCTATGCAGCTGACCATGATCATCGAGTCCACGCAGGACAACGAGTTTTTGCCGAAGCTGATCCCGTTGCTGGCCAGCAAGCCGCTGGCTGAAGTTGTAGGCGCGCCGTTCGTGGCGCCATTGCTTCCGCCACTGCTGGAACGTCATCAGCGTTCGATCAGCGTGTTGCGTGATCGCATCGAGTCGAAAGACGCTACACTTTTCTTCGACGTTAGCGACCAGGAACTCGAGGGATATAACAAGTTCGTGCCTTATTATTTGAATCCCGAATCGATCTACAGCGTGGGTCTCAGCAAGAGCAGCTTTCGCGTAAAGGTTTCTGTGGGATCGAATCCGTGGGCGCCATCTCCTCCGGTGGTGAATCTTGCCAAAGTCTGCGAGCGCTACGGCGGGGGCGGACATGCGCGCGTAGGAGCAATTTCATTCGACGTAACCCAGCACACGGCCGCGCAAGCTGCCGCAAAAGAAATTGTGCAGGAGCTTCGTGCCAGCGTTCGCGATTCCGCCCGTTGACCCGGTGATCCCATGTCACCCACGATGGCCCGGTTACGCGCTGAGCATTTATGCCGCCAAGTGGGCGAGAAGATCATCGTGGACGACGTGAGCCTGGAAGTCCACGCTGGCGAAATTGTCGGGATTCTTGGGCCAAGCGGTTCGGGAAAGAGTTCTCTCTTGCGGTTATTGAATCGATTGGATGAGCCGACATCCGGCACAGTCTTTCTGGAAAATACGGACTACCGTAACGTTGCTCCCCGCGAACTGCGGCGTAGCGTAGGAATGGTGATGCAACGTCCGTATCTGTTTCCCGGGAGTGTGGCCGAGAACGTCACCTTTGGGCCGAAGCAGAGGGCGGAGCAGATCGCCGGCGACAAAATATCGGAACTGCTTGGCGAAGTGGGACTTGCAGGGTACGCGAGTCGCGATGTATCGAGACTCTCGGGGGGCGAGGCGCAACGGGTTTCACTTGCACGTGCTTTGGCCAACTCACCTCGCGCTCTCTTGCTGGATGAACCGACTTCAGCTCTGGATGATGCATCGAAGAGTGGTATTGAATCGCTGGTGACGAAGATTGTAAGAGACAAGCAACTCGCGTGTTTGCTGGTTACGCATGATCATGGGCAAGCGGAGCGGAGGGCGAATCGCATTCTGTACATGGACCACGGCCGAGTTTCAGAACAGAAACCCTGAATGTTAAAAGTATTGTTCACGAATCAGATTCAATTGGGGTTGGCGCAAGCCGCGGTGGCCGCAACGTTGGCGCTGCTGGTCATTCTACTGGCGCGCGGGCGGGGGATACATCTGGAAGTCGAGACCCTGGTGGCAATGGTGCGCGGTCTGGTCCAGATTGTGATTGTGGGATCGGTGTTGCTGCTGTTGCTCCGCAGCCCGCGCTGGATGGGGGCGCTTCTTCTGGTTCCGATGATGATTGCGGCCGGCGGCATTTCGGCGCGGCGGGCGAAAGACATTCCCGGAGCCTTCAAAATTTCAGCTCTCGCCATCGCTGCCGGAGCCGGATTTGTAATCGCACTCATGACATTGCTCGGCGTGATCGACGTTGGCATCACGTCGCTAGTTCCTGTCGGCAGCATGCTGATAGCAAATGCGATGAATACCAATGGATTGGCGCTGAACCGAATCCGCGCCGATGTATTAGCCCATACCGGCGAGATCGAGACTGCGTTGTCGCTTGGCGCAAGCGCGAATGCTGCGGTCGCGCCCTACGTGCAGGCCTCGTATCAAGCCAGCCTGATTCCCGCGATTGACTCTTTGCGCTCGCTCGGGATCGTCTGGATTCCCGGCCTGATGGCGGGTATGCTGCTTTCGGGTGCGCGCCCCGTATATGCAGCGATTTATCAGTTCGTGGTGCTGACGATGATATTTGCCGCTTCAGGCTTGACTTCGTTGGTGAGTACGATCATGGTGCGAGGAAATTTGTTCTCCGCTGCCGATCAACTTCTGATGCAACCGGGGGCGGCGGGCTCCTGATGAACCTCACGGCTCACGCTGAAACTATTCCCGGAACCCGCGAGCATCGCGCGCGGCGGCAGGCGCTGCGCACGGTCGCGTTCCTCGAACTCGTTAAGGGATTGTTTGTGCTGGGCGCGGCGATCAGTTTGTATTGGGTGGATCCCAACGATGTTGCCGATGCCTTTCTGAATTTCCTGCATATCAGCCCCGATCGCCACTTCGCGCAACTGCTGTTGGATTGGGCGGACATGCTCAGTAACGCGCGCGAGTGGCTGGTGGTGCTGGTGGCCTGTATTTATTCAGGGCTGCGCTTTGCCGAAGCCTACGGGCTGTGGGGAGGCCGCGCCTGGGCCGAATGGATTGCACTGATTTCCGGCGCCTTGTACTTGCCTTTTGAGATTATCAAGCTGGCGCATCGAGTAACGCTGCTTCACGTCGGCATTCTGGTTACCAATCTCGCCATTGTCGCCTTCATGTTCTACTTGCGAATCTACTTGCCGCGGATGAAGGCAGTGCTGCATCGGGTAAAATCCTAGTTCAGTGAATCCCTTCGCGATCGGGCGTGAGTCGATTTGCTAACCCGCAGAAAGTTTCTCTACACCGGGGCGGCTGCCGCCACCGGCATTGCAGCGCTGGGCCTGGACGGCTTTGCGCAATCGAAGCATGTACAACTGAGGCGCGTGGAGATCCCGCTCGCCCGCCTGCCAGAAGCCTTCGACGGCTTCACCATAGCCCAGGTAAGCGACTTCCATTATGATCCGGATTTTTCCGCATCGCCCATTCGCAAGGCGGTTGCAATTGTCAACGGGTTGAAGCCGGATTTGATTGCGCTGACTGGGGATTTTGTTACGGTCGCAATGTTTCATCTGCACGCGCGTAACTCCATTCGATCGGCGCGCACCGCTTTCCCGTGCGCCGAGTTGCTGCAACCCCTTCAGGCGGCGTCTGGAAAGTTCGCTGTCCTCGGGAACCACGACGTTGCATCTCATGCTGCGATTGTCAGCGGGGCGCTGCACGCACGCGGCATTCCGGTGCTGGCGAATCGCTCGGTGCCGATCGAGCGTGGCTCTTCGCGTATCTGGATCGCGGGAGTCGAAGATGCTCTCGAAGGCCAACCCGATCTTGGCGCTGCGTTACGCGGTATTCCGTCAAATGAAACCGTAATCGTTCTGGCGCATGAACCTGACTTCGCCGACGAGGCGGCATTGAATCCGGTTGACCTGCAACTTTCAGGACACTCCCACGGCGGTCAAATCTGGATTCCAGGAATCGGCGCACCCTGGCTGCCGGTGCTCGCCCGAAAATATCCGCGGGGATTGAACCAGGTTGGGAGGCTCACGCTTTACACCAACATCGGCATCGGAACCATTCGCGCGCCCATCCGCGTGAACTGCACGCCGGAAGTCACACTCATCACTCTGCGGGCGCGGCGAAGCTGAGATCAGGCAAACAGAAAAGATCCGAACAGGCTGTAGCAGAGCACAGCCAGCACAATCAGGGTGAAGCCGACATACATGCGATCACCTTCGATGGCGAAGGCCACGGCTGAACAAATCACGCGTGCGATCGGGGTCGCGATCAGCAGCAGCAGGCCCAGTTGCATGATGCAGCGAGGGTCGCCAGAGAACGCACAGCGGACAATGTTGTGGACCGCCTTGAGCGTTTCGGGCTCGCCGCGGAAGGTGTGGTAATCCACGCGCGCGCGCGGATGAAAGCCGAGATAGGGAATGGCTCCCCCAATCACCACCAGCGCCGCCAGCACAACTCCGCCGCGAAGCAACTGGGCAATCAGGTTTTCAAGTTTTTGCTGGTCCAGATTGCGGTGCTTCAATGGAACCCTCCGCTGAGCCCTTTGAACAACATTTCGAGTCCGAGCAGAACGATGACGACGCTGAATACCTGGCGCAGGAGTTTGGTTTGGGTCTTCACCAGTACGCGCGTTCCCATCAGCGAACCGATCAGCACGCCGAGCATTACAGGCATGGCCAGCGCGGGATCGATGTAGCCGCGACTCAGGTACACACCCGCGCTGGCGGCGGCAGTCACGCCGATCATGAAGTTGCTGGTGGTGGTGGAAACTTTGAACGGAATCTTCATTGCCTGGTCCATAGC
>Ga0136846_1230987_pt1 | contig 16408 bp, 10 predicted proteins | sample HopSoiMetagenom2_FD_96841 | JGI IMG/M metagenome (GOLD analysis project Ga0136846, IMG submission 96841) | Grasslands soil microbial communities from Hopland, California, USA - 2 Assembly 2016 (version 4) | ecosystem: Environmental > Terrestrial > Soil > Grasslands | place: USA: Hopland... | reverse complement strand
CGCTCCTGCCAGGGCGTGTCGGTGATCCGCTTCGTCGTGCCGCCGTCAACGCTCGAGACGAAGATCTCTCCGCGGAACACGTACGCGAACTCCTTCCAGTTAGGCGAGAGCGTGGCCTCCGTAAAGTTCTCGTTCACGGGAACGACTTTCTCGATCGTCGAGCGGCCGTCGGCGGCGATGCGAATGGCTACTTTTGTCGGCTGCCCGCCAGGTGTGAGCGTGTAGATCTCGCCGTCGTACGTGAAGCACAGCGTGCCATTCGTGGCCCGCGTCAGGAAGCGAACCGGGTTCTTCGAGAAGTGCGTGACGGCAGTTGCTTTCGGAGCGTCGCCTAACGTGCTTCGCACGACGTTGAACGAGCCGCTCTCCTCGCTCAGGTAGTAGACGCTCGTGCCATCGCCATCGAATACCGGACTGCGGTGCTCGCCGGCGGAGGCCGAGACCTGCGTGTAGCGCTTCGCCCTGGTGTCGTACGACCAGATGTCGCGCGTGACCGCCGACGAGTGATGCTTGCGCCACTCGTTCTCGTAGCCCTTCACGTCCTCGTAGAGGATGCGATTCCCCGACGCGTCGATGACGGCATTGATGGCGGGAACCGGAAGCACCATCGACACGCGACCGCCCGTCACCGGCACGGAATAGAGCTGCGTCATGAGTCCGAGCGGGAACTGCGCGTTGGTCGCGAGCGCCTGCCGGTACGCCGAGAAGAGCACGGACTTGTCGTCAGCCGAGAACGAGCTCGGCACTTCGCGCGCGGAGTGGTACGTGAGGCGCGTCGCTTCGCCGCCGGCGGACGGCATCACGAACACATCGAAGTTGCCGTATCGGTCCGATGCGAACGCCAGCGACTTGCCGTCGTGGCTCCAGACGGGTGCGTACTCGTAGGACTCGCCGAGCGTGAGCGGTACCGCAGCGCCGCCGGCGGCGGGGACGGCGTAGATGTCGCCCTGATAGCTGAAGGCGATGGTCTGCCCGTCCGGCGAGATCGCGGGATAGCGGAGCCAGAGCGGCGGGCCCGCAGGAGCCACGATCGGCACAGGCGAGCTGACGACGGCGGCGAATACCGCGACGCCTAATGTGAGACGACTCATCGACGTATTCCTCGAGTTAACGAGACTTTCGGTCATATTCATCAGCCAACAAAGAGCATGAACAGGCCGGCACCGATCATGATTGCACCGCCGACGCGCGAGATGATCGCTCCGCCGCGCCCGACGCGCTCGGCCAGGATGAAAACGGTCAGGAGCGCGACCGCCATCAGGTTCATCACGCCGACGGCGAAGAGCAGCGCCATCAGCGCCCAGCAGCAGCCCAAGCAGTAGATGCCGTGGCGAAGTCCCATCTCGAATGCGCCACGTGAGCCCTCTCGCCAGTGGCTCAGAAGGAAGCCCACCGGCGACTGGCAGTGCTGGAGACAGCCGTGCTTGAGAGGGGTGAGCTGGTACAGGCCCGCGCCAATGCAGAGCGCCCCGGCAACTCGCCCGCTCGCGACGGCCATGGTTGGCGACAACAGCATCGCGTGATCCAACGTCCAATGCGCGAGCGTTGCGGCCACACTGAAGCCGAGCCAAATCGTTAGGTACCCGACGCCAAACAGCAGCGTGAGCGTAGGTGCACCGCGCGCCCCACGTCGTGCCTGCGACGTCGCGAAAAGCAGCAGCATTGGCGTGGCGCTTGGCGCCATCATCCCGACCATCATCACGGACCACATGGTGAACGTGAGCAGGACGCCTGCGACGCCGCCTGCCATGTCCGTGGGCATCCTCATACCCTCCATCGCCGTCTGCGATGCGCGAGCCGACGATGCCTGGCTGTTCGGGTACATCAGGTACGCCCAGGCGAGCGCACCGATGAGCAGGATGCAGGTCGCGATGAGGATCTGATCGCGGCGAGGGATCACTTCGGGGCCGACGCCCGCGTCTCGTTCGGTCATCGCGGCACCGTTGCGGATGGCCGTTGCCCCCCGTAGAGTCTTCGATACGACGAGGCTTCTGGCCGAGCCTCCATCCACGCAGCCTGCCTCACACCGACATTCTCCGATGGCCGAACGATGGCATCTCACCGGGCAGGTTCTCGTCGCGTGCAATTGCGACTGGGGGTGCCCGTGCAACTTCAACGCGCTCCCGACCAAGGGCAAGTGTGAGGGCGGGTGGACGTGGCACCTCGACGCTGGGACGTACGGCGATGTCACGCTCGATGGCCTCAACTTCTCAGTGTACGTCAACTGGCCGGGCGCCATTCACGAAGGCAACGGCGAGGGCCTGATCCTCATCGACGAGCGGGCAGACGTGCGTCAGCGCGCGGCCCTCGAAACGCTGGTTGGGGGCACCGTTGGCGGCCCGTGGGGCGTTCTGGGCTGGACGTGGCCCAAGGTGCACGGCCCGTATCCCGTCGCGTATGAGGTGACGTTCGACGGTCTCAAGACGCGACTTCGCTGCGGCGACGCCGTGGAGATCGACGGTGCACCGATCCGCAATCCCGTGTCTGGGGCGGAGGTGCATCCAGGCGTGGTGCTCCCGGAGGGGATCATCGTGAAGCGCGCCGACCTCGGTGCGACGAGTCGCTTCCGCGTCTCACGCGGCATCGAGTACGATCACACCGGACAATACATGGCCGTCGGACCGTTCGAGTACGCGTCCAAATAACACCATAGGCTCTCAACATGCGCACAACGCTCCTCGCGCTCCGCCACTGCGCGCTCGCCGGCGTGTGCTTCGCGGCGGCGCTTAATGCTCAGCCGTCCGCAGGCAAATACGATCCATCCGCGTACGAGCATAGCTCCGCGGATATCGCCATGCGCGATGGCGTGAAGCTTCACGTCGAGATTTTCTATCCGCGCGGCGCGACGGAGCCGCTGCCGTTCCTGTTCGAGCGCACGCCGTACGGCGTCGGCGGGTCGGCGGAGGAGATCGCCGCTAGCTACAAAGACCTCGCGGAGGACGGCTACATCTTCGTCTTCGAGGATATCCGCGGCCGCTACAAGAGCGAAGGCACATTCGTCATGCAGCGCCCGCCGAAGCCGGTCGACGCGCCAGGGCAGGCGATCGACGAGACGACGGACACCAACGACTCGATCGACTGGATGCTCGCTCACATCCCGAACAACAACGGCCGGGTGGGGATGCTCGGCGTCAGTTACGACGGATGGACCGCGGCGATGGGAATGCTCGGCGGCCACAAGGCGCTGCGCGCCGTGAGCCCGCAGGCATCGCCGGCCGACATGTTCCTCGGCGACGACTTCCATCACAACGGTGCGTTCCGCCTGAGCTACGGCTTCGAGTACGCGTGGCTCACCGAGGCAACACGCGAGAACTCGGACTTCGACTTCGACCGCTACGACACGTTCGAGTGGTATCTCAACGTGGGCCCGCTGTCGAACATCCAGGCGAAGGTCCTCAAGGACAAGAAGCTGCCGACGTGGACCGACTTCGCCACCCATCCGAACTACGACGATTTCTGGCAGCGGCAGGCGATGCGCCCGTACCTCACGAGGGTGACGGTGCCGACGCTGAACGTGGCAGGGTGGTGGGATCAGGAGGACTTCTATGGTCCCGTCACCATCTACCGCGAGCTCGAGAAGCACGACCAGGCGAATCGCAACTTCCTTGTCGTCGGTCCGTGGCGACACGGTGGCTGGAGCGCCGGGCCCGGAGAGAAGCTCGGCGCGATCGACTTCGGATCGGCGACGGGCGAGTACTATCGTGCGAAGATCGAGGCGCCGTTCTTCGCGTACTATCTCAAGGACAAGGGCTCGCTGACGCAGCCCGAGGCCACCGTGTTCGAGTCGGGCAGCAACACGTGGCGGACGTTCGATTCGTGGCCGCCGAAGAACGCGACGACGAAGTCCCTCTACTTCCAGCCTAACGGTGGCCTCGCGTTCACGCCGCCGAAGGCGACGGGTGACTCATCATTCGACAGCTACGTGAGCGACCCGGCGCATCCGGTCCCGTATCGCAAGCGGCCGATCGAGCCGACGTATTTCCCGAAGGGCTCGGGCTGGTACACGTGGCTGCTCGAGGATCAGCGGTTCGTGCAGGGTCGACCGGACGTGCTGAGCTGGGAGACGGAGCCGCTGACCGAGGATGTCGTTCTTGCCGGTGAGGTCACGGCGAAGCTGTTCGCGAGCACGACGGGCAGCGACGCCGACTGGGTGGTGAAGCTGATCGACGTGTACCCGGAGAAGTACGATCCCGATCCGAAGCTCGGCGGCTGGGAGCTGATGGTGTCGAACGACGTGTTCCGCGGCCGCTTCTACAAGTCGTTCGAGAAGCCGGTGGCGCTCGTGCCTAACGCCGTGACCGCGTTCACGATCGACCTGCACACGCAGAGCTACCGGTTCCAGAAAGGGCACCGGATCATGGTGCAGGTGCAGAGCACGTGGTTCCCGATCATCGACCGGAACCCGCAGACGTGGGTGCCCAACATCTTCACCGCGAAGGCGACCAACTACAAGGCGCAGACGCATCGCATCTGGCGCACGCCCACGCAGGCATCACGCGTCGAAATACAAACGGTCAGCCAATGAGCGAAGGGACACGGCGCTGAATTCCAAACGTCGTCACTTCACGAATGGCGCCGTTCAGTGCGACACCGAGGCTTTGATGTATCCCCAGTGGTCCTGCTGCTTCTCGGTGAGCTCGCGGATGCCGTCGGGTACCGTCTGGGTCCCGGCGACGAACATGCTCTTGTCGAGCTGATTGTTCTTCATCGCGATCTCGCACACCTTGAACGAGACGTTCGGATTCTTGAGCGCCGTCTCGACATCCTTGATGACGGTCGATTTCGTCGGCATCACGAGCTCGAAGCCCTTCCCGTACATGACGACCTCGATCTGCGCCTTGGGACTCGCGGTCGTCACTTCCTTGATCCACCGCACCACCGCTTTCTGATCGAGGCTGTCGCGGCTCGTGAGGTCGAACAGGACGCGGTACGGGTGCTGCGCCTGGCGGTTGGCGAATCCCACGCTCAGCAATGCGACGACCGCGACGAAGAGCACGCGCTTCATGAGGCACCTCCCGGTGTGTGTTCACCGTGTTGGGGAAGGGCAGCTATCCAGCGTGGACACGATCGACGGTGCCGGAAGCGCGGCGAGTTGCCGCTCGGCCGACGCCGGGGTGGCTCGGCTCGTGCGCCTTGCCAGGGCAAGAAACTCTCGTAGCGCAGCGGTGGTCTCCGGCCACCGCAGAATTCCCCGCGCGCCAGCATGCGTCGCGCCGTCGACGACGACCAGCTTGACGGACGGCCGAAGTCGCACGAGCTCCTCGAGTCCCGCTCGCATCGGGTCATCGCTACCCACGATGCCCAGCGTCGGGACTCGCACCGCCGCGGCCGCGGCGGGCGCTATCACCTGGCCGGCACGCGACCGCGTGATCGCGGCCAGTGCGAACCGATCCTGCGTCGAGTCGGCGAGACATCGCGCCGACATGGCCTTGAGGCTATCCTCGGACGGTCGCGCGGCCGGTGACGTCAGGCGGAACAGAAGCGTGCGCGAGACGCAGTCTCGCTCGACCTCCGTGGCCTCCACCTCTGCCGCGTGAGCCTGAACGGAGTCCCAGGAGAGGCGGCCGGCACCCGCAATGAGCGTGGCCGAGAGGAACCGCTCCGGGTGCAGCGTGAGGAGCTGCGAGACGAGGTGGCCACCTAACGAATAACCGACGACGTGCGCGCGGTCGATCCCGAGCCGATCGAGCACGCGGACGATGTCGTCGGTCATCTCCCGGCCATACGCCCGCGGGTCGTGTGGCTTGTTGCTTCGGCCGTGCCCTCGCTCGTCGAACGTGATGACGCGGTAGGAACTCGCCAGCGCCTGGACGATCCCGCTGTTCGTCCACGTTTCGATCGAGTTCCCGAAGCCGTGGACCAACACGACCGGCTCGCCGGTGCCCTGCTCGATGTACCGGAGCCGGACGCCGTTGGCGTTGATGTATCGGTCCTGGGCCCGGAGGGTCTGGCTTGCAACGAGAAGTCCGCAGACGGCGGACAGGATCAGCCGAGCTCTCATATGTCGACTCGCCGTCAAATAAAACGAAGAGCCCAAACGACACAGGACCCATAAGGCGCAGGGCGCCTTATGGGTCCTGTGCTTCCTAGTTCTTTCCGGTCCCCGTCCCCGCCGCCCCAGCCTCAGGTGTCAACGCGTCGTGCGTCATCCACCACTGCTTCGGCATCGGACGCTGCCGCGGCCAGATCTCGTTCAGCGTGTTGCCCTCATAGACCCGGCCGTTCTTCATCACGTACCGAATCGTGTTCGTGTTCTTGATGTCGTCGAGCGGGTTCGAGTCGAGCACGATGAGGTCTGCCAGCTTCCCTGCCTCGAGCGACCCAATCTGCTTGCCCAGCCCGATCGACTCCGCACCGTAGATCGTGCCGACACGCAGCACGTCCATCGGCTTCATGCCGCCGCTCGCGATGTTCCACAGCTCCCAGTGCACGCCCAGGCCCTGCATCTGGCCATGGCCGCCGAGTCCGACGCGCCCACCCGCTTCCACGACCTTTTTCGCCTGCTCGGCAAAGAGCTTGAACGAGTATTCGCTGTCGCGGAACCACTGCGGGCGACGCAGGCCGCGACGCTCGAGCTCCGTGAACGGCGTGAAGTGCGTGAGCTTCGGGTCCGACAGGATGTCATAGTGCTCGTACCACCAGTTCTCGGCCCACGGGCCACCGTACTGCACGAGCAGCGTCGGCGTCCACGTCGTGCCCGCGTGAGCGAGCAGTTGCACGACATCCTTGTAGAGCGGTGCGATCGGCAGCGTGTGCTCGATGCCCGCGTAGCCGTCCATCGCTTCCGTCAGGTTCTTCTTGAAGTCGAGTCCACCCTCGAGCGTCGGCGTGATGTGCTGATCCTTCGCCGCCATGATGATCCACTGCCGCTGGCGGCGGTCGCCGGCCATGTACTGCTTGATCGTCTCGGTGAGGTAATACTCCGAGTAGCGCTTCATCACTTCCTTCGCGTCGTCGGCGCTCGACACGTTGTCCCAGCTGAAGATGCCGGGGCCCGTGGTGTAGATGCGCGGGCCGAGGATCTGCCCGACATCCACCGCGTCGCCGTATGAGATCACGTCGGACGTCGACGTCTGCGGGTCGCGCGTCGTCGTTACGCCGTACGCGAGGTTCACCGTGTACATGTAGGGCTGCGGCGAGTGGATACCCCACTGCGGCCACATGTGCGCGTGCACGTCCACGAAGCCTGGCATGATCGTCTTGCCGGAGACGTCGATCGTTCGCGCACCGGCTGGCACCGTGACACTGCCTTCCGCACCAACAGCGACGATGCGGTTGTTCGTGACCACGACGTCACCGCGCGGAATGACCTCGTCGCCCTTCATGGTGATGATCCGCGCGCCCTTGAGCACGACGGTTCCGGTCGGGCGATCCTTCGCGGCCGTAATGGTGATGTCCGTGCGCGCCGGCTCGTAGATCGGCGTGCCGCGTGCGCCGCCCGCGTTCGCCGAATCCCCACGCGCCGGGCGCGGCGGTGCCTTGGCGGCGGAGTCCGCGGCCAGCGAATCCGCACGCGCCAGGTCGTACTGGAAGAACGCGCGACCTAACGAGTAGTAGACGCCTTTCGAGTCGTTGTTCCAACCCAGGAAGTCGCCGCCGATGCGCGAGAGCCGCCGGAATGGCACCGCGCCGTTCGTCGCCTGCTCGACCGACACGGTCGGCGTCGGGCCACCCGTCATCGGCAGCGGCAACACGAAGATCTTGTTGTCCACGAGCGCGAGGACGCGGCTGCCGTCCGGCGATACCTGCAGCTGTTCCGCGCGCCGAGGCCTCGCGTTCGGGCCGCCGCCAGGCTGCTGGAAGCCGGTGACGATGAGGTGCTCCTTTCGGTCGGTGCCGTCCCAGCGCATCGACACGAGGCCGTCCGCATCGTCGTAGATCCAGACGCGCGTCGAGTCGTTGCTGAAGTGCGGGCTCGCCGCGTTCGTCAGCGGCGCGATCAGCGTCGCGTTGCCGCCGGCCGCCGGGATCCACACGAGATCCGTGATGATGAGCTTCGGATTGATTTCATCGTTCATCTCGGCGCGCTGCTCGCGCGGCGCGCGCACCGCCGCGAGCCGCGATCCGTTCGGCGAATACGCGAGGTCCTCGTAGAACGCCTGCGCGCGCGTCAGCTTCTCCGCCTTGCCACCCGCGGCGGGAATGCGCCAGATGTCGCCGCCCTCTTCCGTCCAGCTGATGAACGCGATGTACTTCCCGTCCGGCGACCACACGGGCGAGTGCTCGCCTTCGTCGCTGGTGGTGAGACGCCGCGGCTTCCCCGACGGCATGTCCATGATCCAGAGACGATCGAGCGCCGTGAAGACGAGCTGTTTGCCGTTAGGCGACGGACGCGCGCCGCGGATCTGCCGGACCGTGAGCGTCGTGTCGTTCACCTGATACTCGAACCGCGACAGATCGCCAATCAGCTGGTCGACTTCGGCCGTGAACGGGATCTGCGTCTGCTGGCCCGTTGTCGCGTCTACGCGCCAGATGTGCCCATGGTGCGCGAGCACCAGCGCCTTCGAATCGGGCATCCAGGCGTAGCCGGGCAGGAGATCGCGCGACCCGCGTGACTCGATGTCGTCGCGCTGGATCTCGTTCGCGAGCCACCGCTCATCGCCCGACGCGAGGTCGCGGAGCTTGAGGCCCGTGATCGCCATGCGGCGCGAGCCATAGGCGATCGTCTTGCCATCGGGGCTCACCTGCGGACGGAACCCGGTACCGAGGTTCAACGTCCGACGCTCGAGACGACCGGTCGCGCGATCGTACATGACGATCTGCGTCGACCCCAGCATCTGGTTGTAGCCGGCCGGAGCGACGCGCGCGCTGGCGTAGATGTAGCGTCCGTCCGGCGTGGCCGACGCGCCCATGAAGTTGTTAGGCGCCTGCCCACCACCCGGCCCCTGCGGCGCCGCCGGTGGTGTCTGGCTCGTCAGCTTGAGGCCGTTGCCGCCGTTCTTATGGTAGAGCCACAGGTCGGCACTCTTCGTGACGACGACGTACTGGCCGTCGGGCGTAAAGGAGGGCGAGACGAATGCGTTGTTAGGCCCGCGTGTGAGCGGCCGAACGTGCTGCCCGTCCGGATCGACGAACCAGAGGTTCTCGCTGCCGGAGCGGTCGCTCACGAACACGATGGTCTTGCCATCGGGCGAGAACCGCGGCTGCCCGTCGAAGCCCGAGCCACTCGTTATGCGCGTGGCCGTGCCGCCCGCGATGGGAAGGGTGTAGAGGTCGCCGAGGAGGTCGAAGACGATCGTCCTCCCGTCTGGGGAGACGTCGAGCGACAGCCACGTGCCCTCGTCGGTCGTGAACTTGAGGGGCCGCGTGGGGATGAGGGGGAGGTCGCTGTTAGGTGCAGTGCGACGGGCGGAGTCGGCCGCCGGTTGGGCGATGGCCGACGCAGGGACGCCGAATATGAGACTGATGCTGAGTACGCGGCTGACAACCGAGGCGCGCGACATGGTTGGCTCCGAGAAAAGCGGTAGATCGCTGAGTTATCAGGCGACACCACTCGTCGCAAGTGTGGGCAAGCAGTGCGAACAGCGCAGGCCCAAACGACGCAAGACCCAAGGAGCGCAGGGCCCGAACTGCGCTGGGCCCGAACTGCGCTGGGCCCGAACTGCGCAGGGCCCAGACGACGCAGAGCCCAGACGACGCGGAGCCCAAACGACAAGAGCGGAAAAACAACGGAAAGCACTGCGGCCAACTCGTCTTTAAGCGCACTTTGGGTTGTGCGCAGTCTGGGCCGTGCGCGGTCTGGGCCGTGCGTAGTTCGGGCCGTGCGTAGTTCGGGCCCTGCGCCTTTTACGTCGATGCCCTGTCGGCCGAGATGACGGTGTTTAGCAACACGTCGGCGCCGTTGACGACGTCCTCCGGCTTCGTGAACTCCTTCGGCGAATGACTGATCCCGCCGACGCTCGGCACGAAGATCATCGCCATCGGCGCAATGCGCGACATCTCCTGCGCGTCGTGCCCGGCACCGCTCGGCATCCGTTGACGCGTGAAACCCAACGATGCCGCAGCACCGTCGATCCAGGCCATCACCTGCGGGTCGGAGATCGCTGGCGCGGTATCAACGCTTTGCTTGATGTCGAACGTCGTCTTCGTCGCAGTGCCGATCTCCTGACCGATCTGTGCGAAGCGGTCGGTGAAGTGCGTGATCTTCGCGGCGTCGAGGTCGCGTAGATCCACGGTGAGCACGACCTGGCCGGGGATGACGTTCGTCGTATTAGGCGATACGACCATCCGACCAATCGTCGCGACTGTCCGCCCGGGAACGCTGCGCACGGCTTCATTGACCGCCACCGCGAACTTCGCAGCAGCGAGCATCGCGTCCTGCCGCTGATCCATCGGTGTCGTGCCCGCGTGATTGGCGAAGCCCGTGATGGTAACCTCGAACCAGCGGAGCCCGACGATGCCCTCCACCACGCCGATCTGCAGCCCCGCCTTCTCGAGCAGGCCGCCCTGCTCGATGTGCAGCTCCATGTAGCACGCGAGGTCGCCTTTTTTGCGCTCGGCCTCGCTCAGCTTCGCGACGTTCCCGCCGACGATGCCGATCCCTTCGCGAATCGTCTTCCCGGACCGCGCGACCTTGTCGAGATCCGCAGGCGTTATGTGCCCGATCGCGCTCCGACTTCCGACCGTGCCGCCCTCTTCGTTCGTCCAGACGACGACCTCGAGTGGATGCCGGAGCCGCACGTTCTGCTCACGCAGCGATCGGGCGACTTCGATCGCGCCGAACGAGCCGACGGGGCCATCGAAGTTACCACCGTCGGTGACTGAGTCGACGTGCGAGCCGATGAGGATCGGCTTGAGGGATCGATCGGTACCGTCGAGTCGACCGAGGATGTTTCCTGCCGTGTCGATGCGCGGGTTGAGTCCCGCTTCGCGAAACAGATCGAGCGTGAACGCGCGTCCGGCGAGATCGGCGTCGGAGTAAGCGACGCGATTGATCCCGGTTGGCGTGCGGCCGACGGAGTCGAACTTCGCGAGCCAGCCGTTGAGCCGCGCTCCGTTGACGCGGAGTGGCGCGTGCGACGCGCCCAACGCCAAGGTCGCGCCCGGCGGTGTGTTGCGTAGGAGTGGAACCGCGGCGAGCGCTGCGGAGCTCTGAAGAAACGTGCGACGCTTCATGTGGTCGATCGAAAGGGAAGAGGAAGATACGTTATCGCATCTTCTTCGCTGGTCTATCCCGCCCGAACTGATGAACCACGAGTCCGGTGACGGTCCTGGCCGGGTCTCGCGTGAAGCTCACCTGTATGTCCGCTTCCTTTACGAAAAAGTCGGTTGTCGTTTCCGGCCAGAGGCGGACAGCGGCGCCACCATTGCTCGATTTGGCGTACAGCGCTCCGTCGCGCGCGGTGACATCGATCGTCACCCCCTGAGCGAGTTCGTAGACGCCGACATACGGCGGCAGCGCGGCTGCGGGCAGATCGATCGCCGTTCGCTTCTTCGGGGGCAATGCGGACGGCGGCACCAATCCCAGGAGCCGCATGTAGACCGAGAGCTGACTGTAGTGCTCCGCGAGATCGGTCTCGAACGCGAGCAACGTACTCGCGAGGGCCGGCGAGGTCAGTTGAGGGATCCGCTCCATCGCGTCGGCACAGAATCGGAGCGACGCTCTGAGCCGCGTAACGAGCGTGTCCTTGGGCCATCGCGCCTTGACGGTATCCGGCAGCGAGTCCTTGGCGGTCGGCTTGGGCTTGAGGTCACCCATGCCCTCGCATAACGAGTAGTTGGCGTTCTCGACGTGCTGGGCGATGTAGCCGATGGTCTGCTGGACTGGCGTCGGCCGGAACTCGTATTTCGCCGCGGGGATGGAGTCGAACGCGTCGACGAGTCGGCTGCCGAAAATGTCGGCGAATCGCACGAAGCTGAGCATGACGCCGTCCGGCGTCGCGCGAGTGGCCGATGACTGACCCGCAAGTGAGGCGGGCAGGAGGAGAGCGGCGATCAGGACACGACGGCGCATGGGTCCTCGGCGGGTTGGGTGAGCGAACCGAGCGTTGTACGCCGCATCGGCCGAGAGGTGCCTGAAAAACAAACGGCCCGCTTCGAAGCGGGCCGTGTGTTGAACCGAACGGTGGGAGAGTTTTGTTTCGAAGCCCTGTGGTCAACAGTGGGTGGTCCGGCCGCCCCCGTTCGCCTTCCCCGCACTGGGGCATGACGTATCTGAGCGTCGCGAGTCCCCGGCTTCGAGAGTGTCGGCTCGAAACGTATGTCTCTCCGACCGCCGGAACGAAGGGTAATCTACTCCGTTGGCCGACACCCCGTCAACCTTCGCGTCACCTTTATAAGTCTTTGCCGGATAGTGATCTAGCTCGCTTTACTGCTGGCTTGCTCACGCTCGATTTCTCCGGCTTCCACCACCATAGCTTGCCCGTCACCTCGTTGGGTAGACGGTACCCCGTCTGACGGGCAACCATAACCAGCTGCCCCCGGTGATGAGCCTCGTGCGCGACAAAGTAGGTCAGCACATGGGCTACATCGAGCGAAAGATTGCGCCACACGTAGCCCTTGGATGGCGGAACATTACCCTCCGAGTCGAGACCTAGTTGAAGTAGCGCCTCCATGCCGGCACTGCTGCGCTTCAATGCCGCCACCAGCTGCCGTGGCGGGACCCCGCGTTGATCGACTCGCGCCGGCGTCGGAATGCCGTGCTCTCGGCCAAGGGTCCTGATCCAGCTGCATCGGGAATTGTGCAGATGAGCGGCGATCGCGCGGATCGTGCGACGCGGCACGTCGGGAACCGAGAGGTCCCAGAGCGCCGGAGGCAGGCGCTGAATCAACTCGGTCGTGACGCGGTTGTTCGTTCGCCAGGCATCGAGGATGCCGGCTCGGAGATCAGGTAGTGCGGGCATGGTCGAGGTCAGAGTCGACGCGTTTCCCCAAAGCGTGCGATCCACAGCCTGTCGTTGTCGAGACCCGCGAGGCGCCAGCGTTCGGCGGTCCGCCTTGGCGGCTCGTCCATCGCCTCGTCGGTCAGGCGGAAGGTGCCCCAATGGATGCCGAGCATGAGAGGGAGCGGCTCGACTGGCTGTGCCGCGATGATGTCCTGATAGATCTGCACGGCCTCCTCCGGATCGACGTGGACGACGTGCATGAACCATCGCGGGTCGTACGCGCCGATCGGAATCATGACGAGGTCGAACGGCCCGCACCGCTCGCCAACATTGCGGAACTGGTCGTGGTACGCCGTGTCGCCCGCGAAGAACGCGCGCTTGCCCGCGAGCTCGAACGCGAAGCCGCACCAGAGCGTCGTGTTCCGATCGCCGAGCCGGCGGGCACTGAAGTGTCGGGCGGGCGTGGCGGTGACGTGCAGTGCACCGACTGTCGCCTGCTGCCACCAGTCGAGCTCCACGATCTCGCGCGCACCCCAGCCGCGGACGTAGGCGCCAACGCCGAGTGGAACGACCCAGGTCGCGTTAGGGTGCGCTCGGGCGAGCTGCCTAACGGCTGGCTTGTCGAGGTGATCGTAATGCGTGTGCGACAGCAGGACGACGTCGAGCGGCGGGAGCGCGTCGATCGCGATCGCCGGGTCCATGAGGCGGCGCGGCCCCGCCCACTGTACGGGAAACGCTCGCTGACTGAACACCGGGTCGGTGATGATGTTGAGCCCACCGAACTGCAGCAGAATGGTGGAGTGGCCGATCCATGTCGCGGTGTGGTCAGTGGCAGGCGCGCGTGCGTATGAGATCTCCGGTCGCGCGCTGGGAAACGAGTTTCGTGGCGGATCCGCGGGGAGCATCTGTCCTCGACGCTGGCGTCGCCACTGAAGCACATCGCGCCACCCGCGAGGCTCGCTGTCCGGCCAGGGGTTTCGGAAGGAGCCGTCGGCGGCATGGTGCGCGCCTCGTGCTGGCCCGTCTTGGGTCGTCATACCTAAGAAGGTACTTCGCCCGCGCTCGTTCATTCTCAATCACCTGCGCACGAGGCGGAACGCGAAATTGCGACCGAGCGCCGGGGCTCCCGTTGCACCGTTAGCGAGCGCGATCCAGAGAGCGGCCAGGTGTTCGAGCTCGCGCGCGCGCGACAGCACGCCGGCATCCACAGGATCGAAGCCGAGCGTCGACGCCAGCTCGTGCGCGACCCGCTTCGCGCCGATGTCGTTGCCGGCGTAGAACATGACCGTCGGCTGCCCACCGTAGCTCGGGTCACGCAGGTTCTCCGCCCCCGTGGTGTTGAACGCCTTGACCACGTGCGCGTTAGGCACGAGCGCCTGGACGCGTTCCGCGCCGGATTCACCGCCCGCACCGACGTCCAGCGCGAAGCCCGCCTTGAGTGGGTTGGTGGCGTCGAGCAGCGGGCGGCCGTCGAGCGCCCCGGCGTCCGCCCCGGCTTCCCGCAGCGCGTCGCCAACGGCACCCCACGGCGTGGCCAGAACGACCACGTTCGCGTCCCGCACCGCCTCGGCCGGGGCGACGACGTTCGCCCGCGACGGCAGGCCTTGGCCACCCTTCACCGCCGCCGCGCCGGCGTCGGTACGCCTAACGCCGAACTTCACGTCGTGTCCCGCCTCCGCCCAGCGGCGCCCGAGCGTCCCGCCGACGTTGCCCGCGCCAAGGATCGCGATCCGCATCCATCCCCTCCGTTGCTGATGGCCGACTGCCCTTCCGTAAACGTTATACGACCGGTGGTACGAGGGCACCTCTGACGCTTGCCTTGCACTTTCTTTCTCCCACCGACATGCGCCCACGGGTAGCCTCAGGGCCATGCGCCCTTCTTTGTTCTCGCATCTGCTCGTGCCGTCGCTGCTCGGCTCCGAAGCCCTCGCCCAGCGACCCGACTCGCGCGACTCGGCCCAGACCCTTCCCGGCGTCACCGTTTCTGCTACTCGCTCGCCGTCGCGGATTCTCACAACGCCCCTCGCGGTCACGAAGATCGCGACGCCCGAGCTGCGATCCGTGAACGGGTTCGGGCTCGATGAGGCTCTCAGCCGAGTTCCGGGGGTCATCGCGCAGTCGCGCTACGGCACGAGCGACATCCGGCTCATGATTCGCGGCTTCGGTGCTCGCGGTGCCGGAGATCGGTCGAACTCCGGCACGTCGCGCGGCGTCCGCGTTCTTGTCGATGGCTTCCCCGAAACAGAGCCTGACGGACGCACGTCGTTCGATCAGCTCGACCTCGCGGCAACCGCGGGACTCGAGGTGATCCGCTCGAACGCGTCAGCCCTCTGGGGAAACGCGGCGGGTGGTGTCGTGAACGTCATCACGATGCCCGGTGCGGAAGCACCAGCATTCGAGGCACAGACGATCATGGGTGGCCTCGGACTCACGCGTTATGCGGTGCGCACGTCCGCACCGATGGGCGCGACCGGCGTGCTGTGGGCGAACTTCACGAACACGTCGTTCGACGGATGGCGCGACCACTCCGACGCGCGCCGCGCACTCGTGAATGGCGGTGCATCCGGTCGCGTTGGCGACCGGACGCGGCTCGGCCTCTACTTCTCGGCCGCCAATAACCTGATGCACGTTCCCGGGCCGCTCACGCAGGCACAGGTCGACGAGGACCCGAACCAGGCCAACGCCACCTACCTGCAGCGCGATGAACGACGGTACAACCGAGTCGGGCGACTCGGTGTGAGCGTCGATCACGACGTGAGCTCGACGTTCTCGCTGTCGTCGATGCTCTACGTCAACCCGAAATACCTGCAGCGGTCGGAGCGCAACACGTTCCGTGACTTCACGCGCTACCATGTGGGCGGGAACCTCATCGCGCGCACGACATTTCCCGCCGGTGCGACGCGATCCGTGCTTACGTTCGGCGTCGACGAGGCATATCAGGATGGAGCCATTCTGTTCTACAGCCTGACACCTTCCGGAGACCGCGGCACGACGCTGACCGACAACAAGGGCGAGGGTGCGAACAACTTCGGCGTGTTCATCCAGGACGAGCTCAGGGTGAATCGGCGCCTAACGCTCGTGCTCGGCGCCCGGTACGATGCGGTGTCGTACAACTATCGGAGCTTCCTGCCATCGCCACCGGTCGCGTCGGATCACCGCGCCTTCTCGCGCGTGTCACCAAAGCTCGGGATCAACTGGCTGGTGGACGCAGCGAAGAGCCTGTACGCGAACGTCGGCGGCGGGATCGAAGTGCCCGCGGGGAACGAGACCGATCCGACGCCGGGCGCTCCGCCGGCGTTGCTCAATCCGCTGCTCGACCCGATCCGGTCCACGACCTACGAGGTCGGCTTCAAGTCGATGCCGTCGGTCTCGAGCAGTCGGTTGAGCGTCAGCTATGACGTTGCACTGTACGACATCGAGGTCGACAACGAGATCGTGCCGTACAATGGTGGCCGCTATTACTTGACTGCCGCGAAGGCGCGGCGGCAGGGCGCGGAGGCCGGCGTCAACATCCAATCGGCCGCGGGCCTGTTCGCGAACGGCGCCTTCACGTTCTCGCACAACACCTACCGCGACTACGTCGT
>Ga0136846_1220991_pt1 | contig 16411 bp, 12 predicted proteins | sample HopSoiMetagenom2_FD_96841 | JGI IMG/M metagenome (GOLD analysis project Ga0136846, IMG submission 96841) | Grasslands soil microbial communities from Hopland, California, USA - 2 Assembly 2016 (version 4) | ecosystem: Environmental > Terrestrial > Soil > Grasslands | place: USA: Hopland... | reverse complement strand
CGCCAGCGCATCGTCCTGGACCAGGTCGACCCTGCCGGCGAGTACCTCACCGCTGAGGGCGACCTGGTCGACGACGAGGCGGACACCAGCGAGGCCACTGACCAGGCGGCACGCACGCTCGCCACGTTCGAGGAGTACCGCGACGCGCTCTCGTCGATGCGCGGCGGGCCGGTGCTGGCAGGCCCGATGCCTCGCGACCCGGCGTACCTGTCCTACACGCTCGCCGCCACCTGCTTGCTCAGCCAGGGCGAGCGCCAGGACCTCCTCGAGGCTCCCGACGCCCTCACCAGGCTCCGGATGCTGCGTCACTCGCTGCGCGAGGAGATGCGGGCCATGCGTGCACTGCCCAGCCTGCCGGCCACCGAGGTCGCCCGCACGCGGTGGTCGCCCAACTAGCGCCAGCTAGTTGGTGGTGATCTTCAGGAGGGCATGGCTCACGTCGCCGTCCTCCCACGTGTTGAAACCGAGCGCGCGCAACGGCGCGATGTTGTGCCGCACCTCGTCAGCCGCGCTCTGGCTCTCGTCGCTCCCGACCATGTCGGCGACCGTGTCACCCCAGGGAGAGTCGAAGTCGACGAAGAGGATGCCGGCGGCCCGGTCGGAGTCCGGCACCGCGTCGCGGAACCGGCTCTGGGAGCCGAGACCGCCGGATTTGAGGAGGTCGTCGGCGTAGCTGCTCGACGTGGCGATCGCGACCTTGTCGTCAGACCCTTCGACCACCAGCGGGATGTCGGACAGGTGCATGTCGAGGTGGTCCTCGGCGGTGGCGATGATCTGCTTGATCTTGTCGGCGTCACCGTGGATGAGGACGCCGGCGGGCACGTCGTCGGGGGACTTGATGTCGTCGAGCGAGCCGGGGGCGTCGCCGCCGAGGGACGCGATGACGGACCTGCCGAGCAAGGTCTGGAGGTCCTCGGGCAGCGTGAGCCCGGCCCGCTTCTCGGCCTCGGTGACGAAGTCGTCGCCGCCGCCGCCCATCTGCTCGAGGGTCTTCTTCGCGTAGTCGTCGGGGATCCCGATGCCCAGGGCGACGGCCGTGTCGGCGGGCAGCTCGCCGAAGTCCTTACCGACCGTGGCCAGGTCCGAGAGCTGGCTGACTCCCCCGCCGGCGACCGAGAGCTCCAGGCCGCCGCCGGCGAACCGCACGGTGCCGGCGAGCCCGTCGAAGTCCTTGAGCGCGTCCTTGGCGGACGCGAGCGGGTCGGTGCCGGCGAAGTTCTCGTCCGCGAAGCTCTGGTCGCCGTTGTCGTTGGTGCCGCCCAGGAGGCTCTCGCTGAAGCCGTTGGAGAACTCGTCGAGGAGCTGCTCGCCGTAGTGGGCGGCCCGCTTGCTGACGTAGAAGTTGAGCACACCGGCGTCGCCGACCTCGTCGGTCCACTTCCGGTATGCCGTGTCGTCCGCGAGCGGATTGGTCCGGCCCAGGTCGAGGACGGACTGGGCGTGCGCAGCACTGTCGCTGGCGATCAGGTAGTCGTCGCCGACGACGTAGGCGAAGTCCTTCGGGTCGGTGCAGCCGACAATCGCGCGGAATCCGGCCTTGGCCTTCTCCGGGTCGCTGATCTGCAACGCGATCACCGGAGCCGGGTGGGCGCCGCCGAGATCCACGCCGGCGAAGGCGGCCCGCTTGCCGAGCCAGGGCTTCACGTCCTTGTCGAAGTCCAGGTGGCAGTGCCCGGCGCCGACGACCTTGTCGAAGACGTACTGCCGAAGGTCGTCGTCGGCCTTCAGACCCAGGCTCTTCTTGAGGGCTGGGAACCGCTGGATCGACTTGATCGCGGCGATCTTCTGCCCCGCCGACGGGTCCAGGTCGACACTGACCACGGCGACCGTGGTCGCCGGCAGCACGTCGGCCGGCTGCGGGCCGCCGCCGGCAAGGAACGAGTACGCCGCATAGGCGCCGCCGCCGAGGACAGCGACGACCACGACGGCAACGGCCGCGACAACTGCTCCGCGTCGCCGGCCGGGAGTGGCGAGCTCAGGGCCGACCGTCTCGATCTCGCCCGTGGGCGTGAGCGGCACGGTCGGCTCGGTGGGCTGGTCGTCGGACATGCAAGGAACCCCCGGTCAGCGTGGAACGTCCGCCGCACCCTATCCGGACAAACGGGTCTCCGACCCGGGATTGGCATCGATCGGTGGCCCGGGATGGTGCCGCCGTTCGTCGGAGCCCCAGAGCACGACGGCCGCACCGAGGAGGGCGGTCACCGGCCAGAGGAAGTGGACACCCGACGCGCTCGTCTTCAGCTGCAGTGGCACCTTGTGGCCCACGGCGACGTGGGGCAGGACGTCCTTGGGGCTGGCCGGGCCCAGCCAGAGGCCGATGCGGAGCATCAGCCACGAGGCGAGCAGGGCGCCCAACGTCACCAGCACCACCATGGCGACCGGGTCACGCCGGCGGAGCAGCAGCAGCGACACGCCGCTGACGAGACCCCCGACCGCCGCGATCACGAAGTACCAGCCGTCGGCCCCGACCTGCTTGCCGAGCTGGTCCTCGCCCATCTCGGCGTTGGTGGTCGTGCGGGTGAACTCCGCGAGCGGCGTCAGCTGCCACCACAGCAGCGCGCCGATCACCGCCGCCACCACGAACCAGGCGAGCACCACCGCGACGTCTCGCGCGAGTGGATGACGGAGCAGCGCGGTGGTCGACAGCGGCTGCTCGCGGGTCAGCCCACGCATCCGGGCCCCAGCAGCTGCTTGAGATCCGCGAACAGCGCCGGGCTCGGTGTCACGCGCAGCCCGTCGTCGAGGCGCATGACCTTCGTGGACTCGCGCGCCATCAGCTTCAGCCGCACCTCCGACATCCCCGGGTGCGTGCCGAGGACCTCCTTGAGCTGCTCGACGACCGGGGCGGTGCAGCGGGTCAGCGGCATCGAGATCACCACCGGTCCTCGCGACGCGTCGTTGAGGTCGGGCAGGGTGATCTCCTGGCCGTGCAGCTCGGGCTGGTCCTTCTGTCGCGACAGCCGCCCCTTGACGGTGACGATGGCGTCCTCGGTCAGCAGGTTGGCGGCCAGCTGGTAGGCGCTGGGGAACAGCAGCACGTCGATGGCGCCGTCGAGGTCCTCGAGCGTGATCATCGCCCAGGTGTCGCCGCGCTTGGTGATCTTGCGCTGGACCGACGTGATGAGGCCGCAGACCGTCACGGTCGCGTTGTCCGCGCGCTCCTCGTCCAGCATGAGCTGGCCGATCGTGCAGTCACGCGCCGCGGACAGGACGTGCTCCATGCCGAGCAGCGGGTGGTCGGAGACGTAGAGCCCGAGCATCTCGCGCTCGTGGCCGAGCAACGTCATCTTGTCCCAGTCGTCGATGTCGGGCACTGCGACGGAGATGCCGAAACCGCCCGAGTCGCCACCGTCGAGTCCGTCGAGCCCGGCGAACAGGGAGTCCTGGCCGATCGCCTCGTTGCGCTTGATGTCGGCGTACTGGTCGACGGCGACCTCGTGGATAGCCACCAGCGCCCGGCGCTTGTGCTTCATGTCGTCGAAGGCGCCGGCCTTGATCAGCGACTCGATCACGCGCTTGTTGCAGACGACGGCCGGGACCTTGTCCATGAAGTCGTTGAAGTCGGTGTAGCGACCCTTGTCACGACGGCCCGCGACGATGCCGTCCACGACGTTGTGGCCGACGTTGCGGACCGCGCCGAGCCCGAACCGGATGTCGGTGCCGACCGGGGTGAAGTTGGCCTCGGACTCGTTGACGTCGGGGGGCAGGACCTGGATCTTCATCCGGCGACACTCGTTGAGGTAGATCGCCATCTTGTCCTTGTCGTCCTTCACCGACGTCAGCAGGGCCGCCATGTACTCGGCCGGGTAGTTCGCCTTGAGGTACGCCGTGTAGTACGACACCACGCCGTACGCCGCGGAGTGGGCCTTGTTGAAGGCGTAGTCGGAGAACGGCAGCAGGATGTCCCACAGGGTCTTCACCGCATGCAGGGAGTAGCCGCGCTCGGTCATGCCGGCCGAGAAGGTCTCGAACTGCTTGTCCAGCTCTGACTTCTTCTTCTTGCCCATCGCGCGCCGCAGCAGGTCCGCCTGGCCCAGCGTGTAGCCGGCCAGCTTCTGCGCGATCGCCATCACCTGCTCCTGGTAGACGATCAGACCGTAGGTCTCGCCCAGGACGTCCTCGAGCGCCTCGGCCAGCTCGGGATGGATCGGCTCGACCGGCTCGCGGCCGGTCTTGCGGCGGGCGTACTTGTTGTGCGAGTCGGCACCCATGGGGCCGGGCCGGTAGAGCGCGCCGACGGCGGAGATGTCCTCGAAGGTGTCCGGCCGCATCGAGCGCAGCAGCGCGCGCATCGGGCCGCCGTCGAGCTGGAAGACGCCCAGTGTGTCGCCCCGCTGGAGGAGCTCATAGGTCTTCGGGTCGTCGAGGGTGAGCGTCTCGAGCTCGATGTGCTCGCCGCGGTTGCCGGCGATGTTCTTCACCGCGTCGTCGAGCACGGTGAGGTTGCGCAGCCCGAGGAAGTCCATCTTGATCAGCCCGAGGGCCTCGCAGGTCGGATAGTCGAACTGCGTGATCATCGCGCCGTCGGCCGGCCGCTTGAGAAGCGGGATCACGTCGATCAGCGGCTCGCTGGACATGATGACGCCTGCGGCGTGCACGCCCCACTGCCGCTTGAGCCCCTCGATGCCGATCGCGGTGTCGACGACCTGCTTGACGTCGGGGTCGCCGTCGTAGAGGGCGCGGAACTCCCCACCCTCCCCGTAGCGCTTGTGCGCCGGGTCGAAGATCTCCTGCAGCGGCACGTCCTTGCCCATGACCGCAGCGGGCATCGCCTTCGTGATCCGGTCGCCCATGGCGAACGGGTAACCGAGGATGCGCGAGGAGTCCTTGACCGCCTGCTTCGCCTTGATGGTGCCGTAGGTGACGATCTGGGCGACGCGGTCGTCGCCGTACTTGTCGCTGACGTAGCGGATCACCTCGCCGCGCCGGCGCTCGTCGAAGTCGATGTCGAAGTCGGGCATCGAGATCCGGTCGGGGTTGAGGAAGCGCTCGAAGATCAGGCCGTGCCGCAACGGGTCGAGATCGGTGATCCGCATCGCGTACGCGACCATCGAGCCCGCACCGGAGCCACGGCCCGGGCCGACTCGGATCCCGTTGTCCTTGGCCCAGTTGATGAAGTCGGCGACGACGAGGAAGTAGCCGGCGAAGCCCATCTGCGTGATCACGCCGACCTCGAAGTCGGCCTGCGTGCGAACCTCGGCGGGGATGCCGTCCGGGTAGCGGTACTGCAGGCCCTTCTCGACCTCCTTGACCAGCCAGGAGACCTCGTCCTCCCCCGGTGGGCACGGGAAGCGAGGCATGAAGGTGCCGTTGCCCTCGGTGAACTCGACGTTGCAGCGCTCGGCGACCAGCAGGGTGTTGTCGCAGGCCTCGCGGAGCTGGTAGCGGTCGACCCACAGAGCCCGCATCTCGGCAGCCGACTGGAGGTAGTAGCCGTCGCCGGTGAAGGCGAAGCGCTGACCGGGGCCGTCCCCTGCGGGGATCGTCATGGTGCTGCCGGAGTTGATGCAGAGGAGGTGCTCCTGCGACTTCGCGTCCTCGCGGTTGACGTAGTGGGAGTCGTTGGTCGCCAGCAGCGGGATCTGGAGGTCCTTGGCCAGGGCGAGCAGCCCGTCACGGACCCGGCGCTCGATGTCGAGGTCGTGGTCCATCAGCTCGAGGAAGTAGTTGTCGCGACCCAGGATGTCCTGGAACTCGCCGGCCACCTTGCGGGCCTCGGCGTAGTTGCCGTAGCGCAGGTGCACCTGGACCTCGCCGGACGGGCAGCCCGTGGTGCCGATGATCCCGCGGCCGTGCTGGGCCAGCAGCTCGCGGTCCATCCGGGGCTGCTTGAAGAACCCGTCGCGCCATGAGCCGGTGCTGAGCCGGAACAGGTTGTGCATGCCCTCGGTCGTCTCCGAGAGCAACGTCATGTGGGTGTAGGCACCACGCGCCGAGACGTCGTCGGGACCGCCGTCGTAGAAGTTGACGCCCTTCTTCTCGAACCGGGAGATGTTCGGCGTGAAGTAGGCCTCGATGCCCACGATGGGCTTGACGCCCGCGGCCCGTGCCTCCCGGTAGAACTCGTAGGCGCCGAACACGTTGCCGTGGTCGGTCATCGCCACCGCGGGCATGCCGAGCTCGGCGGTGCGCTGAGCGAGGTCCTTGAGCCGGGCGGCACCGTCGAGCATGGAGTACTCGGTGTGCACGTGGAGGTGCACGAAGGAGTCGTCGGTGCCAGTCGACATGGAGCGGGGTTCACACCTTCCCGAAGGGTCGCGACAGGACGCGCCAACCGCGTCTTCTGGGGGAAGACCGTCAGCGTACGTCAGTGTGTCAGCCCGCTCCGACACCTGTACGGCGAGTCGGCACAGGCCGCCGAAACGGCCCGCTCAGCGGCCGGCCATCTCCTGCAGCCGGACGATCCGTTCGGCCGTGGGCGGGTGCGTGGAGAACAGGCGGGACACGTCCTGTGCGCGGAACGGGTTGGCGATCATCAGGTGGCTGGCGTTCTGCAATTGGGGCGTCGGGGCGAGGGGGTGTGCGGCCACGCCGTGCTCGAGCTTGGAGAGCGCGCTGGCCAGGGCGAGCGGGTCGCCGGTCAGGCGCGAGCCGTCCTCGTCCGCGTCGTACTCGCGCGTCCGGCTGATCGCCATCTGGATCACGGCCGCTGCGATCGGGGCGAGCAGCGACATCAGGATCAGCACCAGCGGGTTCGGCCGGTCCTCGTCGTTGCCGCCACCCCCGAACATCGAGGCGAACATCATCATCTGGGCCACCGACGTGATCACGCCGGCGAGCGCCGCCGCCACCGAGGAGGTCAGGATGTCGCGGTTGTAGACGTGCATGAGCTCGTGGCCCAGGACGCCGCGGAGCTCACGCTCGTCGAGCAGCTGGAGGATGCCCTCCGTGCAGCAGACGGCCGCGTGGTCAGGGTTGCGACCGGTGGCGAACGCGTTGGGCGCCTCGGTCGGGGACACGAACAGGCGCGGCATCGGCTGCCCGGCCGCGGCCGAGAGCTCCTGGACGATCCGGTACATCGCCGGCTGCTGCTCGGGCGTCACCGGGTAGGCGCGCATCGCCTTGATGGCGATCTTGTCGGAGTTCCAGTAGCCGTAGAAGGTCATCCCGACGCCGAAGAGCGCGAACAGCCAGATGAAGGCCATGCTGCCGGTCGATGCGCTGATCAGACCGCCGATGGCGAGCAGGAGACCGAGGATCCCGCCCAGCAGGAGCGCGGTCTTCAGTCCGTTGAAGTGGTTGTGCATGCCTTGTCAACGCTCGTCCGACCCGCCGCGTTCCCGCGGCGCCGGTCGTCCCTGTCCCGATTCGTACGCGTCCAGCGACTCGGTGATGATCGCGTGCATGATCCGGCCGAGCGCGTCCGCATCCAGGCCGGACGCGTGCCCCGACATCCGCTCCACCATCTTCTGGGCGATCTGCCGCTCGCGGGCGGGGTCACGTCCCTCCTGGCCGGGTCGACTCTTGTAGCCCTGGACGGTCGCGGTGAGGGCGAACCGGCGGGCCAGCACCAGCGCCAGGTCGTCGTCGACCTCGTCGATCTGGCGCCGCAGGAAGGCGATCGGGTCCGCGCCGGGCCAGGCCATCCTGACGTCGGGGCTGCGCTCCTCGTTGGCGAACCCATCGGTGTGCTCGAGCTCGACCAGCCCGTGCCGCCGGTAGAAGCCCCGGGCCGGGGCGTTGCTCGCGAAGACCCACAGCGCGAAGCCGTCCGGCCGCCGCGCCTTGGCCAGGTCGAGCAGGGCGGTGCCGACGCCGAAGCCCTGGTGGTCCGGTCCGACGTAGAGCGCATCGAGGAACGCCCGGTCGAGCGTCGCGAAGCCGAGGATCTCGTCGGACTCCGCGACCCAGACCTCCTTCTCGACGATCTCGCCGGTGGTGTGCGCGAGCACCGACTCCGCGGAGTGCAGCTGTGGCGGCATGGCCGGCTCGGCGGCCCGCCGGGTCGCGATGTAGAGCTCCGTCAGCTGCTCGGCGTCGTCGGTCGTGGCCGGCCGCAGCACGAGGTCGTTGGACCCGACCGGCTCAGTGCTCATCGCGGATCGTGTCGAGGGCGGCGGACAGGTCGGCCGGGTACGGCGCCGAGTACTCGACGTACCGGCCGGAGTCGGGGTGCTCGAAGCCGAGGCGCACTGCGTGCAGCCACTGACGCTCCAGCCCGAGGCGGCGGGCGAGGGTCGGATCGGCGCCGTAGGTGAGGTCGCCGACGCAGGGGTGCTTCAGCGCCGCCATGTGGACCCGGATCTGGTGCGTGCGGCCGGTCTCGAGCTGCACCTCGAGGAGGCTTGCGAACCGGTGGGCCTCGAGAGTGCGGTAGTGGGTCACGCTGTGCTTGCCGTCGTCGCGCACCGTGAACTTCCAGTCAGACTTGGGGGCGCGGCCGATCGGGGCGTCGACGGTGCCCTCCAGCGGGTCGGGATGGCCCTGGACGAGCGCGTGGTAGGTCTTGTCGACCTCGCGATGGCGGAACGCGTTCTTCAGCACGGAGTACGCCCGCTCCCCCTTGCAGATCACCATGACGCCCGACGTACCGACGTCGAGGCGCTGGACGATGCCCTGCCGCTCCGGCGCTCCCGACGTGGCGATGCGGTAGCCGGCGGCGCGCAGGTGCCCGACGACGGTCGGCCCGGTCCAGCCCATCGACGGGTGCACGGCGACACCGACCGGCTTGTCGACCACGACGATCGACTCGTCGTCGTGCAGGATCTGGATGCCCTCGACCATCTCGGCGCGCACCTCCAGCGGGTCGGCCACCGGCGGCAGGCTCACCTCGAGCAGGCTTCCGGGGACGAGCCGCTCCGACTTCGCCGCGGCGCTGCCGTCGAGCCGGACCAGGCCCTGACCGAGCAGGTCAGCAGCCTTGGAGCGGGAGATGCCGAACATCCGCGCCAGCCCGGTGTCCACGCGCTCGCCGGCGAGACCCTCCGGGACGAGCAGGGCCCGCTCCTCGGCCGAGGAGGTCATCGGCCGGCCTCGGGAGCCGGGGAGGCCGCGTGCCCGCGGAGCGGTACGCCGCGCACGGACTGCAGCACGATCAGGAGCGCCGCGACGTTGATGCAGATGTCGGCGACGTTGAAGATCGGCCAGTGCGGCAGCTGGAGGAAGTCGATCACGTGGCCACGCAGCGGGCCGGGCTCACGGAAGATCCGATCGGTGAGGTTGCCGCCGATGCCGGCGAGCAGCAGACCGAGCGCCCACGCCCAGCCAGCCGTGCGCACGCGCGCAGCGAGCACCAGCACGACCCCGAAGGCGACCACGGCGAAGACCGCGATCACCGGAGTCAGCGAGCGGCCCGTGCTGAAGGCGGCGCCGGCGTTGCGGGTGAGGTTCAGCCGCAGCAACGACCCGACGAGATCGACGGGCCCGCGGTCGGCCAGCTGGCGCTCGGCCAGGATCTTCGTCGTCAGGTCGACCAGCCAGGCGACGACGGCGATGCTCAGCAGCAGCGTGAGACGGGATGCCCCCGGACCCGATGTGCGGTCGCGGGTCAGCGACGCTCCTCGCGCTGCTTGCATGTCATGCACATTGTCGCACGCGGGAACACCATCAGCCGATTCTTGCCGATCGGGTTGCCGCACATCTCGCAGGCGCCGTAGCTGCCGTCGGAGATCCGGTCGAGAGCGCGCTCCGACTGCTCGAGCATGTCGCGCGCGTTGTTGACGATCGTCATCTCCTGGTCGCGCTCGAAGGTCGCCGAGCCGACGTCGGCCTGGTCGCTGCCGGCGCTCTCACCCGCGTCGCGCATCAGGTCGGCCAGGTCGCCCGCGACCTCGTCGAGCTCGGTCCGCAGCCGCTTGATGTCGGCACGCAGCTGGTTGCGCACCTCGTTGAGCTCGTCCTTGGTCCAGGGGTCCTCGGCCTCGAGGACGACCAGCCGGGACGCCGAGGTCCTCGATGCCGGTGCTGCCTTCTTCGCGGGTGCCTTCTCGGGTGCCTTCGTCGGGGCCTTCGCTGGTGCGGCCTTCGTCACAGGTGCTGCCTTCGGGGTGGGTCGAGCGGGAGCCGCCGGCAACTTCTTCGCCGGAGCCTTGGATGTCGGTGCCGCCTTCTTCGCGGGGGCCTTGGCGACAGTCTTCTTCGCCGGTGCTGCCTTCTTCGCAACAGTCTTCTTCGTCGGCGCCTTCTTCGCAGCAGCTTTCTTCGCCGGCGCCGCCTTCTTGACCGGCGCCGCCTTCTTCACAGCGGCCTTCCTGGCCGGCGCGGCCTTCTTCACCGGAGCTGCCTTCTTCGCAGCGGCCTTCTTGGCCGGGGCTGCCTTCTTCGCGACAGCCTTCTTGGCCGGTGCCGCCTTCTTCGCGACAGCCTTCTTGGCCGGTGCCGCCTTCTTCGCGACAGCCTTCTTGGCCGGAGCTGCCTTCTTCGCGACAGCCTTCTTCGCCGCGGCCTTCTTGACCGGTGCCACCTTCTTCAGCGCGACGGTGCTGCTCGTCGGTGCTGCCTTCTTGGCCGGCGACGTCGGACGCCCCACGACCTTGCGCGCGGCCGCACCTGCCCTGCTCACGAGAGATCGCTTACCGGTCGTTGCCATGAGTGCGCGCCCCCATCGGGCCGAGGAGTTGGATGAGCTCACCGTGCCGGCCGAGGTCATCACCAGTGGGCGCGAGGATATGTGCAAGTCCCACACCCTTCAACCCGCCATACCGGGCAATCCCCCACGATCTGCTCGGGCCACTCTGGCAGACTGGGCGCTGCTGCACGACGTCGATGGGACCAGTAGCCCGTCGTACGGCCATGAGCGACCCGGGGACGGTGCGAGCCCGGGGGCACGACGACGACGCGAAGATCAGCCCGGAGTCGCCAGAAGAAAGGCCCCCGCAGCCGGTGGGTGGCCGACTAGACCCGGCGGCAGCGCACGATGAGTGGGCCAACCGTTCCAGGTGGCCAAGAAGGGTGGTACCGCGGGAGCCGTGCTCTCGTCCCTTCGTTGTTCGACGGTTTCGACTCAGCAACCACCGGAAGACGAAGGACCATCGTGACCCAGTACCGCCCCGTCCCGCCGCAGGTCGACCTCCCCGCGCTCGAGCACGACGTGCTGGCCCTCTGGGAGCAGCAGCAAACCTTCGCGCGCTCGGTCGAGCTCACCCGTGACGGGGAGCCCTGGACCTTCTACGAGGGCCCGCCGACCGCCAACGGCATGCCGGGCACCCACCACGTCGAGGCGCGCGTCTTCAAGGACGTCTTCCCCCGGTTCCAGACCATGCGGGGCCGGTACGTCGAACGCAAGGGCGGGTGGGACTGCCACGGACTGCCCGTCGAGCTCGCGGTCGAGAAGGAGCTGGGGTTCTCCGGCAAGGCAGACATCGAGGCCTTCGGCGTCGCGGAGTTCAACGAGCGCTGCCGCGAGTCGGTGCTGCGCCACGTGGACGCGTTCGAGCAGATGACCGAGCGGATGGGCTACTGGGTCGACACCGAGAACCCCTACCGCACGATGGATCCGGCCTACATCGAGTCGGTCTGGTGGGCGCTGAAGCAGATCCACGAGAAGGGGTTGCTCGTCGAGGACTATCGCGTGTCGCCGTACTGCCCCCGCTGCGGCACCGGGCTGTCCGACCACGAGCTCGCGCAGGGCTACGAGACCGTGACCGACCCGTCGGTCTACGTCCGCTTCCCTCTGACCAGTGGCCCCTATGCGGGCCAGGCTGCGCTGCTGATCTGGACCACCACTCCGTGGACACTCGTGTCCAACGCCCTCGTCGCGGTGAAGCCCGACCTCACCTACGTGACCGCCACGAACGGCGAGGAGACCCTCGTCGTTGCCGAGTCGCTGCTCGACGCAGCACTGGGGGACGGCTGGACGGTGCAGGACCGCTTCCCCGGCACCGACATGGTCGGCTGGACCTACCAGCGGCCGTTCGACCTGGTCGACTGGCCCGGTCGGGCGCACTTCGTGGTGGCCGAGGACTACGTGACCGCGGAGGACGGCACCGGCCTCGTCCACCAGTCGCCGGCGTTCGGCGAGGACGACTTCCTCTCCACCCGGCGCAACGGGGTCGAGATGGTCAACCCGATCGACACGACGGGGCACTTCGAGGACTCCGTGCCGCTGGTCGGCGGACAGTTCTTCCGGCACGCCAACACTGACCTCGTCGCCGACCTGGAAAAGCGCGGGCTGCTGTTCCGGCACGTGCCCTACGAGCACAGCTACCCGCACTGCTGGCGCTGCCACACGGCGCTGCTCTACTACGCGCAGCCGTCCTGGTACGTCCGCACCACCGCGGTGAAGGACGCCCTGCTGCGCGAGAACGAGGCCACCAGCTGGTACCCCGAGACGATCAAGTGGGGTCGCTACGGCGACTGGCTGGAGAACAACATCGACTGGGCGCTCTCGCGCAGCCGCTACTGGGGCACACCGCTGCCGATCTGGCGCTGCCCCGAGGGCCACCAGACCTGCGTCGGATCGCTGGCCGAGCTGGGCGAGCTCACCGGCGCCGACCAGTCCGGGCTCGACCCGCACCGCCCGTTCGTCGACGAGGTCACGTTCGGGTGCCCGGCGGAGGGTTGCGGCGAGACCGCGACCCGCGTGCCCGAGGTGATCGACGCGTGGTTCGACTCCGGGTCGATGCCGTTCGCGCAGTGGGGCTACCCGCACGCCGAGGGGTCGCAGGAGCACTTCGGGGCGGCGTACCCGGCGGACTTCATCTGCGAGGCGATCGACCAGACGCGCGGCTGGTTCTACACGCTGATGGCGATCGGCACGCTGGTCTTCGACCAGTCGTCCTACCGCAACGTGCTCTGCCTGGGCCACATCCTGGCCGAGGACGGCCGCAAGATGAGCAAGCACCTCGGCAACATCCTCGAGCCGATGCCACTCATGGAGGAGCACGGCGCCGATGCGGTCCGCTGGTTCATGGCCTGCTCGGGCTCGCCCTGGGCCGCGCGCCGGGTGGGCCACGCGACGATCCAGGAGACCGTTCGCAAGGTGCTGCTGACCTACTGGAACACCGTGGCGTTCCAGGTCCTGTACGCCGGCACGTCGAGCTGGTCGCCGGGCGACGCTGCGCCGGAGCTCGCCGATCGGCCGGTGCTGGACCGCTGGGCCCTCTCCGAGGCACATCGGCTCGTGCAGTCGGTGACCGAGGCGCTCGAGCGCTTCGACACCCAGCGGGCGGGCAGCCTGCTGTCGGCCTACGTCGACGACCTGTCGAACTGGTACGTCCGCCGGTCGCGCCGGCGGTTCTGGCAGGGCGACGCCGCCGCGCTGGCCACGCTCCACGAGTGCCTGCAGGTCGTCACGCTGCTGATGGCGCCGATCACGCCGTTCATCACCGAGCGCGTGTGGCAGGACCTGGTCGTCGGAGACGGTGTCACCCAGGGCGAGGTGCCGCCGTCGGTCCACCTGGCGCCGTGGCCCGAGGTCGACGGCTCGCTCGTCGACGACGACCTCGCCGGCCAGGTCTCGCTGGCCCGGCGGCTGGTCGAGCTCGGCCGGGCCGCACGGGCCGACGCCAAGGTGCGCACCCGTCAACCGCTGAGCCGTGCGCTGGTGGGGACCTCGGCCTATGACCGGCTCAGCGAGGAGATGCGCGCCGAGGTCGCCGACGAGCTGAACCTCGGCCGGCTCGAGCCGCTCAGTGCTGCCGGCGCCGACCTGGTCGAGCACTCGGCGAAGGGCAACTTCCGGGCGCTGGGCAAGCGCTTCGCCCAGGACACGCCCAAGGTTGCCGCGGCGATCGCCGCCGCTGACCCCAGCGCCCTGGCGGCGTCACTCGCCGCGGGCGGCACCGCCGTCGTCGACCTCGACGGGGTCGAGGTGGAGGTCACGGCTGACGAGGTGATCGTCTCCGAGCGTCCGCGCGAGGGGTGGTCCGTGGTCAACGAGCACGGAGAGACCGTCGCGCTCGACCTCGAGATCACTCCCGAGCTTCGTCGTGCCGGCCTGGCCCGCGAGGCGATCCGGTTGATCCAGGAGACCCGCAAGAACAGCGGCTTCGACGTCTCCGACCGGATCGCCCTCTCCTGGGCTGCCGAGGGCGAGATGGCGGCGGCCCTCGCCGAGCACCGCGACCTGATCGCGGGCGAGGTGCTGGCCTCGACCATGGCAGAAGCCGAGTCCGTCGACACCTTGACGGTGCGTGACGACGAACTCGGCTTCGGCTTCAGCGTCTATCGGGTGTGAGGTACGCCGGCTGGGCGTGCTCGACCGGGGCCGGTCAGTTGTCCCCGGCCTCCTCGCCGAGGATCGAGCGCAGCCGCTTGGGCGCGTGGTCGCTGGCCGTCGGCAGCGTCGCGACGGCGTTGCCGTTGCCGTCGAGCGCCTCGAGCTGCTGGGTGAAGTAGCTCTTCAGCCGGCTGCGGTACTCACGTTCGAACGAACGCAGGCCCTCGATCTCGCTGTTGAGCTGGTCCTTCTCCTTCTCGAGGTTGCCGAAGATCTCCTTGCGGCGTGCCTCGGTCTCGGAGTCGAGCATCGCCGCGCGGGTGCGGGCGTCGGACTCGAGCCGGTCGCTCTTGGCCTTGATCTCGGTCTCGAGGCGCTCGGCCTTGGCACGAGCGGCGCCGACGATCCGGTCGGCCTCGTCCTTGGCCTCGCCGACGAGCTCGTCGGCGTTGCGCGTGGCGATCTCGAGCAGCTTGGCCGCGGCGCTGGAGGCGTCGGCGACCGTGGTCACCTTGATCTCCTGGGCCGGCGCGGCCGCCACGGGGGCCGGCGCGGGCGGCGGAGTGGGCTCGGGAGTCCGCTCGACGACCTGGGGGGCGGGGGCACTGCTCGCGCCACCGCCGCTGCGCTGGGCGGCCTCGAGCTTCTGCCGGAGGTCGTCGTTCTCCTTGTTGAGGCGCTCGAGCTCTGCTTCCACCTCGTCGAGGAACTGATCGACCTCACCCATGTCATAGCCCTCGCGGAGCCGGACGGGAGTAAAGCGCTTGTTGCTCACGTCCTCAGGCGTCAGCGGCATGACCTCACCCATTCTTGTTAGTCGGACATCAACTTTGCCGGATTGAACAATAGCCCGTCTGCGATCAGGCCCACACCATGCGGTTGATGTAGAGCAACAGGTAGCAGATCAGCAGCACCGCCAGGAAGCTGAGGTCCAGGGAGACGCTGCCGATCCGCAGCGGCGGGAACACCCGTCGGAACGCCTTGATCGGGGGGTCGGTGATCGAGTAGACGCCCTCGAGCACGACCAGGATCGGGCCGTGGGGCGTCCAGGACCGGGCGAAGACCTGGATCCAGTCGACGACGAAGCGGACCAGCAGGAGGATGATGAACGTCCAGATGACCACGTCGATGATCTGGCCGACAGGATTCACGCGCACTCAGCTCTGGTTGAAGAACCCACCCTCGGCGATGCGCTGCTTGTCCTCGGCAGCCACGTCGACGTCGGGCGGTGAGAGCAGGAAGACCTTGTTGGTCACCCGCTCGATGGTGCCGTGGACGGAGAACACCAGTCCGGCGGCGAAGTCGACCAGGCGCTTGGCGTCGCCGTCGGCCATCTCGGAGAGGTTCATGATCACGGGGATGCCGTCACGGAAGTTCTCACCGATGACGCGGGCCTCGTTGTAGGTGCGCGGGTGCAGCGTGGTGATCCGGGACAGCGGCGTCGAGGCGCGGGGCGCGACCATCGTCGAGCCCTCGGCCCGGGCCGGTGCGGCCGGACGGCGACGCTCGGAGATGCTGGAGACCGGGCGCGCGGCCGGCTCGGCGCCTCGGCGCACGGGCTCGTCGTACTCGGTGTCGAGCTCGGCGTACTCGCCGTCGGCGTCCTCGAGCAGCCCGAGGTAGACGCCCATCTTCCGCATCGCGCCGCTCATGTTCCTCTTCCTCACGCTCGGTGGATCCTGCTGGCGACATTACTTGATCGGTGGCCGCTGACCGAGGACCGCGGACCCGACACGCACGTGTGTCGCGCCGCACCGGATCGCCTCCTCGAGGTCGCCGCTCATGCCTGCGGACACGACCATGGCCTCGGCGTGGTCGCGCTGCAGCTCGGCGGTAACGACAGCCAGGCGCTCGAACGCCGGCAGCGCCGGCTCGCCGAGCGGCGCGACCGCCATGACGCCGCGGAGCCTGAGCCCGGGGGCGGCGGCGACGGCGTCGGCGACGCGACGGACCTCCTCGGGTGACGCGCCACCCCGGCCCTGCGCGCCTGCCGGGTCGAGACTGACCTGGACCAGGCAGTCGACGCCACGACCGCTCTCCTGCGCACCCCGGTCGAGCGGAGCGACCAGCTTGACCCGGTCGACCGACTCCACGACATCGCTGTACGCCGCGACCGCGGCTGCCTTGTTGCTCTGGATGCTGCCGATGAAGTGCCACGACAGGCCGAGGTCGGCGCACGCGGCCGCCTTTGCCGCGGCCTCCTGGTGACGGCTCTCGCCGACGGCGTCGACCCCGAGGTCGGCGAGCAGCCGCACGTCGGACTCGGGGAAGAACTTGGTGACCACGACGAGTCCGACGTCGTCCGGGCCGCGT